>OLGF01003642.1_pt1 | contig 12513 bp, 7 predicted proteins | sample 1604971 | NCBI WGS metagenome assembly OLGF01 (sample SAMEA3888902, study PRJEB22519) | human gut metagenome | biome: human gut; feature: human-associated habitat; material: faeces | place: Denmark | collected 2011 | reverse complement strand
TACATATCACCAGTAAGATAGCCGCAGAGACCAGTTTGGCAAAAGAAAATGTATCAAAAAATTTTTCAATGACAGATTTTGTCTGCGTCGCGTTTTCAGCCAGCTCTCCGGCAACCTGCGCGGCAAGCGGCTCGGCGGCGCTTAAAAAAAGAAAATCGGACAAAATTTTCTCCTCCTTCGAATTTTCTGAGGCGCGAAAACTGGAAATAAAATTGAAAGCCCGGAAAAATCCGCGCAGCAAAAATCTGCTGCGCGGACGGGAACTGGAAATGGAATCACACGTCCTGCGTGGGCGCGTCTGCCGCAGAATCCTCACTGTCGGGAGCATCGGGAGCGGGCGCGTCTGCCGCGCGGTCTTCCGGCTGCTCCGGGGCTTGCAGACGCTTTCCTTCGGCATTCACATACGTCATCAGCTCGTCGCCGGTGATGGTTTCCTTCTGCAGAAGGTACAGCGCCACCTCGTCGAGAAGCTCCCGGTGCGCGCGCAGAATTGCCTTCGCCTGCTCATAGCAGCTTTCCAGCAGCTTCTGAATCTCAGAGTCGGCGGCATAGGCGGTTTCATCGGCGCAGTTCATCATGGTGCTGCCGTCGAGATACTGGTTGGAGACGGTGGAAAGCGCCATGAGACCGAACTTCTCGCTCATGCCGTACTGCGTGACCATCTTGCGGGCAAGCTCGGTCGCGCGCTCGATGTCGTTGGATGCGCCGGTTGTTGCGATGCCGAAGACGATCTGCTCGGCAGCTCTGCCGCCCAGAAGTGTCTGCAGCTCGACGATCAGCTCCTCACGGCTGGACAGGTACTTTTCCTCCTCGGGCGTCTGCATCGTATAGCCCAGCGCGCCGGAGGTGTGGGGGACAATCGTGATTTTGGATACCGGCTGTGTGTGCTTCTGCAGCGCCGCAACCAGCGCATGACCGACCTCATGATAGGAGACAATGCGCTTTTCCATGTCAGTCAGCACCGTGCCCTTTTTCTCGGTGCCGGCGATGACAACCTCGAAGGAAACGAGAAGGTCCTGCTGGTTGACTGCCTTGCGCCCCTGGCGCACGGCACGAAGCGCCGCTTCGTTGACGAGGTTTGCAAGGTCCGCGCCGACCGCGCCTGCCGTCGCCTGGGCGATTTTGTGAAGGTCGACGTCCTCGGCAAGCTTGATGTTCTTCGTGTGGACGCGCAGCGTCTGGTATCTGCCCTGCAGATTCGGACGGTCGACGATGATGCGCCGGTCAAAGCGCCCGGCGCGCAGCAGCGCCTTGTCGAGAATCTCGGGGCGGTTGGTTGCGGCAAGAATGACGACGCCCTTGCTCGAATCGAAGCCGTCGATCTCGGCAAGCAGCTGGTTCAGGGTCTGTTCGCGCTCGTCGTTGCTGCCCATTCCCGTATCACGGCGCTTGCCGATGGTGTCTATCTCGTCAATAAAGATAATGCAGGGCGCTTTCTCACTGGCCTGCCGGAAGAGGTCGCGCACCTTGGCGGCACCCATGCCGACAAACATCTGCACGAACTCCGACCCCGAAATGGCAAAGAACGGCACTTTGGCCTCGCCGGCCACGGCACGGGCAATCAGCGTCTTGCCGGTTCCCGGAGGGCCCACCAGCAGGGCACCCTTGGGCAGGGACGCACCGATTTCAAAGTATTTGCGGGGATTGTGCAGGAAGTCCACGATTTCGGTCAGGGCCTCCTTGGCCTCGTCCTGCCCGGCCACATCGGCAAAGGTAGTCTTCACGTCCGAATCGGCATAAATTCTGGCCCCGCTCTTGCCGAACGACATGAAGTTGCCGCCTCCGCCGCCCATACGCGACTGAATGGCCTTGCTGGTCTGCCGCCAAATCAGGTAAAAGATAAGTCCCGGCAGCACCCACATCAGTATAAAATCGAGCAACGGTGAATTCTTCTGCGGCATCTCCTGATTAAAGGCAATCTTGCCGCCCGGGTTGGAGCTCTTTGCCTTCAGCAGGCGGTCCACCAGTTGCGGGTCATTGATGGCTCCGGTCTGATAGACAAAAGTCTGTCCGTCTTCCTGCGTCGTAAAATAGATTTTTCCGTCCTTAATGACCACATCCGTAATCGGGGTATTTTTGTCCGCTTTACGGGTACCGGCGACTACGGATAAATCGTCTAATTTTGCCACAGAAACCATCATCACCATGAAACAGAAAAAAATTCTCGCCCTGGCTTTCCTCGGCCTGTTGGGACTGACGGAAAGTCCGGCACAAAACCACACAAACGACAGCCTTATGGAAAAACTGACACTCACCACGGAATGGGACAAGACTTTCCCGCAAAGCGACAAGGTAAGCCACTGCAAGGTGACCTTCTGCAACCGCTACGGCATCACGCTGGCCGCCGACCTCTACAAGCCCAAAGGGGCCACGGGCCCACTCCCGGCCATTGCCGTCAGCGGACCGTTCGGCGCCGTCAAGGAGCAGGCCTCGGGCCTGTATGCGCAGACACTGGCCGAGCGCGGCTTCCTGACCCTTGCCTTCGACCCGTCGTTTACCGGCGAGAGCGGCGGACAACCCCGCAGCGTGGCCTCGCCGGACATCAACACCGAGGACTTCAGCGCCGCCGTAGACTACCTGTCCACCCGCGACGATGCCGACCCGGCACGCATCGGCATCCTGGGCATCTGCGGCTTCGGCGGCTTTGCCCTCAATGCGGCCGCCATGGACACACGCGTCAAGGCCACCGTAGCCTCCACAATGTACGACATCTGCCGCAACTCCGCCAACGGATACTTTGACGCCAACAACAACGCCGACGCCCGCTACGCCATGCGCCAGCAGCTCAACGCGCAGCGCACCGAGGACTACCGGAACGGCACCAGCAAGCGCACCGTGATGAACCCGAAACCGGCCGCCGACGCGCCGCAGTTCATGAAGGACTATTACGACTACTACAAGACGAAGCGCGGCTACCACCCCCGCTCCATCAACTCCGGCCTGGGCTGGAACGTCACCTCGACGCTCTCGTTCATCAACATGCCCATCCTGGCGTATGCCGGCGAAATACGCAGCGCCGTCCTGATTGTACACGGCGAAAAGGCCCACTCCCGCTACTTCGGCGAGGATGCCTTCAAGAAACTGAAGGGCGACAACAAGCAGCTGCTGATTGTGCCGGGCGCCAGCCACACCGACCTCTACGACAACATGAAAAAAATCCCGTTTGACCGGATTGAACAGTTCTTCCGCAATTATCTGAAATAAAACCCGCCGAACATGACTTTCCGACTGCTGCACGGAGCCCTCTTCCTGCTCCTCTTCGGCACGCCGCCCGCGCTGGCCGCCTGCTCGGACGACGTCACGACAGACGACGAGCCCGCCGTCACGGTTCCGCCGGCCGGCAACGACGATGAAGAAAAAGAAGAAAATACCGAAAACAACGACTCCATATCAATGAGCAGAAACATTACCCTCACCATCAACGGCACCACGTTTGCCGCCACCCTCGAGGACAACGAGGCCGCACGGGCCTTTGCCGCCCGACTCCCCCTGACCCTGGAGATGAATGAACTGAACGGCAACGAAAAATATTCTTATCTCAACGAGAGCCTGCCCACGGACAGCCACCGCGCAGGCACCATCCAGACCGGCGACCTGATGCTCTACGGCTCGTCCTGCGTGGTGCTCTTCTACCAGACCTTTACCTCGGGCTACAGCTACACGCGGCTCGGCCGGGTGACAAACCCCGAAGGGCTGGCCGCGGCCCTGGGAAGTGGCAACGTAAGAATCCGTTTTACCCCATAGCCATCTGTTGCGCCAGCACCGGCAGCCTGAAATCGTCATCTCATCTGTTCCCCTATTTTTTTCAGGCAACCCCCAAAGGCACACAGAACCGCCCGGCAGGCCGTCTGCCCAACAAAACCGGCACTTATTTTCAATCAGGTGGGCGCTAAAAAATCTTTTCCGCCACCTTTTTTCTTTTTGGTGCAGCCCTCAGAAACAGTATGCTGACGTCCGTTTTCAGGAATCCCCCTTTCCTCCGGCGGCATACTGGTGCGGGGCTGCACCTTTTAAGGCATTTTTCATCCGCCGGAACAACCGCCGCCATAATGCCGTCCACAACGGGAACGGAAGAGAAAAAACATTTACAATTTTTCAGGTTTAAAACTTTTCCACCCAACAAAAACTTTTTACTTTTGCGCAAAACTGACACAGGTGTAAAACATAAATGTTCAAATAGACGGATATGCTTAGAATAGGTATTGATGTAGGTTCAACAACGGCAAAGATTGTAGTTCTCAATGCAGATAACGAAATTGTTTTTTCCGACTACCGGCGTCATCATGCCAAGGCGCGCGAGGTGGTGACCGACATGCTGCAGCGCCTGCAGCAGCAAACGGGCGGACAACCGGCCCGGATGCAGGTGACGGGCTCGGTGGGCATGGGCTTCTGTGAGCAGCTGGGCCTGACGTTCATTCAGGAAGTCATGGCCGCCACCAAGGCCATACAACACCGCTACCCGCAGGTGCGCACCATGATTGACATCGGCGGCGAGGACGCCAAAATCGTATTCTTTGAAAATGCCGAAGCCACGGGACTGCGCATGAACGGCAACTGTGCCGGCGGCACGGGGGCCTTTATCGACCAGATGGCCGTCATCTTGGATGTAGACGTGACGGCTCTTAACGAACTGGCCCTCCAGTCCGAACATACCTACCCCATTGCCTCGCGCTGCGGCGTATTCTGCAAGACCGACATCCAGAACCTCATTGCCAAGAACGTCAGCAAGGCAGACATTGCCGCCTCCATCTTCCATGCCGTGGCGGTACAGACCATGGTGACGCTGGCCCACGGCTGCGACATCCATACACCCGTACTGCTGTGCGGCGGCCCGCTGACGTTTATTCCGGCCCTGCGCCGCGCCTTTATGGACTATCTGCACCTGCAGCCGCAGGACTTTGTCGTTCCCGAACACAGCACGCTGCTGCCGGCCACGGGAGCCGCCCTGGCCTGCACCGACGGGCAGGAGGCCCTGACGTTGGAGGAATGGATTCGGAAACTGAACAGCCTGAGCGGAAAAATACGCCTGCAATCGTCGATGAAACCGATATTTTCCGACGAAACCGACTACCGGAAATGGCAAACGCGCATTGCCGCCCACCAAATTCCGCGCGCCGCATTCAAGGCCGGCGTGCAGGAAGCTTTTCTGGGCATCGACTCCGGCTCTACCACCACGAAAATTGTGGTAACCGACGAGGAGTCGCGCCTGCTCTTTACCTATTATACCGTCAACGGGGGCAACCCCATCGAAGCCGTAGAGCAGGGACTGCGGCAGCTGCGCGAGGCCTGCCGCAGCCACCATACCGAGCTGCGCATCAAGGGCAGCTGCTCTACCGGCTACGGCGAGGACCTGATACGCACGGCCTTCCAGCTGAACGGCGGCATGGTGGAAACGGTGGCCCACTACGTGGCCGCCCGTCACCTGAACCCCGACGTCTCGTTTATCCTGGACATCGGCGGGCAGGACATGAAGGGGATTTTTGTAAACGGCGGCGTCATCAACCGCATCGAAATCAACGAAGCCTGCTCCTCGGGCTGCGGTTCGTTTATCGAAACCTTTGCCCGCACACTGGGCTACTCCGTGCAGGATTTTGCGCAGGCGGCCTGCCGCGCCAAGGCACCCTGCGACCTGGGCACGCGCTGTACGGTGTTCATGAACTCTAAGGTCAAGCAGGTGCTGCGTGAAGGAGCCGGCGTGGAGGACATTGCGGCCGGCCTGGCCTATTCGGTGGTGAAGAACTGCCTCTACAAAGTACTCAAAATCAAAGATACCGACGTATTGGGCCGGCACATCGTGGTGCAGGGCGGCACCATGCGCAACGACGCCATCGTGCGCGCCCTGGAGCAGCTGACCGGCGCCGAGGTGGTGCGCTGCGACATTCCCGAACTGATGGGGGCGCTGGGCTGTGCGCTCCATGCGCGCCAAATGGCCCGGACCCCCGTGTGTCTGGACGACATCATCGCACAGGCTCACTACACCACGCGCCAGCTTCACTGCCACGGATGCGACAACCAGTGCCTCGTGTCACGCTATACCTTTGACAACGGCCAATCGTATCACGCCGGCAACCGGTGCGAAAAGATCTTTACCAACGGTGAGAGCCGTACCCCCGGCCGCAACGCCTATCCCTACAAGCTCGACCAGCTCTTCAAGCGCGCCGAAAAGCAGCCGGCCAACCCGCGCGGCACCATCGGCATGGCGCGCTGCCTGAACACGTACGAAAACTTTCCGTTCTGGCACACGCTGCTGACGGGCTGCGGTTTCCGGGTGTGTCTCTCGGGCAGCTCAGACTACGGACACTACGAACAAAGTGCCCGCATGGTGATGTCGGACAACATCTGTTTCCCGGCCAAACTGATGCACAGCCACATTCAGGAGCTCATCGACCGCAGGGTTGACCGCATATTTCTGCCTTTCGTCATCTTTGAACGCAGCCAGAAGGAGCAGAACAGCTATAACTGCCCCATCGTGACGGGCTACTCCGAGGTCATCAAAAGCGTGCAGGCCACCGACATCCCCATTGACTCGCCGGCCATTTCCTTCAAGGACAACCGCCTGCTTTACCGTCAGTGCCAAACCTACCTGAGCCGGCTGGGCGTGAGCGAGAGCGAAATCAAGCGGGCCTTCCGTCGGGCACTGGAGGCGCAGGATGCCTTCCAGCACGACCTGGTGGTGCACAATCAGGAAATTCTGCGCCAGGCCCGCCAATCAGGCCGCTTCGTGGTGATGCTGGCCGGCCGTCCATATCATGCAGACCCGCTGGTGCAGCACAAAATATCGGATCTTATTGCCCAAATGGGCGTAGACGTGATTACGGACGACCTGGTCCGCGAGGACGAGAGCCGAATCTCAGAGGTCCACTACCTGGCCCAGTGGACCTATCCCAACCGTATTCTGAAAGCCGCCCGCTGGTGCGGCCAGCAGGATGCCGGCGTGCAGTTTGTTGAACTGACCTCCTTCGGCTGCGGCCCCGACGCTTTCCTGACCGACGAGGTGCGCGACCTGCTCATGCGCCACGGCAAACCGTTTACGCTGCTCAAAATGGACGACATCAACAACGTAGGCTCCATGAAGCTGCGCGTGCGCTCGCTCATCGAGAGCCTCAGGATTTCGCAGGCGCAACATGAGACACCGCAAACGGAACAAGCCTTCCGCACCGTGCCGGTTTACGGCGACGACTTCCGCGGACGCAAGATTCTGGTGCCCTACTTCACGCCGTTTCTCTCACCGCTCATTCCGGCCATTCTGCGCCGGGCGGGTTACGACGTGGACAACCTGCCGCTGAGCGACACCCGCTCGTGCGACTTCGGACTGAAATATGCCAACAACGAGGTGTGCTACCCCGCCACGCTGATTGTGGGCGACGTAATCCGCGCCTTCAAGAGCGGGCAGTACGACCCCGACCGCTGCGTGGTGGCCATGTCGCAGACGGGCGGCCAGTGCCGCGCCAGCAACTACCTGGCCATCATCAAGAAGGCACTGGTGGACGCCGGCTACACGAACACGCCGGTCATCTCGCTGACCTTTGGCGGAACGGTGGACAGCGAGCAGCCGGGCTTCAAGATTAACTGGACCAAAATCCTGCCCGTTGCGCTCCGCGCGATACTCTACACCGACTGCCTCTCCAAGTTCTATTACGCCTCGGTGGTGCGCGAAAAACAGCCCGGACAGGCCCGCGAACTGACCGAAAAATATCTGAAAGAAGCCGAAGCCCGCATCCTGCAGAAACGCACCCGCGAGCTGCTGCCCCTGCTGGCCAGGGCCGCCGACGAGTTCAACGCCATTTGCCGCGACAAGACGTGTCCGCGTGTAGGCGTGGTGGGCGAAATTTTCCTGAAGTTCAACCCCTTTGCCCAGAAACATGCCACCGACTGGCTCTCGAAGCAGGGCATTGAAGTGGTGCCGTCGGTCATGACGGACTTCTTTACGCAAAGCTTCGTCAACCGAAAGATTCGCGTAGCCACCGACATCGAGAAGCGCGTGCTGCCGGAATTTCTCTACCGCCTGGGCTACAAGGCCGTGAGCAAACAAATTCAGAAGGCCAACCGCATGGCCGGCCGCTTCCGCTACTTCGTGCCGCTGAGCGACATTTTCGAGGAGGCCGAAGAGGCCCGCAAGGTCATTACCCTCAACGCGCAATTTGGCGAGGGCTGGCTGCTGCCGGCCGAGGTGCTGGGCTATGCGCGCCAGGGCGTAAAGAACGTCATCAGCCTGCAGCCCTTCGGATGCATTGCCAACCATATCGTGTCGAAGGGCGTGGAAAAGCGCATCAAGCAGCTCTGCCCCGACCTGAACATGCTCTCACTCGACTTTGACAGCGGCGTAAGCGACGTAAACATCACCAACCGCATGCTGCTCTTTACCGAAAACTTAAAATAACGGCCCATGCCCAGACGCAAGACCTTCAACGAAGCCGAAGCCCGCATCATTGCCGAGGCACAGGCCCTGTTTATCCAAAAGGGATATACCGAAACGAGTATGCGCGAAATTGCGGCGGCAGCCCAGATTAACCGCCCGGCCCTGCACTACCACTTCCGCACGAAAGACCGTATGTTCAGGGCCGTATTCGGCGCTACGCTGCAGAAACTGGCCCCCCAGGTCCTCTCCATCGTCATGAATCAGGACGAATCCATCGGCCACCGCACGGAAAAGGTGGTGGACACGTACTACGACCTGTTCCGGCAATGGCCGGACCTGCCCCTGTTTGTTGTCCGCGAAATCAACCGCGACGCCGACTTCCTGCTGCTCACCCTGCGCTCGCTGCACACCAGAGCCGGATTCGGCAGCATCGTTAAGAGCCTGCAGCAGGAAATGGACGAGGGCCGGATACGCAAAGTGCCGCTGCGCATGGTGTTCCTGACGTTCTACAGCCTGCTGACGTTTCCGTTTCTGACCCGCGGGCTGAGCATGCGTATCCTGCGTAAGGAAAACGAGTCGTTCGACGACATCCTGAACGAATGGAAACCCAACATCACCCGGCAGATGCAACACCTGCTCAGCCTGGAGCCCGCCGGCTGAAAATAAGCCGGAACCGGGCGGATAGTGCCGAAAAGTACCATTTTTGTGCCGATTTTGTCAGACGCGGAATCAGGAATAAGCCCGAATTTTGCAATTCCGTTCGGGCAACGACTATTATACAAATATCATATAGCGTATGACAAATTTGAATTTAATCAAAAGGTATTTAGTTTTTATTTCCGGCTTATACTTTCTGGCCATGGGTATTGTGCTGATTGTTCACTCCGGCCTGGGTACGACCCCCATTTCGAGCCTCAACTACGTGTGCAGCATCAACACTCCGCTTACACTGGGCACATGGACCCTGCTGACCAACCTGATTATGATAGCCCTGCAGCTCTGGCTGGCCCGCGCGCCCTACGGCGGCCGCAAGGACGTGGCTGAAATCCTGCTGCAGATTCCACTCTCGTTTGTTTTCTCCGCTTTCATCGACATCAACATGCAGCTCATGCAGCACGTCACTCCTCAGAACTACGCCATGTCGGCCGTACTGCTGCTTATGGGCTGCCTCTCGCAATCCGTTGGCGTAGTGCTCGAAATCAAGCCGCGCGTAGCCATGATGAGTGCCGAGGGACTGGTCAAATACATTGCCCGCCGCCGACAAAAGGAATTCGGCCACATTAAGGTAGGCGTTGACATCACCCTCGTAGCCCTGGCTGCCACCACTTCGCTGCTCTTCTCACACCGCATTGAGGGCATCCGTGAAGGCTCGGTAGTTGCCGCATGTCTGACCGGATTCATCGTCAGTTTCCTCAACCGCCACATCATGACACGCCGCATGCTCTACCGCGTCATTCCTATACTGGCCCGCTAAACGGAGCCACCGGCGCAAAAAGAAAAAGGCTGGAAGAAAACGGAATCAGGTCGGACCTTGTTGGATTAAGGTCCGACCTGATTCCGTTTTTCCGCCTCCTGCGCCGCGGCAGGTCAGCTCCCGACAGTTTCGGGCTCCGCCTGACCGGCAGAAGAATCGGCTGTCTTGCTCTTTTCGCCGGCATTGAGCATACACAGGCCGGCTACCTGCTGCTCGAAATGCTCGCGGTCGCGCGCCATCTTGCGGATGGCGGTACGATAGTTGTAGATGGTCTGGGGCGAATAGAACAACAGGGTGGCAATGCGCGAGCTGTCGGAAATGCCCAGCCGCACGAGTGCAAAAATACGCAATTCGGTGCCCAATATCTCACCGCGCTTGGGACGCACCTCGCAACCGTCCGTGAGCAGTTGGTTGAAAGCCTCGATGAAATCGGGATAAAGCGTCAGGAATGCCGTATCAAAACGATAGAAAAAGTCGCGGGCATCGGTAGCCGAAAGGCGGGGCACGTTGTTCTGCTTGAGCAAATCCTCGCTCTGGTGGGCCTTTACCTTACGCTTCACCAGATTTTCATAACGGTTGAGCTTGTCGATATAAGCCGCGCAGAGTTCCAGAAAAAGACTGACATAATGCTCGCGCGAAAGATTGGTGTTCAGCAGCGACTGGTTGAGCACCCGCAACTGCTCATTGGCCTCCTCCAGCGCCTGCCGCTGAAGGCCCAGCTGCCGGAGCTGGCGGCGGATGTAGTACAGACTGACCAGCAAACCCACTACCAGAATGCTGATGCAAATGAGCATGCCCCGCAACGACGTATTCTTCTGCTGCATCTCAACCTGATAGGCCTTGTAAATATCCGGGAACTTACGCGCAATTTCCAGCATGCGCAGGCGGTTGGAATTGAAAAACTTGGCATCCTCGAGCGAAATGCTCAAATACTGGTTGGCCCGGCTGGCCTCGCCGTTGTTCTGCTTGAAAATATAGAGGGCCAGCTCCTGCATGGCCAGATTCTCCTTCAGCGGACAGGTCATGTCGGAAATGGCCGCCCGAATCAGGTAGTGAAGATAAAGGTCGTAGTCGTCCAGCTGCTTATAGACCAGCGCCAGGCTGTAGGTCGTCATGGCATAAAGGCGGCGGTCGACACTCGTGCCCGCCAAAGCCTCCTTGAAATAGTCGGCCGCCTCACGATAACGCCCCTGCGTATAAATCTTCACTCCATATATATACTTGTAATAAGGCGTACCGGGCTGAAGCACCATCAGAAGCGAATCACGATAGGCGCGCTCCAGGCGGCTGTAAACCGGAGCATACACATCGTCGTCGGTATATTCGGCCCATTTGCCGTAGGCCCACTCACAGGCAATGAAATAATCCGTACGCAACTTAGGCGACAGCCGGGCCGCATCGATACTCTGCAAAACATTGACCGACTCACTGAAATAGCCGGCCGTGGTAAGCATGAAGCTGCGGTGAATCTTGCTCTCAAGCAAGTAATGACGGCTTCCCACCTGACGGGCCAACTGGGCCTGCAGGTTAATGTATTTCATGGCCGAATCAAATCGGTAAGTATGATATTCCTCATAAATCTTGTTGGTAATGAGCAATTTACGCCGCACGTCGTCGGTAGCATGCAGAGCCTTCACCCAATGGGCTATGCGCCTCTCCTTCTGCTGCGAGAAGTAGGACCTCAGCCGTATGGTGTCGTCAAGCGGACGGAATATGTCATTCCAACCCCGCGCCGCCCCCATTCCCGACACGCCTGCCCACAAACACAAAACCACATATAGCCATTTCATATCATCAAGTGTTGTTAAGTACTGAAAAAATGTGTTTTCTGCAAATATACAAATAGTCTTTGAGATATTTGTCATTCTACTTTGAATACCCTAAGATAAAATAGTAAATATCTGATTATAAACGGTTTGTATTTTAATATTTTCTACTTTCATCTACTTTCCGTTTACTTTGGCATACACCCGTCGGAAATACGATATAATTTTGCGATACAGTCAGGCAGAAACCGCGGCCTGCGCCACAAAACATTACGAACAACAGTCACAAATTAATCTATATAATCAGTATTATGAAACGTTATTATTATACACCATCCATCCTGGCTTTGCTATTGAGTGCCGCTCCGGCCTTTGCCGACGATGCCGACACCACAGCCACCAAAAAGGCAGCCGGCAGCGAACGCAACGTAATGCTCAACGCGTCGGACGCCAACAAACCCCGCGAAATACAAATCGGTCTGCCCAGCGAGGACGTTACCGTGTACGAAAACGGCCTGCCCGCCGTATATTCCTCATCCGTGCATAAACTTCAGGCACACTGGCGCAACGACGCCAGCCTGGGCGAGGTGGGACTGATGACGCCGTCGCAGTCGGCCATCGAGACCGGTAACATTGCCTACTCCGTCAACTCGCTCACGCGCCTGGGACAAAAGGAGTTTAAGGGCATCCTGAACTACCGCGCCAACCACTACGGCATGCAGCAGTTCGACCTGAACCTCTCGGGCGGCATCGGCGACCACTGGCTCTACACGGCCAGCGTGTACCAGAACTTCGACCCGGGCTACTTTGACGTGAAGTTCGACAACTTTTTCGACCGCACACAGATTTACCACGGCGGCCTGACCCGGCTCTTCAACAACAACCGAGGCAAGGTGAGCCTGCTTTATAAATTT
>OLGF01003629.1_pt1 | contig 12540 bp, 10 predicted proteins | sample 1604971 | NCBI WGS metagenome assembly OLGF01 (sample SAMEA3888902, study PRJEB22519) | human gut metagenome | biome: human gut; feature: human-associated habitat; material: faeces | place: Denmark | collected 2011 | reverse complement strand
TCAGAGGCATTGGTGGATTTGTGTTATAATTATACGATCGAAGAGAGCATCCGGGATGTTAGCAGACATTTTAAAGACGAAGCGGGATTTCGGATAGATTTTTTTGAACGTCTGAAGAAATATTGGGAAGAATATGAAAAAAAGATTCATTTTTTTCATAAAGGAGACGGTGAGAAAATTCCTTCTACAGGTAAAATGCATTCTTTTTGGGATACGGCAGTCAGACTTATTGACGATACCGGTTTTGTGCGGGTGAACGAGGCTGAAGAACAGGTGGGCTGTACGTATGAAGAAGAATATGAAAAAAGAAAATTTGTGTGGAAAAAAGAGCGCGTCAGAAAGCTGATAAAATGGTTTGCAACGGCAGTCGTCTACATTTTTATATTTTATGCAGTGGAAAAAGGATTGGATTATCTGGAGGGGTATGTGATAGAGACAACGGTAAATTTCAGATTAAATGCGATTCTGAGTGGCCTTTTGGATACTATTTGTTTTGGCGTACTTGGTTCCTGGATTTCTGATAAGTTACAACTTGTGGATGTACTGCAGAGTTTCCGCAACATTGCCACAGGTATCCAGGATATAGCTCGTATCAGAAAATCTCCAAAGCAGATGTCTTACAGACGAAAGGATAGTTCCAATGATAATATGATATAGCACTGTGGCTATGAATGGTATCTATAGAAAGAAACCGCAATGAATACCTGATAAAATAAAAAATTACAGCGATAAGTCAGAAAGAAAATGGTAAGGATGGAGGAAGTATGCAGGAATTGGAGACGGAAAGCAGTTGGCAGGAGTATGTCGCATTAATGACAGAGAGACCGGAACTTTTTAGAGAAGAAGGATGGCTTACAATAGAAAAGGATCCGGAAGTAATCCGGCGATATGAACAGAAATCAGGGAAACGTATCGGAGTGGTATATAAAAGTGAATACCATATGATGGTGGTCGATTTGATAAAAGGAGAAAATGGGACACATTTCTGTTATGAGAGGCTTCTTCCAATGGTGCAGAAAGGTGCGATTGTGTCTGTTCCGGTTTTTGAGGGAAAATTTGTACTTCTGCGTCAATATCGGCATGCGATCCGTGAATTTCAGTATGGATTTCCAAGAGGATTTGGTGAAGCGGGTGTTTCTGTGGAAGAGAATGTCAGAAAGGAAATTCAGGAAGAATTGAATGCGGAAGTTACGAATATGCAGCATCTGGGACAGGTAGTTGCTGACAGTGGAGTTGTGAGCAATAAGGTAGATATATATTTTTGCTCAGTTACGGAACCGATGTTGAAACTTGGGTACGAGGAAATTGAAAAAATTCAGCTCTTAACAGAAGATGAACTGGATACCTGGATTGCAGAAGAAAAAATTACAGATGGATTTACGCTTGCAGGATACAGCATGTATCAGGCAAAAAGAAAAAATATATAATCTGAAGGTTAGCCACATCACACTTGTTGACATCTTTCTACATGTCCACTATAATAAACTCAGGAAGAATACTCCTGGTATACCAGGAAAATAACATACAATTTGACTATGGATTTTATTATTCTGTTGTGAATGAAGAGGAGGAATGAACTGGTGGAAGCAAATGCAAAGAAGTTTTTCTCATCGGTAGCGATTTCCGGGCTGGAAGCGGTGACTGCAAAGCGCAGATATTTGACCAAATGTGAGCCGAAGGTCATGGAGATCGATGATGAAGAGAAGATTGTGAAGACTGCCTGTCGTGCCTGCATCGCAAACTGTGGTGTTCTGGCGCATGTGAAGAATGGCCGCGTCATCAAGCTGGAGGGAAATCCGGTGGATCCGATGAGCCAGGGACGTATGTGTGCAAAGGGTCTGGCTGGTATTCAGGCACTGTATCATCCGAACCGTAATAAGTATCCGCTGCTGCGCGTTGGTGAACGTGGAAGCGGACGATGGAGACGTATCAGCTGGGATGAGGCACTGACCCGTGTGGCGGAAAAAGCCATGAAAACCCGTGAAAAATATGGTGCGGAAGCGTTGTTCTGTACCACAGGCGGCGGTGGTAATCCGGAAATCTGGAGTATCGCCCGTTTCTGTAATGTATTCGGAACGCCGAACTGGTATGAGCCGGGCTGCGCGCAGTGTTATCTGCCGCGTGTGCTGTCCTGTGCCATGATGTATGGTGGTGCGGATTCCAGTATCGCGGATTCCAATGCACTGGAACTGTATGATTATGAGAATGCACAGATCAAATGTCTGGTGTTGTGGGGAGCAGGTCCTGCTTATTCCGCACCGGCCAGCGGCGGTCGTATGGTCAACGAACTGCGTGCGAAGGGTGTAAAGACGATCTGTATTGATCCGCGTTTTACACCGGATGCGGCAAAGGCAGATATCTGGCTGCCGATCCGTCCGGGTACGGATGTAGCACTGCAGATGGCATGGATCCGCTATATTCTGGAAAATCGCAGATATGATGAAGAATTTGTGACACGCTGGACCAACCTGCCGTATCTGGTAGAGGTGGAAAGCCGCTTCTTTGCCCGTGCGAAAAAGGGTGAGAACGGTGCACCGGATACGTTTTATGTATGGGATGAGAAGACAGCGTCCATGCAGCCGATGGAGTATCCGTATGATGAGAAGTTATCCCCGGCGTTATGGGGCACGTATGAAGTAGACGGAAAAGTATACAAGACCGGTATGCAGTTACTGTATGAGCGCTGTGAGGAGTTTACGCTGGAGAAAGCAGCAGAGATCTGCTGGCTGGATGCAGACCGTATCAAAGCTGCGATCGAGATGTATCTGGAGAATGCACCAAGCGGTATCTGCCTTGGTGTGGCAACGGACCAGACACCGAACTCTGTACAGGCTGCCATGGCTGCGGATACGATTGATTTTCTGATGGGTAACCTGGAGAAACCGGGTGCGCTGATGCAGCGTTTCCGTACCAGCGGTGTACTGAAAGTACCGAATTATCCGGTGCCGGTTGCATTGAAGTGTCTGCCGCCGGAGCAGTTGAAGAAACGTCTGGGAGGAAGAGAGCACAAGGGCTTAAGTATCTGGTATGCAGGACATCCGGGCAGCGTGCTGAACGCGATCCTGACAGAGAAACCGTATCAGCCGCGGATGTGGATCGACCGTTCCGGTAACAAGCTCGGTGTGCTGGCAGAATCCGGCCGTTGGGCAGAGGCAATCGAAAAGCTTGATTTTATCGTACATATGTATATGTATCCGACCTCTTTTTCCTGCTATGCAGATATTTTGCTGCCGACGGAGGAGTGGCTTGAGACGGATATGATCGTTGAGACCTGTAATATGCTGGTAGCCAGACAGCAGGTTGTCCACCTCTGGGAGACGATGGATGAGACGCTGATCTGGTCCCGCCTGGCTAAAAAATGTGCCGAGCTCGGTCATGAGATGTGTCAGAAAGCTTTTGATCCGGAATTTATGGGAGATCAGCTTCCGTATTGGGATTCCATGGATGAGTTTTTTGATCATCTGACACCGGCCATCGGCATGACATGGGAAGAAATGAAGAAAAAAGCACCATTCGAATATATGTCCAAAGAAGAATGGAAGTCTTATTATGTATACAAGCAGATCGATGATGCGACAGGTCTGCCGAAAGGTTTTGATACACCGTCGAAGAAGATTGAAGTATATGTGGAGAGTATGATCACGCTGGGAAGAACCGGTCAGCCGTTTTTACCGGTTGAGTTTGAACCGGCAGATAAGGATTATGAGCCGCTTCCGTATTATCTGGAGCCGGTGGAGAGTCCGGTCCGTGATGATGATACTGCCAGGGAGTATCCGCTCGTTATGACAAACGGCCGTGTACCGTTCTATCATCATTCGACGCTGCGTAATGCGGCTGCTATGCGTGAGCTGTATCCGGTTCCTGAGATCTGGATCTATCCGGATGTGGCAAAAGCGTATGGTATCGCACCGGGAGACTGGGTATGGGTAGAATCCAAGCGAGGCAAGATCCGTGCGAAAGCACTGGTCACAAAGGGAATCAATCCGGGAACGGTATGTATGGAGCGTTTCTGGCATCCGGAGACGATGAATACAAAGACGCATGGCTGGCAGGAGACAAACGTCAATGTTTTATCAAAATCAACCGCACCGTTTAACGATGTCGTTGGTACTCATACACTTCGTGCTTATCAGGTACGGATTTCGAAAGCAGACAGTGCGCCGGAAGGCATCTGGCAGAAACCGGAAGATTTTGTAAATTGGCTTCCGTTAGGTAAGGCATAAGGAACGGATAAGGAGACAAAGTGATGAAACAATATGCAATGGTTGTAGAAGTGGACCGGTGCATCGGCTGTAAAGGTGGATGCCAGGTTGCCTGCAAGACAGAAAATGAAGTGGCTCTGGGACGTTCCAGAAGCACGTTATATCATATGGGACCGACAGGTGTGTATCCGGATCTGCAGATGTACTTTCTGCCGGTAATGTGCCAGCAGTGTGAGGATCCGAGCTGTGTGGATGTATGTCCGACAGGCGCATGCTACAAGGATGAAGACGATGGAGTGATCTATATCGATCAGGATCTCTGCATCGGATGTCAGAGCTGTAAAAAGGCATGTCCGTTCCATGCAAACAATTTTAATAAAGAACTGCGTGTCATGGACAAATGTACCGGCTGTGTACAGCTGCGGGACGAAGGGAAAGAGCCTGCCTGTGTCAGAAACTGTGCAGGACGTGCCCTGCATTTCGGTGATATCAATGATCCGGAGAGTGAAGTATCCAAGCTTCTGGCAGCGAACGAAGGCCATGTATACACGCTGAAGGATGATAACGGAAATCATCCGTCCGGACGGTTTATCCTGAAGAATCAGAAATGGATCGACATGCTTCCGTTTGAATTTGAAGAAGCACTGCACAACGGTATGTACGAGGAGCCGGAAAGTGAACTGGCACATCGGATTTTTGAAGATCATTTGAAAAAAGCGAACGTGGTGCGTACGGAAATGAATGAGGAAAAGGAGGCGGAAGTGGAATGAAGCAGGTGGAAGTAAGAAAAGAACTGGCAAGAGCCAGAGCAGGACTCTACCGTTTCCTTGGCGGCTTATATATCATGGAAGTAGATGAGGAGACGCTGGCGAACATGAAACAGATGCAGTTTCCGACAGACTGCGCCAATGAGGAACTGGCGGAAGCTTACAGAGGGCTGGAAAAAGCGATTGCAGATCTGAACAATGAGGATCTGGAGGATGTGGCTGCTGATTATGCCAAGACGTTTCTGGCAGCAGGAGAAGCAACCGGAGTGGCTGCCTTCCCGTATGAGTCCATTTATACGAACAAAAAACGTGAGATCGGCGGACGTACCGAGCAGGAGACGCTGGCTTTGTATGCGCTGCATGGCTGGGAGCCGAGTAAGGATATGTTCCGTACAATGAACGATCATATCGGCCTGGAGCTGGAGTTTATGGCAGTTTTGTGTGAGGAAGAGTTACTGTCTTGTCAGACGGATAATGCAGATCGTGCGGCAATGTCTTCCCGTGACCAGAATGAGTTTTTACGCAAACATCTGAAATGGGCGGGAGCTTTCTGCATGGATATCAGTAAATATGCACAGACCGCGTTTTATCAGGCAGTAGGAAAAGTGACGAATGTATTTCTGGAGCAGGAGAGAGAAATGCTGGCAATGGGAGGTGCAATATGGGATATCGCGTAGATTACGACAAGATGAATGATATTCTGGCTGTCTGGTCAGAGACTTATCATGTGTATGCACCGGCATGGGATCAGAGAAAGAAGAAAGTGCGTTATCGTGAGATTAAGACGGTGGATCAGATCGTGCTGGATCGTCAGGCAGATTTTTCACCGAAGGAAGCTTACTATCCGGTGTCACAGACGATGTTTTATTTTACCGATACGGAAGTGACGGAGAGCGAGCTTGCAGATGACAAAGGAATCATTGTGATTGCCCGTCCTTGTGATATCAACGGAATGGCAAGACTGGACTGTATTTTCATGGAAAATGGAGGTCATGCAGACTATTTCTATGCAAGACTGCGTGAGAAAGTAAAGGTAGTCATGCTGGAATGCAGGGAAAGTTTTGAACATTGCTTCTGTGTATCCATGGGAACGAATAAGACCGATAAGTATGACGCAGCACTCCGCATTACAGAGAATGAGGTGCTGGTGGATATCAAAGATGAGACGCTGGGTGCGGCATTTGCATCGGCATCTGCCTGTGATTTCACACCGGAATATGTGCAGGAGAATCAGAAAAAACTGCATATTCCGCAGATTACAGACCGCAGTATGTTAAAACCGATCAGTGATCTGGAGTACTGGACACAGTATGATGAGAAATGTATGTCCTGTGGCGGATGTAATACCGTCTGTGGAACCTGCAGCTGTTTTGATACAGTAGATGTCATTTACCAGGAGGGAAGCCGCAGCGGTGAGCGCCGCAGAGTCTGGTCTTCCTGTATGCTGGAGTCCTATACGATGACAGCCGGTGGCAATCGTGCCCGCAAGACACCGGGAGCAAATATGCGATTTAAAGTGCTGCATAAGTTTTATGATTTTGCAGACCGTTTTGCAAAGGACGGAGCACACGGCATAGCCTGTGATGCACAGATGTGTGTCGGATGCGGCCGTTGTGATATGAGATGTCCGAAGCAGATTTCGTTCTTTGATGCGGTGGACGGTCTGGCAGCGGAAATTGAAAAAATGAATGCGGGAGAGGAGGCGTAAGACAATGGAAAATATTATGAAACCGGAACCGCACAAGATCGTAAGTGTTATCCGTCAGACTGCGGCAGAGTTTACGATTCGTGTGGCATGTGACAAAGATCCTGGATATGGACAGTTTTTCCAGCTGTCTCTGCCGAAAATCGGAGAGGCGCCGATCTCTGTCTGTGGAAAAGGACCGGGTTATGTGGAATTTACCATCCGTAAAGTCGGACGACTGACCGGTGGTGTGTTTGACCTGAAAGCCGGAGATACACTGTTTATGCGTGGACCGTACGGAAATGCATTTCCGGTGGATCAGTTTGAAAATAAGGATCTGCTGGTGATCTGTGGTGGTACCGGTATGTCACCGGTAAAAACCACGCTGACTCATTTTTATGATCATCCGGAAATCTGCAAATCGGTATATCTCATCGCCGGATTCAAGGATATCAACTGCGTGTTGTTCAACGAAGAACGTGCAAAATTTGCGGAGCGGTTCCACTGTACGTACTGTCTGGACAATTCCGAGGCACCTGGATTCCACAAAGGAATGGTAACGAAATTTATTCCGGATGTGCCGTTTGATACTTTCGAGGACTATAACGTAGTGATCGTAGGTCCGCCGCCAATGATGCGGTTTGCTGCACTGGAATGTATGAAATGCGGTGTCCCGGCGGAGAAAATCTGGGTATCCTTTGAACGTAAGATGTCCTGTGCAGTAGGAAAATGCGGACATTGCAAGATCAATGAGACTTATGTCTGCCTGGAGGGTCCGGTATTTAACTATACGAAGGCCAAAGAACTTTTCGATTAGAAATTTTTTAATACGTTATTTTTTAATACGAAAACGAAGCATCCTGTCAGAACGCTAGACGTTCACTACCTTCGTTTCACAGCGTTTTTATCGCGCTCGTTCCCACGCCTGAAAAAGAGGTCGTTCCCACTCGCGCAAAAACTTGTGAAACTCAGTCGTTTACTTAATCGCTCACTGAGATAATTTTCTCCGATTTTGCCATTTCAGTTATGAAAATAGTAACTGTAAAGAGAATTATTAAAGGTGCGAACGGTAATACTTTGTAGTGTGCTGGCGGTATAGCATGAGCAGTCCGCGGACACACAGTTCAATCGGCATTGCGATCCACATGCCGGTGAGACCAAGGCGGCTGACAAGAATCAGTGCCAGGCCGATGCGCACGATCCAGATACTGCCAAGGTTCATCAGACTCGGTACGAAGGTGTCTCCGGTGCCGCGCAGTGCACCGGCGGCAACGATGGACACGCCAAAGAGCGGTTCCGCAAGCAGCTCAATGCGCAGGATATGAACGGACATTGCCTGCACAGTGACATCCGGTGTCAGAAGCCGGAAGACCAGCGGGCAGGCGAACATCATAATGGCACCGGTGCAGCCCATGAAAATGGCACCCATGGCGGTACTGATGTTACCGAAACGTTTTGCTGTTTTAAATTCTCTGGCACCGATGTTGCGTCCAACCAGTGTGGTTGCAGCCATACCAAGACCATAGCCTGGCATGTAGCACAGACTTTCTGCGGTAACGGCGAAAGAATTTGCAGCGATGGCAGCGGCTCCCAGTGGGGCAATGATCCGGGTGGATACGACCATAGCACTGTTCATGGCGATTTCCTGAACGGCCACCGGCATTCCAATCTGAAATGCTTTGCGCAGAATGTTACGGTCAAAATGATGTTTGTCAGTACGTCTGAGGTGCAGCTGCTTGTTGCAGATGCAGCAACGCCATGTCATGATCAGACTGATGACGGCACAGGCGAGTGCTGTTCCCATACCGGCACCAAGGACACCGAAGCGTGGAATCAGTAATGAATTAAAAAGAATATCCAGTACACACATGACGGCATTTAAAATACTTGGTGTCACCATATCACCGCTGCATTGCAAAAATGCCGATGTTAGGGAATTCAACTGTGAAAATGGGATCATCAGTGAATATACAAAAAAGTATGCAGTTGCGTTCGGACAGATTGCCGGATCACCGCCTAACAGGATTGGCAGTGGATGACTGAGCAAAAGACCGCTGAAAGCTAAGAGGCCGGAAATGCTCAGGGCACTGATCAGACCGTGCCGGATGACGTTCCTGGCATCAGAATCCTGACCGGCACCGATGTGATGTGCCACCTGCACGGAAAAACCGGCAGAAACTGCGGACAGGACTCCATTATACAGCCAGGTCATGGCAACGACCAGACCGATAGCGGCAGAAGCGGCGGCACCCAGAGCACCAACCATGGCAGAGTCGATGTACTGCATGGCGATGGTGGTGATCTGCGTCAGAATGGCGGGCAGACTCAGCTGCCAGACCTGTTTTACTTCCGGTTTTAGTTTTGCCCAGTTTAATGTTAGTTTCCCCATATAATCTTACTCCCCCTTGTAATATTTTAGTCTGAGTTGGACCTCCGACTGAGTTCAAGTCGAACGCACGTGAGACTTGGTGCGTGATTCTGGTCAGCGAAAGCTGACATATTCTTTTCAGAATCACTGCACTCTACACTTCGCCAGGCAGCGAAAAAGGACTCTTCTATTTAGTCTCGACCGCGAATAATCGCCACCGGGACAAAATAGTCCGAGTCCTTTCCTCTGCCTGTCATAGTGCAATTCAAGTCGAACGCATGTGAGACTTGGTGCGTGATTCTGGTCAGCGAAAGCTGACATCAACTGAGATAAAATAAGCCGGAAACAGAATCCGTATCTTCCCGGAGTTCTGTTCCAGCCTGTTCGTTACAAAAAACTAAAGTAACTGAATACCAGCTGTTTTCAGTTCAGCTTCCATTTCTTCCGGCCACAGAGAACACTGTACTTCTCCGATATGTGCTTTTCGCAGGAAGAACATACAGATACGGGACTGACCGATACCGCCGCCCATAGTGTATGGAAGTTTTTTCTCCAGAATTGCTTTTTGGAACGGAAGTTCTGCACGTTCCGGGCAGCCTGCTTTGTCAAGCTGCTCTTTTAAAGATATTTCATCTACACGAATACCCATAGAGGAAAGCTCCAGTGCAATATCGAGAACCGGATAGTATACAACGATGTCTGCGTTTAATGCCCAGTCATCGTAGTCCGGTGCACGACCATCATGTGGCTCACCACATTCCAGTTTATCACCGATCTGCATAATGCAGACAGCTCCTTTTGCCTGAGCGATGTAATACTCACGTTCCTTTGGTGTGTTATCCGGGAACATTTCTTCCAGTTCGCGTGTTGTTACAAAGAAAATCTCTTTCGGTAAGATCTCATGGATATAATCATACTGAATAGACATATATTTTTCTGTTTTACGCAGTACTTTGTAAACCTGACGAACGGTTTCTTTTAATGTATCCAGATTTCTTTGAGATTTCTCGATTACTTTTTCCCAGTCCCACTGATCCACAAAGATGGAGTGGATGTTGTCTGTGATTTCATCGCGGCGGATTGCATTCATATCCGTATACAGACCGGAACCGACTTCAAAATCATATTTGTTCAGTGCGTAACGTTTCCATTTGGCCAGAGAGTGTACAACTTCTCCGGTGCGTCCGTTCTGCTCGGCAATATCAAAACTTACCGGGCGCTCCACACCGTTTAAGTTGTCGTTCAGACCGGAAGCCGGATCTACGAAAAGTGGTGCGGACACGCGGGCAAGGTTCAGTTCCTGTGCCAGGCGGGTCTGAAAGAAATCTTTTACTGTCTTGATCGCAATCTGAGTATCATGCAGATTGAGGTCAGATTTATAATTTTTTGGAATCGAAATGGTACCCATAAAAATCTCCTCTAAAACTGTTCTATTATGATCTGTTGATTAAATAACCATTGTTCATTATAGCATCTGAGCATGATTTTTCAAGATTTGATACCTATTTCCTATAAAAATTAAGGTAGAAATTGCTATTGCAGGGGATGTAGCCTATAATAATAGGAAAAAGTCATTTTACAGGAGGCAAATATGGACAGAGAACGGCTGGAACGGCAGTTTGATTTTATAAAAGAAATAGATAAGGAAAAATTTATTCAGCGTCAGACAAAGCTGTCAGACGGCGTCCGCAGGGAAAACGATGCAGAGCATGCCTGGCATATGGCGATCATGACAGTGCTGCTGTCAGAGTATGCCAATGAAAAAATCGATGTGCTGCGGACAGTTACTATGCTTCTGATCCACGACATTGTGGAAATTGATGCAGGGGATACATATGCGTATGATGAGGAAGGTCAGAAAACCCAGCATGAGCGGGAGAGCCGGGCAGCAGACCGTATCTATTCACTGCTTCCGGAGGATCAGAAGAAAAAACTGCGGGATATCTGGGAAGAATTTGAGACGGGCGAGACAGCGGAAGCCAAATTTGCACATACTATGGATAATATCCAGCCGGCGATGCTGAATGCAGCGAATGGTGGTGTGGCATGGAAAGAACGAGGAATTTCAATGAGCCAGATTATGAAGCGGAATGCACATACAGCCGAGGGTTCACAGAAACTGTGGGATTATGCGTTTGAAAACTTTTTTCAGAAAAATATAGATGCCGGAAATATCAGAGACGACAGGAAAAGAGATTAAAACATGAGTGTAGGAATTTATGTTTTTACAGATATAAAATATCGCAGATAAAGTGATATCAGAAAATAAGTGATAAAAAACAGATTGGCAGGGAACATTTTATGAGAGAAAAAATAGATATTCATGCACATTATTTTCCACCGGCATATGATCAGATGCTGGAAAAGCGGGGAATGAAACTGTTGGACGGCGGTTTTCCGAAGCCGGAGTGGAACGAAGAGATTCAGCTGTCTTTTATGGAAAAGCTGGGAATCACATACAGCGTACTCTCTATTTCATCTCCGCATTTACATATGGGAGATGTAGGGGAGGCCATTGAGGTGGCACGGTCATCCAATGAATATGGAGCTGAGCTGATGAAAAAATATCCGGAACAGATCGGTGTGCTGGCAAGTCTGCCGCTGCCGGAAATTGATGCGGCAGTTGAAGAAGTGAAGTATTGCCGGAACGAGCTGCATGTGACAGGATTTGCCTTACAGACCAATTCCTGCGGATTGTATCTGGGGGATGCGAGACTGGATCCGGTGATGGAAGTCTTGAATCAGGCAGAATCAGTGGTGCTGATCCATCCGACGGAACCGGCAGCAATTCCGCAGGGGGTCAATGAGAACTTACCCTATCCGATGATGGAGTTTTTCTTTGATACCTGCCGTGCGGTGATGAATCTGATCCTGACAGGAACATTGAATAAATATCCAAAGATCCGTTTTGTGATCCCTCATGCGGGAGCCTATCTGCCGATCATCAGTGATCGTGTGGCTTCCATGTCAAAAATGCTCTGCCCGGATGGAAGTGTCGATATCCGGAAATGTCTGGCAGATCTGTATTATGATCTGGGTGGAACCGCCATGCCGAAGCAGTATGGAAATTTATGCCAGATGACCACAAAGGATCATATTTTGTATGGCAGTGATACACCGTTCACACCGTTGCCACTGTGTTGCAAACTGGCAGAAACGATGGATCAGGGGCTGACAGCTGAGATGCAGGAACTGGTTTACCGGGAGAATCCGAAGAGACTGCTTTGCAAATAATAGGATTCAGGACGAAAATAAATAGTTAAATACAGGCCGCAAAGCGACTGCGTTCATGAGCAAGTAGTGAAAGTGGATTGCGAATGTCCGTTTTACGGTAAATGAGATTTGGAATGCTGCTTGGTATCTGTATAAAAAGTATCGTTTCAGGAAAGTATAGAATTATGTAGAAAATCACTATACTGACCTGGAGGAAAAGGTTATGAACAGACAAAAAGCAGCAATCATCGGATGTGGATTTGTGGGATCATCCACGGCATTTGCACTGATGCAGAAAGGACTTTT
>OLGF01003625.1_pt1 | contig 12563 bp, 9 predicted proteins | sample 1604971 | NCBI WGS metagenome assembly OLGF01 (sample SAMEA3888902, study PRJEB22519) | human gut metagenome | biome: human gut; feature: human-associated habitat; material: faeces | place: Denmark | collected 2011 | reverse complement strand
TTCATGGTCATGGGGCGCAGCTGGCAGTGGATGCCGGCCAGCGCGTCGTCCACGCGGTCTTTCTTCTCTTTCATCTCCACCTCGCTGGCTGCGCCGACGTACAGCACGGCTACGCCGCCCGCGAGCTTGGCCAGACGCTCGGCCAGCTTCTCCTTGTCATAGTCCGACGTCGAGATTTCCATCTGCTTGCGGATCTGAGCGACGCGGTCGGCAATGGCTTTCTTGTCGCCCGTGCCGTTCACGATGGTCGTGTTTTCCTTGTTGACGATCACCTTCTCGGCCGAGCCCAGCATGTCGAGCGTAGCCTGATCCAAACGGATACCCTTCTCTTCCGAGATAACCGTACCGCCCGTCAGAATGGCGATATCCTCGAGCATCTCCTTGCGGCGGTCGCCGAAGCCCGGAGCCTTGACGGCCGCGATCTTCAGCGTGCCGCGCAGCTTGTTCACGACCAAAGCGGCCAGCGCCTCTCCGTCGACATCCTCGGCGATGATCACCAACGCGCGCCCGTTCTGTGCGGCGGGTTCCAACACGCCCATGATTTCTTTCATCGTCGAAACCTTCTTGTCCGTGATCAGGATCAACGGCTTCTCCATGACGGCCTCCATTTTCTCGGAATCGGTCATGAAGTAGGGCGATATGTATCCCCGGTCGAACTGCATGCCCTCGACCACGTCCACATGCGTCTCGGTTCCCTTAGCCTCCTCGACGGTGATGACGCCTTCCTTGTTGACTTTGCTCATCGCCTCGGCGATCAGCTTGCCGATCGCGTTGTCGTTGTTGGCCGAGATCGTACCGACCTGCTCGATCTTGTTGATGTCGCCGCCGACTTCCTGACTCTGCTTACGCAGATTCTCCACGACGACGGCTACGGCCTTGTCGATGCCGCGCTTCAGGTCCATCGGGTTTGCGCCGGCAGTCACGTTCTTAACGCCTACGCCCACGATAGCCTGTGCCAGCACCGTAGCGGTCGTCGTACCGTCTCCGGCGTCGTCGGCCGTCTTCGAGGCCACTTCCTTGACCATCTGGGCGCCCATATTGGCGATCGGGTCTTCCAGCTCGATCTCCTTGGCTACGGTTACACCGTCCTTGGTCACTTGCGGCGCACCGAACTTCTTGTCGATAACGACGTTGCGGCCTTTCGGGCCGAGGGTGACCTTCACTGCGTTAGCCAGCGCGTCGACGCCTTCCTTGAGCAACTCGCGGGCTTCGGTATTGTATTTGATCTCTTTTGCCATGATTGTTTTCGTTTAAGAATTAGACGTTCGGTTCGATAGTCGGGGGATTGACTCCCGGGCCCATTAGATAATGGCGAGGATATCGCCCTGCTTCATGATCAGGTAGTCCTTGCCGTCGATCGTGATCTCCGTGCCGGCATACTTGCCGTACAGTACTTGGTCGCCCACCTTGACTTCCATTTTCACGTCGCTCGTGCCGGGACCTGCGGCGATCACCTTGCCGGCCAGCGGTTTCTCCTTGGCCGTATCAGGGATGAACAATCCTCCGGCTGTCTTCTCTTCGGCCGGATTGGGCTCGATCAGAACTCTGTCTGCTAACGGTTTAACGTTCATAGCTTTATACGTTTTTAAGTGATTGATATTTGGTTCGCTTGTTTCGCGCATCTCCGGCCTTCCGCCGGGCACGGCGGGAAAATCTGCATATAATATGCCAAAGGAAATTTGTCACACTTTCGACTGAAAAAACTGACAAATAGGACGATTTCATGTCAGTTCCCGTGCCAGTTTGTCACTCGGCGCGCGCACGGGCCGGCTATCAGCGCTTCGTTCGCTTCTTCGAGATCGCTCGCCGGTCGAACCCGCTCTTGCCGCCCCAGCCGCTTCCTTTTTTGGCGACGGCGCCCGTGCCCCAGCTGATCGCGTCCCATTCGATCGACTCGACGGACGGCTCTTTCCTGCCACGCGAGGCTGTCCGTTCCGTTTTCCCGGCAGGACGGACTTCGCGGCGGCCGCCCGTATTCCGACCCGCGCCTTTGTTTCCGGCAGGCCGATCGTGCCGAAATTCTTTCTGCGGCGCGCTTTCCTTGGCCAACCGGGCGATCGGCCGTCCGCCCCGGTGAATGTCGTTCAGCCTGCGGATCGCCTCGCGGGCCTCCGAGAACGGAACCGATACGAACGAATAGCTCTCCAGCACCCGCAGATCGCCGATCTTGTCGTCGGGCAGCCCGCACTCGCGCCGCAGAAGCTCGGCCAGCTTGCGGGCATCGTACCCGTCCGCCCTGCCGACCGCCAGAAACAGCCGAGCGGTGCCCTTCCGGTCGACGTTGATCGAGCGGATCTCGGGATAGCGGCTCTCGTCGAGCTCGTTATCGAAAGCCAGTTGCAGCAGCGAAGCCAGCGCGACTTCGGGCGCAAGACCGGAAAGCATCTCGGCGGCCATTTCCCGGTACTTTTCGTACGATCCGTTCTCGATGATTTCCGCCAGATCGTCTTTGATCCTCGTCTTCTTAATCTCGATCACGTCCTGAGCGGAAGGCAGGCTCTCCTTTTTGATCTGCGCCTTGATGTCGCGCCTGAGGTAGCCGAACTGGCGGAATTCGGCGGGCGAAATGAACGTGACCGCGGTTCCCGTATTGCCCGCGCGGCCGGTCCGGCCGATCCGATGGACGTACGATTCGGTGTCCTGCGGCAACGAATAGTTGATTACGTGGGTCAGGTTGTTGATGTCGATCCCGCGCGCCGCCACGTCGGTAGCCACCAGAATATTGGCCAGCTTTTTCTTGAACTTGCGGAGGATTTTCTCCCTCTGTCCCTGCGAAACGTCGCCGTGCAGCCCCTCGGCCGAATAGCCCTGGGCCACCAGACGCGTCGCCACCTCGTCCACGCCGATCTTCGTGCGGCAGAAGACGATGCCGTAAAAGTCCGGTTCGATGTCGATGATGCGCGTCATGGCGTCGAACTTGTCGGCTTCGCGCACCTCGAAATAGATCTGGTTCGTGAGGTCGGCCGTCAGGTGCTGCGACTCCACGCGCAGCACCTCCGTATTGCGCATGTAAGCCTCCGAAAGACGGATGATCCGCTCGGGCATCGTGGCCGAAAAGAGCAGCACGCGGCGGTCTTCGCCCGTATGGCCCATGATCTCCTCGACATCCTCCACGAAGCCCATGTTGAGCATTTCATCGGCTTCGTCCAGAACCAGGAAACGGACCTTGTCCAATTTGAGCGTACCGCGGCGGATGTGGTCCAGCACGCGCCCCGGCGTGCCGACGACGATGTCGACGCCCCGCGACAGGCGGCGCAGCTGCTCGCTCATCGCGGCCCCTCCGTAGATGGCCGTGATCGAGAGCCGTCGCTCGCGGTTGTAACTCAAAAGTTCCTCGGCGGCCTGCACGGCCAGCTCGCGCGTCGGGACGAGGATGATGGACTGCACGCCCTCTTTCGAAGGCTCGATCTGCTGGAGTATCGGCAGCCCGAAAGCCGCCGTTTTACCCGTGCCGGTCTGGGATTGCGCGATGATGTCGTTCTCTCCCGAGAGCAGACGGGGAATCGTAAGTCGTTGGATGGAGGTGGGTGTTTCGAACCCTTTTGCCTGGACGGCCGCGAGCATCTTCTCGCTGAGGCCTAAAGCGCTGAAATCAGCTTCGTTGATCATATATAAATAGTTGAAAGGCCAAAGGTACGACAATTTATTGAATATTCGCCGGAAAATCATTATCTTCGCAAAAAGTTACGCACACACGGCCCCTCGCGGGCCGCCTGACCGAAAACCGACACCATGAGTCACCGTATCCTGCTGGTCGACGACGAGGTAGACATCCTCGAATTCGTCCGTTACAACCTCGTACGCGAGGGTTACGAAGTCTTCACGGCCGAAAACGGCGCCGAGGCGCTGAAAGCGGCCGCCGAATGCCGTCCGCACCTGATTCTGCTGGACATGATGATGCCGGTGATGGACGGGGCGCAGACCTGCCGCGCGATCCGCCGAAACCCCGTGCTGAAGGACACGATGGTGGTTTTCCTCTCGGCGCTGGGCGAGGAGGGGCAGCAGCTGGCAGGGTTCGACGTGGGAGCCGACGACTACCTGACCAAACCTATCAAGATGAAGCTGCTGGTAAGCCGCGTGCAGGCGATCCTCAAGCGCATCGACGCCGACAGACCTCCCGAGAAGGCCCCGGCTCCGGGGCTCACGGTCGACCGCGAGCGTTACACGGTGATCCGCGACGGACAGGAGATCACCCTCCCGCGCAAGGAGTTCGCGCTGCTGGACCTGCTCCACTCGTCGCCCGGGAAGCTGATTCCCCGCGAGGAGATTTACGCCAAGATCTGGGGCACGGAGGTCGTCGTGGGCGACCGCACGATCGACGTGCACATCCGCAAGCTGCGCCAGAAGATCGGCGACGAACGCATCGTCACGGTCAAGGGCGTGGGATATAAATATGAACCCTGAAACGAAAGGTGAAAATTGGATTGTCATTCCGGGAAGAGCCGAAGGACCGACGTGGGAATCCGCTGGACGCGTTGTGAGGTTACGACCTTTGATCGGATTGCCGCGTCGCCACGCTCCTCGCAATGACGGGAGGGGGGGGGCAGGCGACCGAATCCGTTTGTCCGGACGAAGCGATTTTGAATTGTGAATTATGAATTGTGAATCGAAAAAATACCGCCGCATCGTCGTCAAGATCGGCAGCAATGTGCTCACCCGCGAGGACGGACGGCCCGACACCACGCGCATCTCGGCGCTCGTGGACCAGTTGGCGCGCCTGCACCGGGCCGGCACGGAGTTCATCCTCGTCTCGTCGGGCGCCGTGGCCTCGGGCCGCAGCCTGCTCGAAACCCGCGTCGGACGCATCGACACCGTTTCGGCCCGCCAGCTCTTCTCGGCCGTCGGGCAGGTGAAACTGCTGAACCGCTACTACGACCTCTTCAACGAATACGGCATCGCCTGCGGGCAGGTGCTCACCACCAAGGAGAGCCTCTCCACGCGGCGGCAGTACCTCAACCAGCGCAACTGCATGGAGGCGATGCTCGCGGCGGGCGTCGTCCCGATCGTCAACGAGAACGACACGATCTCGGTCACGGAGCTGATGTTCACCGACAACGACGAACTTTCGGGTCTCGTGGCGGCGATGATGGGAGCCGAGGCGCTCGTCATCTTGAGCAATATCGACGGCATCTACGACGGTTCGCCTTCGGACCCCGCCTCGCAGGTCATCCGCCGCGTCGCCCCGGGCCGCGACCTTTCGCAGTACATCGACACGGCGCGTTCCTCGCGCGGTCGCGGAGGCATGACGACCAAGAGCCGCATTTCGTCGCGCGCGGCGGGCGAGGGCATCGAGGTCGTGATCGCCAACGGCCGCCGCGACAATATCCTGACGGATCTGATCCTCACGGACCGCGACGTCGTATGCACGCGTTTCGAAGCGGCTCCCCGACCGGCTTCGGGGGTCAAGAAGTGGATCGCCAGCAGCGAAGGCTTCGCCAAGGGCGCCCTGCACCTCGACGCCGGGGCCGCCGCGGCCGTCTCGCAGAGCAAGGCCGCGAGCATCCTCGCCGTGGGCGTCACGGCCGTCGAAGGGGATTTCGAGCGCGACGACATCGTACGCATCCTCTCGCCCGAAGGCGCCCCACTGGGCGTGGGCCGCATCTCGTGCGACAGCGCGACGGCCCGCCGCAACCTCGGCCGCAAAGGTCTCAAACCGCTGATTCACTGCGATTACCTATATCTGGAATAAAAATGGAATACGATACGATCTTCGTCGCCGCCCGGCGCGCCGGCAACGAACTGGCCCTTGTCGACGCCGGGCGATTGAGCCGCACCGTCGCGAAAGCCGCCGCCCTGCTGCGGGAAAACGCCGGAAAAGTGCTCGCGGCCAACGCCCTCGACCTGGAGGCGATGGACGCCGATTCACCCATGCGCGACCGCCTGCGGCTGACGGCGGAACGCATCGCCTCGATCGCCGCCGACATGGAATCCGTCGCCGGACTGCCCTCGCCGCAGGGCGAAACGATCGCCGAATGGACCCGTCCCAACGGCATGACCCTCCGCAAGGTCCGCGTACCGTTCGGCGTGGTGGGCATGATCTGCGAGGCGCGCCCCAACGTCACGGCCGACATTTTCTCGCTCTCGATGAAGACGGGCAACGCCTGCGTGCTGAAGGGCGGCAGCGACGCCCGCCGCTCCAACGAAGCCATCGCCGCCCTGCTCCGCGAGGCGCTCCGCAGCGAAGGCATCGACCCGGCGGCCTTCACCCTGCTGCCCGCGGGCCACGAGGCTGCCGGAGCGCTGCTGAACGCCGTGGGTTACGTCGACGTGGTGATCCCGCGCGGCGGCGCGGGACTGATCCGCTTCGTGCGCGAAAACGCCCGCATACCCGTGATCGAAACCGGGGCGGGCATCGTCCACACCTACTTCGACCTCGACGGCGATCTGACGAAAGGCCGCGCCGTGGTCTGCAACGCCAAGACGCGGCGCGTCAGCGTCTGCAACGCCCTCGACTGCCTCATCGTCCACCGCGAACGGCTCCGGGACCTCGCGGAACTGTGCGACCCGATGGCCGCCGAACGCGTCACGGTCTACGCCGACGCGGAGGCGTACGCCGCACTCGAAGGCCGCTACCCCGCGTGCCTGCTCCGCCCCGCCGCGGAGGAGCACTTCGGGACCGAATTCCTCGACTACAAGCTGGCCGTGCGGACCGTCGGCTCCCTCGACGAAGCTCTGGCGCACATCGCCCGCTACTCCTCGCGCCACAGCGAAGCCATCGTCACCGAAAACGCCGGGACGGCCCGGGAGTTCACCCGGCGGGTCGATGCGGCGTGCGTCTACGTCAACGTCTCGACGGCCTTCACCGACGGCGGCCAGTTCGGGTTCGGCGCCGAGGTCGGCATTTCGACCCAGAAACTCCACGCCCGCGGCCCGATGGGGCTGCCCGAACTCACGACCTACAAATACGTGATTTCAGGCAACGGACAGACCAGAGAGCCATGACGGTCACGCCGCCGCCCGCCGTTTTCGCGGCATCCCGCCGCGTTCCCGACTCCGCCCCGCGCGGGCGAAGCGGAGTCGCCGCGCACCGATGCATCCCCCGACGCCCCTCGCGGAAGGGAGACGCCGCCGCATGGCCCGGACGGCCGGCGCCAAAAGACCCCGACGCCATATGTGACAAAAATTCCACTTATTTCGGCAAATAATTGAACGATTCGTAATCATTTTTTGCTTAAATTTGCACATCCGTAAAATAATACATATATTTAAATTATGATTCGTGAACTTTTCGCCGTGGGCCTGGGAGGCGCCGCCGGAAGCATCGTCCGCTATATGCTCTCCGTCTGGCTGCTCGGAGGGCACACGTTGCTGGGTTTTCCGGCCGGAACGTTCACGGTTAACGCCGCGGGATCGCTGCTGATCGGCATTCTGCTGGAGACCACGAATTCGGCTGCGGCAGGATGGTTGCTCATCGCAGGATTCTGCGGAGGATTCACCACCTTTTCGACCTTTTCGGCCGATGCCGTGCGGTTGCTGCGTGCCGGAGACTACGGGCCTGCGACGGCCTACATTGCGTTGAGCGTCGCGGTCTGCATCGCCTTCGCCGCACTGGGCATGTGGATCGGAGCGCAAATTGCACGCAATTAAAAATGAAAAATTAAGAATTAAAAATAACCTGCAACCCGGTTAAATCCCGGCTGAAATCCCGGTCGCGCTGCGACAAGCCCCCTCCGAGGAGGGGATTTAGGGGAGGGTTAGAATTGGATACGCGGCGGAACGCCGCGAATTAGATGGCTGAATTTGCCCGGGTCAGGCTTGTAAACGACGCCAAAGGCGGCGACAACACCGCCCGGAAGCACAACGACGAAGAAAAAACATAAAAACTTAAAATAAACTTTCAGCGGATTAGCAGGATAGCGCAACGAGAGGTGTAAAGTGTTGGCTTGTAATTAATAGCGCGTTAATTTGCGTTATGCGGAAATTGGTTCGATACGGTTTTACAGCCTATCGCCGACAAAGAATCGTTACCAGATCATTACGCGGAATTTACTTCGCTATTGAAGCGTAACACATTCTTTTTCTGTGTTTTGCACAATTTTACATCTTGACAAACGGCCCGACAGGTATTAACTTTGTAACCAAAAATCGGGTTTATTATGCGAAGCACGTTTCGGGTCTTATTTTACGTGAAGAAAGGCAGCGCCCGCCCCAACGGCGATCTGCCTTTGATGTGCCGTCTTACAGTAGATGGCGAGGTCAAACAATTCAGTTGCAAAATGGACGTTCCTCCGCGTTTATGGGATGTCAAGAACGGCCGGGCGACGGGCAAGAGCGTCGAGGCCATGCAAATCAATCTTGCCGTCGATAAAATCCGCGTCGAGGTGAACCGCCGCTATCAGGAGTTGATGCAGTCGGACGGCTATGTCACGGCCGCCAAACTGCGGGATGCCTACCTCGGTATCGGAGTAAAGCAGGAAACGCTGTTGAAACTCTTCGAACAGCACAATGTCGAATACCGGAAAAAGGTGGGTTTCAACCGTGAGGTCGCCACATGGAAAAAGTACTGCTGCGTGTGTAAGCGCGTGCGGGAGTTCCTCGCCCATACCTACCACCGGGAGGACATCCCGCTGAAAGAACTGAACCTTACCTTTATCAACGATTTCGAGTATTTCCTGCGCACGGAGAAGAAATGCCGCACAAATACCGTGTGGGGCTACATGATCGTCTTGAAACATATCGTCGCCATTGCCCGCAACGACGGGCGCCTGCCGTTCAACCCGTTTTCGGGCTATATCAACTCTCCCGAAAGCGTGGACAGGGGTTATCTCTCGCAAGAGGAGATCAAGGCCGTGATGAACTATAAAACGGCCAACAAGGCGCATGCCCGCATCCGCGATCTGTTCGTCTTCTCCATCTTCACGGGGCTGGCTTATGCCGACGTGAAAGGGCTGACCACGGACAACCTTCAAACTATGTTCGACGGTAACCTGTGGATCATCACGCGACGTAAGAAAACCAATACCGAAAGCCGTATCCGCCTGCTGGATATTCCCAAACGCATCATCGAGAAATACGCGGATCAGCGGCTCGACAACCATGTCTTTTATATGCCGTGCAACTGCCATTGCAACGACATCCTGCGCGAGATCGGCAAGCAATGCGGCATTAAAAACAAACTGACCTTCCACCTCGCGCGGCATACCTTCGCCACAACCATCACGCTCTCGCAGGGTATGCCTATCGAAACCGTCAGCTGCCTGTTGGGGCATACGAACATCAAGACCACCCAAATCTACGCGAAGATCACCAATGAAAAGATAAGCCGCGACATGTCGGCGCTCACCGAACGCCTCGGCGACAAATACCGTCTGGCGGAGTAACAGCCCTTCCGCCCTTGTGCGCCCTTCGGGATTTACGGAGGATCCCTCCGGGCGCACAGGGGCACGGGCTTCCGGGCCGTCGGTTCGCTTTCATCGGCTTCCCCTGCTGACGGACATGACGGCGGCACCGTCGCCCACCCATCGGCCGCTTCGCGCCCGCGCCTTTTTACAAAAGGCATAGCCTATTAGGGCATTTTCTTTCCGCATTGCTCCGCAACGCTGAAAATGCCCCATTAGGCCAAAGGGGCGGCGCCCCTCTGGACACCCCTTGCGGCGGCAACTCCGCAAGCCGGACGGCCGGGACAACTCCGAATCCTTATCCGCTTCGCTCCGATGCCGCCGAGAACAGATTATCCAAACCACCTGAAACTATACCGCTATGGGCTATGTCGTATTGCATATCGAGAAGGCAGCCGGAACGGACGCCGCCATGTCGGGACACGTCGAGCGGAGAATAACACCCGCCAACGTCATAACGACACTTACCTACCTGAACCAAGAGTTAATCGAATTTCCCAAAGATGTTACCAACCGCACCGAAGCGATCCAGCACCGGCTGGATAACGCCGGACTGGAACGCAAGATCGGAAAGAACCAAGTGAGGGCCCTGCGTGTCATGCTCTCCGGAAGCCCCGAAGATATGAAGCGCATCCGGCAGGCCGGACAGTTGGACGCATGGGCCAAGGATTCCTGCGGCTGGCTGCAAAAGACCTTCGGAAAAGAGAACGTCGTGTCGGCAGTCCTGCATCTGGACGAGAAGACGCCGCATATCCACGCGACCGTCGTGCCGATCACACGGGGCGAACGCAGAAAGGCCAAGCTGGAGCGGGAGAAGAACGCCCAAAGCGGAAAGAGAACCTATCGCACTAAGAAAGACCGCCCGCGTCTATGTGCCGACGATGTGATGGCACGGGACAAACTCAAAGCCTACCAGACCACCTATGCCGAAGCGATGGCCAAATACGGACTGCAACGCGGCGTCGAGGGATCGGAAGCAAAACATATTTCCACGCAGCAGTATTACCGCGAGGTGTTCGTCCGTAAAAATGAAATGGCCGAACAGATCGAAGCGATGATCGGACAAAAAGAAACGCTGACGGTAGACATTGCCGCACTCCAAGCACAGCAACGAGCCGCACAGACAGACTGCAACGCTATCGACGAACAGCGGCGGAAGAAGAAAGAAGAACTGGCAAAAGCCGAAACGGAGTTGGCACAGACGCGGCGGGAGATCAAGACCGACAAACTCAAAGGCGTGGCCGTGGATGCCACGACGAAAGCCGTAGAAAGGATCGGAGCGTTATTCCACGACCCCAAGCCCGCGAGGTATGAAAAACAGATTGCAGATTTGCAAGGGGTAATTGCCGACAAGGATAAGTGCATCGGGCAACTGCAACAAGAGATCAAGACCATGCAGGCCGGACACGATAAAGAGGTGGCCAACCTTAAACAGGAAGCACAACAAGTCATAAAAGCCTTGATGCGTGTCGATGAGTTGTGTCCCTATGTAAAGGGGCTGTTGAAATGGGAAAATTACTGCAAGGATGTCGGGTTGGACAAGGAGCGGACCAAAGCGTTGTTTACGATGCAACCTTACAGATATACGGGCGAGCTGCATTCGATAAGGTATAATCATACGTTTCGGGCGAACGATGTCATTCTCCAATTCAAACCCGACAAGGACGGGCCGAGCGGGTTCCAGTTCACCATAAACGGAAAGGACTGCGACGAGTGGTTCAGACAGCAACGAAAGGAGTTTTACGAGCGGATAGGAATTGACATCGAACAAACGGAGCAAAGGCGCGGGATGAAGATGTAACCACGAGCGGGACGGAACCAAAAGGCCGTCCCGTTGTTGTTTTAGGACGGCGTATTCCGTTAAAGCCAGAACATGGGCTATTCGGGCGGCATAAACCCTACGGCACAAAAAGTGCCCGCAACATATTGCGGATTCGAATTTTTTGTGCTACCTTTGGGACAAGCGATCCGCTGTAAAGGCGTGAATCGCGTTGCTGTTTGCGTAAACGTAGGAAATTTACAGTCTGCGGCAACAAGAGAGTCCTTGTCGGGTCGTACCACGCCTTGACGGGGCAGTACATTTAAGGCAACTACACCTGACGGGCGTGGGCCTCTTGTGTTACGAAGTCAGACGGGTTTCCTACGACCTACGCAGCGTAAGTAACGCAAGCCGCATACCTTTCTTGTAAAGGACAGCGGGGTTCTTCAGAGCCGGGTTCACGTTTCGTCATTCTTTTATGGCATCAGTCGGGTCGCATAACTAAAATTGAAAAAGATATGTTACCTTTGCGGATGAAAACGGCGCCATAGCCGTAACATATTCATAAGGTTAGGACAACCTTTATACCAGCGGTAAACTTGCGACTATTATAGCGATATAATAGGTTTTAGGATTGGTGTAAAATTTGTCTGAAACCCTTGTCATGCCTGCGGCTTTGTGCCGTGGGCGGGCACGGGCGTAAGGGCAGTTACCAATCCAAGGCTCGCAAGGCCGACCGTTGGGGCTGTACCTGCGTTCCGTGCTTTTTTATGTGTTTAGGCCGGAACGAGGATTTTAATAACGAACCCTTAATAATACGATGTTACGGCCATATACTCCCAATCGGAAAGAATCACGTTCCGCCGACCCTCGGTCGGTGCGGGGTGGGGCGCCGTCATTCGCTGTAACGAGAACGCTCGCCGTCGATAATAATCCCGCTTTAAAGGCACCTAAATCTGGTAACGGCGGGCCGTTCTCCGAACTGGGTGCGGGACATTGGAATTCTTCATGTCGAAGTTGCGTCACTATTTTTTTCATCGACAGTCCCGCACCCGTTTTTCATCATGCAGGAACCGCTAAAAAAGAGAGTGACAAGGGAAGTGATGTAGCTATCATGTCAAGTAAGTCCGTTGCGGTTCCTGCTTCTTCTGTAACAATGCTTCCGAAATCTCCTGCCTCCATAGGCTCGCGTTTCGGAAGCCGAGGGGCGGACGGAAACGATAAGCCGAAGGATGCTCTTTTTCGTTTATCGTGGTGTGAGGCGTACCAGTCCGTTACCGCCCCTCTTTTTCGATACTTCAATTTTACGATAACGGGTGCGGGATACTCGAATCTTAGCTTCATATTTTCCCACTACTGACTTTACTGTTTCCGCACCTGTTTTTTTACGATATATTTTGTATTCTCACAATAATTTAAGATATTTGTTAAATGCAATGCCGAAACTCGATACGGACTTACATCAT
>OLGF01003624.1_pt1 | contig 12567 bp, 8 predicted proteins | sample 1604971 | NCBI WGS metagenome assembly OLGF01 (sample SAMEA3888902, study PRJEB22519) | human gut metagenome | biome: human gut; feature: human-associated habitat; material: faeces | place: Denmark | collected 2011 | reverse complement strand
CTCTCCCCTCCCCAATATTTCTCTATACTCCCCAATTACTTCTGCTGCTCCTTCAAGAGCTTCAGGTACTTGTTGGTCGCATACTTGCCGTCGGCAACCTTGGCGGCTTCATCGGCGGTGATGCGGCCCACGCCCGAGAAGAAAGCGGCGATGTCGGACTGGTGGAGCTGCGCCTGGCTCGGGCCCTTGGAGTCGTCGAAGATGGCGAGCTGTTCGTCAATGTTGCTGAGAGGATGCGTCTCAAGGTCGAGCAGGGCCTGATTGTAGTTGTATTCCTTGCCCACAAATTCCAGATAGAACTTCTGGTATTCCTCGACGAACTGCTTGGGCGGCGTATTCTTCATGAGATCCACGGCGCGCATGTACACGCTGAGGAACTTCGCGGCCACGTCCGGATGGGCTTCGGCATACTTGGTGTCGGCGATGAGCACGATGGGGTTGGACTTCTTGCAGTGCACGATGTCGCCTGCGAAGACCACGCCGCCCTTTTCCTGGACGATGAAGGTGTGCGGGGCCCAGATGGCGATGCCGTCGCCGATGTTGTTTTCAAACGCGCCCACGACCTGCGACTGGTCCATGTTCTTGATGACGACGTCGCTGTCCTTGAGGCCGAGGACGTGGAGCCACGTGCTGAGGGCATAGTGCGACGAGGTCAGCGTGGTGGCGAGGAAGGTCTTGCCGCGCACGGTCTCGGGGCTGCCGTACACTTCGGGGTAGTCCTTGTTCCAGTCCTTCACCTTGGCGATGGGGCTGTCGGCGCGGACGACGACGGAGGTGCAGAGCGCGGCCTCGTTGTTGGCCTGCGCGATGATGGAGGTGCCGTAGCGCAGGTTGCCGAGCATGGCGGGCAGGGCGCCCACGGCGGCGAAACGCCATTCCCCGGCGGGCAGGGCGTTGAGGATGTCCGGGCCGGAGTTGAACAGCTTCATCTCGATGTCGAGCCCGGCTTCCTTGTCCCAGCCCTTTTCCTTGGCGTACCACATCAGGAAGGTTTCGTGCTCGTCCAGCCACGCGGTGGGGACTTTGACGAGATCAGCCGAGAAGGCGCTGCCTACGGTCAGGTTCAGCACGCAAAGGGCCGCGGCCATGATGCCTAAAAAGCGCTTCCACATAAGGAACTCCTTGTTCATGGGGGACGCTTCCCATTCGCGGGGCGTCCTTTTTTCGGCAAGAGGGTTGTCTCACGATGAAAACCTGACTCTTCAAACGCTTCAAAACATTCGCCCATTCCTTTTCAGGGGAACAAGGGGGCCGCCGCGCCCGTTGCGGGGGATGCGGCGCGGCGGCCTCTAGAGGGATTCGTAACGCCGCATGATCCCGCGCACCTCGTCGAGCGGCAGCGCGTACATGCGCCGCCCGAGGATGCCGTCCGTGTCCGTCGCCGCGCACAGGGCGTTGACGATGGCCTCGTGCGTGGCTTCGACCGTGGCTCTGAAGAGGGGGTCCATGGACCCGTGCGACAGGGTGCGCACGGTATGCTCCCGGGGGCCGCCCCCGGCGTTGCTGCCAAGCCGGTTGGCGGTGGAAAAGGCGATGAAAATGTCTCCCGATCCGTCGAAGGCGAGGCCCCCGGTGCGCCCGAGGCCGAGCCCGGCGCGGCGGGCCAGCCGCTTGCACTGGTCCGGGGTGAGCGGGGCGTCCGTGGCGACGACGATGATGATCGAGCCGTCCTCTTTGGGCGTGGGCTGGAGCGCCTGTTCCTTGCCGGGGATGCGCGAGGTGGGGATATGCCTGCCCACGGGCACGCCGTTGATGAGCAGATCCTCGCGCTTGCCGTAGTTGCCCTGGATGAGCACGCCCACGGTGTAGCCGCCGAGCTCCTCGGGGAGCACGCGGGAGCTGGTCCCGATGCCGCCCTTGAATTCATGGAGGATCATGCCGGTGCCGCCGCCGACGCAGCCTTCCGCCACCGGGCCGGACGCCGCCGAATCGAGCGCGGCGCACAAATGCTCGGGCCGCACGTGCATCCCGTTGATGTCGGAAAGCCAGCCGTCCCACGTTTCGCCCACGACCGGAAGCATCCAGTACGAGGAGCCGTCGGTCTTCCGGAGGCGGGCGTAATAGTCGATCATGGCGTCGCGCACGATGCCGAGGCTGTGCGTGTTGGTCAGGGCGATGGGCGTGGTGAGCAGGCCCGATTCCTCGATCCAGTGGCAGCCGGAAAGCTCGCCGTTCCCGTTCAGGCTGAACACACCGGCATACATGGCGTTTTCCACGATATCCCCGGCGGGGAGGACAACGGTGACGCCCGTACGGGCGATGCCTTCGACGGGGCCGGCCCCGTCCTTGATGACGGTGGAATGCCCCACGCGCACGCCCTTGACGTCGGTGACGGCGTTGTATTCCCCGCAGGGGAATCCGCCGATGCGCGCGATGTCTCTGATTCTCATGACTCGGTTCCTTGTTGCCAGTTGAACGACCAATGGACCTGCGTGACGTAGCGGGAAAGCTCTTCGGCGGTTCCGGATTCGAACAGCTCGATGATCCGGTCGTGCTCGGCGTGGTTGACCGCGCAGAACGCCTTGCCCCAGTCCCTCAGGGAGAACTGGAACAGCCGGAGCCGGTTGATGCGCAGGAGCTTCTTGAGGAGGGAGCTGGTTTCCAGCTCAAGGTACGTTTCATGGAAGGCCAGATTGATGCGGTTATACTCGTCGTTGGAAATGTCCTGGGTGCCGGGGTACATCCGGGCGTTGAGATCCTTCAGGCGGGCAACATGCTCCGGCGTTACGCGGGGGAACACGTTGCGGATGACCTGCCCGTCAAGCACGCCGCACACCTCGTAAATCTCGCGCTTCTCCTCTTCGGAGAGGGCATTCACCATGACCCCGCGCTGCGGATAGAGGGTAACGAAGCCTTCCGCCTGAAGTTCCAACAGGGCGTCGCGCAGCGGCGTCTTGCTGATATTGAGGGTCTCGGCCAGCTTGTTGAGGCTGATGGTCTCGCCGGGGGCGATGGCCCCCTGCTGGAGATCCGAGAGGATCCGCTCGTAAACAGCCGTCCTCAAAAGGCCGGGATTCGTATTCAGTGTGATCATGCTGGTGTTCCTTACTGTTGAGATACTAGTATACTAATATATTACTCGGCACAAGGCTTGCGTTCCTTTTTTCCCAAAATATTTTTGGATTTCCCATCCATCTCTGTTTTTTGATGAAAAAACAGCTTCCTTGTCCACGGCCTTCCCCGGAAAACGCGAAAACCCCGCGAGAGGCGGGGCTTTCGGCTGGATCGGCTGGATTTCCTTGGGCGGTTTCCTGTCGGATCTTTCGGAAAAGGAGCTGGCGATATCCCAAAGTCAAAACCTTCATGCCGGGCCAGGGGGCGCCCCTTGCGGAGTGCAGAGGCGGAGCCTCTGCCGGGGTATGGGGCACCCGTCCGAACGGACGGCAAAACGGGCCTCCCCGCTAGTGTGCGAACAGCGGCGCGACGTCCGGGCTGCGGAGTATCCGGGCGCAGGCGCTTTCCGCGTCGCGCAGGCATTCCCCGAGGTCGAGGGTCGCATACTTCCCGTCCCGGTACAGGAAAACGCCGTCGACCATGGTCGCCTCCACGTTCTCGTGCGTGGCCTGATAGACCACCTGCGCCACCGGGTCGCGCCCGATGCGGGGAGCCATGTTCAGCCTGTCCGGGTTGATGACGGCAAGGTCGGCCTTCTTGCCTGGTTCGAGGGAGCCGAGCTCATCCTCCTGCCCCAGAGCCCGCGCACCGCCGAGGGTGGCCATTTCCAGCGCCTGAAGCGGTGACAGGGCCGTGGGGCGGTTGGTGCGCACCTTCTGGAGGATGCCCGCCTGCCGCAGCTCCACGAGCGCGTCCATATGGTTGTGGGCCCCGTCGAGCCCGAGCGCCACCGGCACCCGGCGGCAAGCATCTCGTCGATGCGGGCGATGCCGGACGCAAGCTTCATATTGGAGGACGGGCAGTGCACGGCATGGGTGCCCGTGTCCGCGAGGATGCGGATCTCGTCGTCGTCGATCCAGATGCAGTGGGCGAGGATCACGTCCTCCCCGGTGTAGCCGATGGAGTGCAGGTAGCGGAGGTTGCGCATGTGGACGAGGCTTTCCACATAGGCGCACTCGCCCTTGTTCTCGGAGGCGTGGGTGTGCAGGCGCACGCCGTTGGCCCTCGCCATGTCCCGGGTGCGCGTGAGGAGCGTTTCCGTGCACGAGGGCACGAAGCGCGGCGCGAAGGCGTAACGGAGCCTGCCCCCCGCGCTCATGTGCCAGCGGTTCATGAGCCGTTCGCTTTCGCGGAGGCAGGTTTCGGTATCCTCCATGAGCGCGGCGGGAACGTCTGTGCCGCCCAGATCGAGCATGCACTTGCCGAACAGCCCGCGCATCCCCACGTCGCGCATGGTTTCGAAAATGGCGTCCTGACAATGGGCCGTGCCCATGTCGATGAAGGCCGTGACCCCGCTGCGCAGCCCTTCGGCGGCGAGGCGGGCGGCCGCCGCGTTGGTTTCGGGCGTGTGCGCGCCTTCGAGGGGCCAGATGCGGCGCTGGAGCCAGTCCATGAGTTCCATTTCGTCGGCCAGCCCCCGGAACAGCGACTGCGTGACGTGCATATGGCTCTGGATGAGGCCCGGGATGACGATGCGCCCGGAAAGGTCGACCCGTTCCGCGCCGGCGTTTTCCGGGCGTCCGGCCAGCCCCGGCCCCATGTCCGCGATGACGCCGTTTTCGATGAGTATGTCCGTGTCCAGAACGTCCCGCGCGGGGTTCATGGTGATGACGGTTGCGTTGGCGAGCAGTGTGCGCATGTGTTTTCTCCTGTCGTGGATCGTGGCGTCACGTTGTGGTTGGCTGGTCTGATGAGTGGTGGTGGGGGATGCCCGGAGGCAGAAACTCAAGGCTCCCTCCCCGGATCCGCCGTACGGCGCCCCTCCCGCAAAAATTCCGGCTGGCGGGGAGTGCGGAAGGGGGCGGGGAGGACGCTTCCGGGGGGCCCTTACTCCGCATACTATGCCGTATCGTGTGATAACGGAATGTGCGTTCCGTTGCCATGCGGGGCCGGGCCCGCCCGTTTCCCGTGTTGGCATTCTGAGGCCGCCGCGCCCTTTTTCAGCTTGCGGCCCATCGCCTCCGCCGTGTACCGTGTGGTTATTCTTTCAGGATCGCTTGCGGCAAGCTCTCCGGAGCCGCAAGCCCGGGGGTTCGGCGTTGTGTTGGCTTTTTGAACGGCTCTCACGTGTTATCCTCAAGGAGTTCCTTATGCGGTGCATTGAAAAGACGCTGTACACGAATGGGCGGATCGTCACGATGGACGCCGCCGGGACCGTCGCCGAGGCGGTGCTTGTGGCCGGGAACGTCATCGAGGCCGTGGGCTCGAAGGACGGGCTGGCGGCGCTGGCCGGGCCCGGCTGCCGGACCGTCGACCTCAAGGGCGCGTCCCTCTACCCCGGCTTCATCGACACGCACAGCCACGCTTCGCTGTACGCCATGTGGAAAACGCACTGCCGCTGTCCGGGCATCGCGCACCTCGAGGACGTGTACCCCCTGATCCGCAAGCAGGCCGAACGGGTGCGGGACGGCGACGGGATCGTGGTCTACAATTTCGACGATACCGACATCCCGGAGCGGCGCGGCCCGACCAAGCGGGAGCTCGACGCGGTGATGCCCGACCGGCCCGTGCTGGTCTTCCACATTTCGGGGCATACCTGCTACGCCAACTCGAAGGCGCTGGAACGCATCGGCGTCAACCCGGACGCGCCTTTCGACGACGTGAACGTGTTCCTCGGCAAGGACGGCCTGCCCAACGGGTACATCGCGGAAGAGATGGCCTTCAAGGCCATGGGCGAACTCATGCCCGCGCTGGATCAGGAACGCCACAAGGCCCTCGTCCGCGAGTGCGTGGCGGAGTACAACGCACAGGGCTTCACCTCCGCGCACGACTCGGCGGTGGGCATCGGCAACCTGAGCGCCGAAACCGTGTACCGCACCTATAACCAGCTGTACGAATCCGGCGAGCTGAACATGCGCGTCTATCTGGCGACGATGGAGCAGCCTTTCCGCAGGCTGGAGCCCACGGGCCTCCTCGACGGGCCGGGCAACCGCTTCGTGCAGTACTCGGCGGTCAAGACGCTTGCGGACGGCTCCATCCAGGCCGGGACCGCCGCCATCCCCGAAGGGTATTTCTTCGACCCCTCGCTCAGGCCGGGCATCATCGGCACGCAGGACTACTGGGACGAGATGGTCTACCACTGGCATTCGCGGGGCCGCCAGCTTTCCATCCACTGCAACGGCGTCGGGGCCATCGAAACCATCGTCACGGCGGTGGAACGGGCGCAGGCCCGCTGCCCCCGCAAGGACGCCCGGCATCTGATCATCCATTGCCAGATGGCGACCGACGAGCACGTCCGGCGCATGAAGGAGGCGGGCATCCTGCCCTCGTTCTACGGGCTGCACGTCTGGAACTGGGGCGACCGGCACCGGGACATCTTCCTCGGCCCGGATCGGGCGGCGCGCCTTGACCCCGCCGGAAGCGCGGTGCGGGAGGGGCTGCCTTTCTCGCTCCACGCCGACACGCCGGTGCTGCCGCAGATGACCATGCTCTCCATCCATACCGCCGTGAACCGCGAAACCAAGGGCGGCGCGGTGCTCGGCCCGGATCAGCGCATCTCCACGCTGGAGGCCGTGCGCGCCTACACCTCCTACGCGGCGCTGTTCAGCCACAGCGAGGCGTGGCGGGGCACCATCGAGCCCGGCAAGGTCGCGGACTTCGTGATCCCCTCGGAAGACATTCTGGAAGCCCCGGCCGGGCGGCTCAAGGGCATCGCCTTCGCCGCGGCCATCGTGGACAACAGGGTCGTGCACGGGCAGCTTCCTTAACGCGGAAAACGGGGAAGGGGGGGGAAACCTTTCTGAGGAAAGGCATTTCCCTCCCTTCCCCAAACCTGCCGGATCGGAGCCCATCCTACCCATTTTCAAAGATTTTTGACTTTATCGAATCCCTGTTCGCAGTATTTCCCGATTTCTTTTGAATCGGGGCGGCACATCGGAAAACGGACGCCCTCCGCATTGGCGGGGGCGTCCGTTTTTTGCGAGGGGGAAAGGGTGCTGTGCGGCCCCGCCCTTTTCATGGGGGCCGTGCGGGGGACGGGATTCTCAGCGCAGCCTGTTTTTCTCGTATTGCGGGCCGATGACCTTCATATACAGCACGGCGGAGAAGAACAGCATGATCAGGCCGAGGATGAACGCGTCGTCGAAGCTGGATATTTCCGCGATGAGCCCGCCGAGGAGCACGGCCGCGCCGATGCCCACGTCCCACGCGATGAGGTAGGTGGCGTTGGCCGTGCCGCGCCGGGTGGGTTCGGCAAGGTTGATGAACAGGGTCTGGTAGGAGGGCGACATCATCCCGAAGCCGAGCCCGTAGGCCACGGCTGAACCGAAGAACACGGTTTCCGTGGGCACGAAGAGGAAGAGCAGGGAGGCCAGCAGGATGGTGCCCTTGCCGCCGAGGATGAGGCGGCCGATGTAGCCCTTGTCGATCATGCCGCCCGCGAAAAGGCGGCTGAGGATGAGCCCGAGGGACATGAGCAGGAAGAAGTAGCCGGGGTTCGCCATGACGTGGCGCTCCCGGGCGAAGACGGACAGGTAGTTGACGAGCAGCCCGTACACGAAGGCCATGAGCACCAGCCCGATGAAGGCATAGGTGCCTTTTTTCAGGAAAAAGCGATCCAGCGAGATTTTTTCGCCGCGGCTGGCGGTCACGCGCTGCTTTTTGACCAGCAGGCCGAGCAGGATGCCGCCCGCCGCGCAGCCCATCGCGGTGATGAACACGGCGTCGTATGATCCGGCCTCAAGGACGAGCATACCGATCATGGGGCCGAGGGCCATCGCGAGCGAGCCCATCATCCCGTACAGGCCGATGCCCGTGCCGAGCTTGGCGATGGGGATGACGTCGACGGCGAGGGTGGCGGCGGAGGTGGAAAGCGCGCCGAAGCTCATGCCGTGCAGTGCCCGGACGATGCCCACGAGCGCCAGCGCGTTGAACAGCAGGTATCCCTCAAACTGGGCGGCGAACAGGATACCGCAGACGAGGAACAGTATCTTGCGCGGGAACTGGTCCGCCAGAAAGCCGGAAAGGGGGCGCATGACCAGCGCGCCGATCATGTACGCGGAGAGGATGATGCCCACGACGGATTTGGAGGCGTGCAGGCCGTCGAGCAAGTAGATCGGCAGGACGGGCACCATCATGAAGCTGGCGATGAAGAACAGCAGGTTCGCGGAACAAACGGCAATAAAGCTCGGCGTGAACAACGCCTCTTTGGGACAAAGGCGACGGCGCATCAGGGCTCCTTTGTGTTGTCCGCGAAAGGCGGAAAGCCCTCCCGGACTCTCCGGCCTGGCAACGCGCCAGCCGTGAAGGGATCTGCGGCCCGCCCGGAGGCGGCCTGCGATGACGTTACGTGTTTTGAAACGGAGCCGCAAGGCCGCAAAAAGGCGGGCGCAACCCGCCATAATCCGGCGTAAAGCCTAGTTCGGCGTCTATAAAGGACATTCTCCGGGAAGGCGTTGGATGGCGATTTTTCGAGGTGTGTGGAACATGCCGTTCAGCCCCGGCAAAGCGGTGTTCTGGAGGGCGAAACCCCTCCCCCATGCCCGGCAGCATGGGGGAGGGGCCCGCTGGAGCTGGCTCTGAGCCGGGCGTCAGTCCTTGGCCCGGTAGGTATGCAGCAGGTCCTTGCCGTCCTCGCGGATGATCTTCAACCAGCAGGCCGTGAGGAGGAGGGAGGGGAGCGCCATGAGCGCGCCGGAGAAGTTGCCGAAAATCTTCGCCACCTCAAGGCCGCCCATGGCCAGCAGCCCGAGCGCCAGCAGGCCCTGCGCCACGGCCCAGAACGTGCAGTGGTAGCGGTGGGGGTCCGCGTCCACGGGCATCCTTCGGGTTGCGGTGGCGGCGACCACGTAGCAGCCGGAATTGACCGTGGTGGCGAGGAAAATCGTGGAGAAGGCGCAGTAGATCAGCATGACGACCTTGCTGAACGGCAGCGTGTCGATGACGGCCATCATGGCGGCGGGCGCGCCCTGCGTCTTGAGGATGGATACGGCGTCGATGATGCCGTGGTATTGCGCCCACAGGGTATAGGAGCCGAACACGCCGTGGATCATGAAGCCGCCCGCCACCGTGCCGAACATCCCCCAGCCGATGACCTCGCGGACGGTGCGCCCCCGTGAGATGCGGGCGATGAACAGGCCCATGAACGGCCCGTACCCCGCCCAGAACAGGGCGTAGAAGATGGTCCAGTCGCGCGGGAAGGAGCCTTCGGAGAACGGGTTTGTCCAGAAGGTCATGCTCCAGAAGTTGCCGAGCATCTTGCCCACGGCGTTGGTGAAGATGTCGAACAGCGAGGACGTGGGGCCGACCAGCGCGCCGTAGGCCACCATGGCGAGCGCGATGACCACGTTGATGTCGCTGAGCCGCTTGATGCCCTTTTTGAGGCCGAGGTACACGGTGACGCCGGCCAGCAGGGCGCTCACGAACAGGATCGCTATCTCGAGCCCGAACGAGGGCGTGATGCCGAACACCCGCGCCAGCGCGGCCTCCACCGTGGGCAGGGAGATGCACATGGTCACGGCGGTACAGAACAGCAGGCCGAGGATGAAGAACACGTCCACGCAGCGCCCGAGGAGGCCGTCCTTCTGTTTGCCGATGATCATGTCGGCGGCGGAGCTGATGCGCAGGAAGGGCTTGCGGCGGATGTGGAACATGTAGGCGATGGGCAGGGCGGTGATGAAATAGGTGCACCACGCGTTCGGCCCCCAGTGCAGCAGCAGGTAGGCGAGGGCCCAGTCATAGGCCTGCGTGCTCATGGGCGCTGCGTATTGCGGTGGCTGCACGATGTCCCACAGGGGCTCGATGATCGACCAGAACATGACCGCCCCGGCCACCCCGGAACAGAAGATCATGGCTATCCATGAAGACAGGGAGAATTCCGGCTTCTCGTCCGGGTCCCCGAACTTGATGTCGCCGTACCGGCTGCATGCGAAATAGACGCACAGGATGATCAGCCCCACCGTGATCCACAGGTAGAGCGTGCCGAAGTTCGCCGCGAACGGCTGGTAGATGGCGGAAACCACTTCTTCGGCGGCCTTGGGGTACAGGACGGCTGGAATGCTGATCAGGATGATGACCAATACGGAAGGGATGAAGATCCCCCACTCGGGACGCAGATCGATACCGTTGCCTTTCTCTGTCGCTTGGTTCATGCGCTCTCCTCAGCCCGGTCTGACTCGGGGCCGTAGTTTTGCCCGAGAGCGTTGCCAAGATTGTGCCAAAATGAACATTTTCTTTCAATACACTGAATTAGCATGAAAGATGCCTTTATATAGTCCGCATACGACATTTTTGTCGCTATTTACGACAAACAATGTTTATCTTTGCCTATGCTGTTATTTAAGTATGTTATCAGCGAGATCGAAAGCTCTATGACAAGGTTGTCGCCTTCCTCGCCCCGATTTGGGGCCCGCGCACCATAGCGTATTGTCCAAAAAGTGGCAAAGCGGCCTCAACGCGGCTTTCCGGGACCCAAAAGGACGTCTGGCACGCATCTTGATACAGCCTTGTCAACGATACGCCGGGCCGTCTGGGGCCCTGAACCTTTGACCGCAACGAAGGAGTCCGTGATGGCTGACAAAGCGAAGCGCGCCGCACTTATTGGGTATGACTGCCTCATCCCGAAACGTCTGGAAGCCATGCTGGCGCAGGGCGGGCTGGAACATTTCCGCGCCTTCATGAACGAAGGCAGCTTCATCCCCGAAGGCTACAACCTGCCCACCGTCACCCCGCCGTCCTGGGCGACCATCTGCACGGGCGCCTATCCCCGCACGCACGGCGTGGAGGACTATTACTACTACCATGAAGGCCGCAGCCTCGATTACAAGGAAACCACGCAGGCGTTCGGCTCCGACATCGTGACCGCCGAAACCATCTGGGACGCGTGGGACAAGAACGGCAAGAAGTGCATCGTGGTCAACTACCCCATGTCGTGGCCTTCCCGCATGAAGAACGGCGTCATGATCATGGGTCAGGGCCTCTCGCCCGCCGAAACCCGCTGGCCCCTGCACGGCAACGAACACAAGGAATTCCTCGCTTCCGAAAGCGTGATCTCCACGGAATTCTACCCGATGGGCGTTCAGGGGACCTTCGACGACGCCAAGGGCTGGAAGAACCTGCCCGAGTGCGATGAACCGCTCGAAATGGTCGTGAACATGGCCTTCAAGGAATGCGTCGAGCCGGTCGAAGGCCAGACGTGGTACTGCCTCGCCTGGGAAAGCGGCGACGACGGCTATGACCGCATCGCCCTGTGCCCCGAAAAGGACTACTCGAAGGCGTTCTTCACCATCAGGCTCGGCGAATGGAGTGGGCCGGTCCAGCATGACTTCACCATCAAGGCCGACGGGCGCACCGAAAAGGGCGTGTTCCGCTGCAAGCTGATGCAGCTCTCCGACGACGCCGAGGAATTCAAGCTGTACATCTCCGGCATCGCGGGCCGAATCGGTTTCATCGCACCTCCCGAGGCAGCCGATCAGATTGACTTTTCCAAGCACATCACCGCGAACGACATCGGGCTGGTGGCCTTCCTGCACGGCATCATCGACACCGATACCGTGTGCGAGCTGGTGGAGTTCCACAGCGCATGGCTCTGGAACACCGTCGAGTCCCTGCTCAAGGCCAACCCGGACTGGGATCTGTTCTACATGCACTCGCACCCCATCGACTGGTTCTATCACGGCTGGCTGAGCGAGCTGGACAGCAAGGACCCTGAAATCCGCGCCCGCGCCGAAAAGATGGAGCGCCACATTTACGAAGTGGAAGACCGCCTGCTTGGGCACCTCATGGACATCATGGGCGACGACACCCTGATGTGCGTGTGTTCCGACCACGGCGCGACCCCGATGGGCCCGATACTGAACACCGCCCACGCCCTCAAGGAAGCGGGCCTGTGTTCCTACGAGCCCAAGAAGTCCGAGAACTACTGGGACATCTACGAAGAGACCGAAGGCTTCAACTACGTGCTCGACGTGAGCAAATCCCTTGCGGTCCCGCAGCGTTACATGTTCGTGTATGTGAATCTCAAGGGCAAGTATCCCGGCGGCATCGTCGAGCCCGAGGATTACGAGAAGGTGCGCGGCCGGATCATCGATGCCCTGCTCGACTACAAGCATCCCGAGACCGGCGAGCGGCCCGTGCTCCTCGCGGTACGCAAGGAAGACGCGCATGTCTTCGGCATGGGCGGCGCGCAGGCGGGCGACGTGGTGTACGTCCTCAAGCCCGAGTACATGGCGGAACACGGCTACGGCCTGCCCACCGGCGAATCCGGCTGCGGCAGCCTCAAGAACCTCCTCATGTTCCGCGGCCCGAACATCAGGAAGGGCTACCGTTACACCCGCCCGCGCTGGCTGGCGGACATCGTGCCCACCCTCTGCTACATGACCGGCGGCCCGGTGCCCGAGGACGCCGAAGGCGCGCCCATTTACCAGATCATGGAAGACCCCAATATGGTGAAGTAGGCTGAGTAGATGAAGAAACCGGGGGAGAAGGGACCCTTTGGAAAGGGTCTCCTTCTCCCCT
>OLGF01003604.1_pt1 | contig 12625 bp, 9 predicted proteins | sample 1604971 | NCBI WGS metagenome assembly OLGF01 (sample SAMEA3888902, study PRJEB22519) | human gut metagenome | biome: human gut; feature: human-associated habitat; material: faeces | place: Denmark | collected 2011 | reverse complement strand
CAACGAGCCAAAAGCGGACGCGAATGCGTCATGTGGTCGGCTAAGTTTGGCAAGAGCCGTTATGGGTATGGCCATATTCTTCGGGAAATGCACACCTCACTATATGAAGAGGTTGGAAGCAAGTACGGGCTGGAACGTGGTGACAGTATTGAAGGACGGAACGTCAGCCATCTTAGTAAACGCGATTATATCCGGAAACTGGCCAAAGATGCGAAACAGGCGGAGAAAGCAGTCAAGGGGCTGCAAACTATGATACGGAGGTTGGAAGCACAGATATTTAGGTCTCAATCCCAACTTGAAGAAATAGAGAAGTCTTTGGCTTCCGGCAAAATCGCTCTTCAGGAATATGAGATTCAAAAGACTAGGATTCAAAAACAGATTTTCGAATACCAGTCCAAACTTGAAGAAAAGGCAGGTAAGCTTCAAGAAAAGGAGCAGGAACTGGAACAGATGACAAAGAATATAGACCGTGTCGGTAGAGTGGCGCAACCTTTCCGCAATCACAAGATAGATTTTGAGCCGCCACGGATCACTGGCAAACCTCCGATATTCGGTGTTGACAAATGGATTGAGGAGCAGAACAGGTCTATCGCCAGCCGATTTGTGAAGATTGTCCGTCAGATTGAAGAACTGTATCGGAAAGATGCCGAACAGCAAATACAGGCGGTGCAAAATAATGCGTTGCTGGACTATCGGGAGCTCAAATGGCTGCAACAGGAGTATGCACGACTGACGGCTCTCAACGACAATCAGACTGAACTGATGCAGATATTTCTTGACCAGCTGGCTGAGCCTTCTGTGCGGGAACGAATCTTCACCATCGCCGATGCTTTGATTGGCGGGCAGCCTGTCGCTGTTTCATCCGGCGGAGGCGGTGGCAACTCCGATTCAGACCTTCGCTGGGACGGAAGAAGGCTGGATGAGGAAGAAGAGGCATATAGGAGGAGGTGTTTACTTTATGCTATTCGAATAGTCAACAACACGTCCAAGAAGTCTATACGCAGATAAGACGTCTATTCGAGATGAATAAAAGGGGACTGTAAACTAAAGCGTATTTATAAAGTTATGAAATTCTTTACTAAACACCCCTTAGTTTACAGTCTCATTCATTGACTATCTTGTTCTTGAAGTCCTCAAGAAACATCTCCTTGTTCTCGTTAATAAGTTTCTTTATCTTAACATCTTCAGCCTGGCGAAGAAAGCGGCGAATCAGTTTATTGTACTCTTTTTCTATTTCATCACGCGAAAAATTCGGGCTGCGTAACATTGCCATAAACCGTCCGTCGGACTTTAGAAACTCATAAAATTCGTTGGTTTTAGTAAAGTAGAATTGTATCTCCTGTTCTCTTTCCTGTTCAGTTGCGTTTAGTCGGGCAAGGGTATCAAATATCGAGGCTAATCCACCTCGGTTCTCTCCCGTATTTTTCTTGCTTTTGGAGTTTTCGGGGGCGTCGTCTTGTTCCTGTAGCTCTTCAATCTCAACCTCATCACTCACGAGCAATCCGATTTCTCCGTCGAAGGTGGTGTGTATTGAGCCAATAGAGTCTTTTTGCTCAAATATAGAGCGATAAATATTGCAGTATCGCTGCCAGAAGTCAATAAATACGGCATCCTTAAGTTGAGCATCCAATTCGATTACACCTTGCAAAAGAACCAGCAGAGAGTTGTATCGGCCAATAGTCTTGCGCAGTGCTTTTGCTGGATCATCGTCGCTTGTGTAGGCTGTTTCCTCGCTATGCGTTTTAAGATCCTGTGTGTATTGTGCATACGCCTCCATGACATTCTTAATCCACGCTCGAATGTCGGCATCCATATCGAGACATAGCTGGGCATTGGGCTCTGCATTATTGACAGACGATTTATATCGCTCGAACCACTTGATATAGATTGGCTGTGCTAATAATTCACGATATAATTCCTGAATAATCGCCTTTTCACGAAGCGGATCAAAGTCCGTGATAACCATACCACAGAACTTGGCAAAAGCATCCCGAATGTTTTTTTCGTTGACGTTGCCAAATGAGAAGTCTATAATATGGCACTCTTCTTTGTACTTGGCCTTGCGATTTACGCGCGAGATTGTCTGAATGGCATTAATGTCGCGAGTCTCCTTATCGAGAAACAGCGTGTGTAGCTTGGGCTCGTCAAACCCCGTTTGCAGCTTATCAACAACAATGATAAGCCCGTTTTTTGCCGTCTTGAAGTTGTCTATCACCTTATCCTCTGCTACACCACCGTTCATCGATGAACATTTCTCATATTTTTGATTGTCGGAGTAAACGATAGCGACAGGTGCATCGGCATATTTGGCAAAAGTTCCCGATGCAGTCTTCTCCGCCATCAACCGACGAATGATTTTACAGTACTGAATAGCAATCGGAATAGAGCTAACCGCAAGCATGGCTTTTCCCGTGCCACGAATTTTCCCGTAAACCAATGAAAGCAGCCGATTGACCACGAACTCGGCAATTGCTTTCATTCGGTCCGGGTTCTCGTATATCTGCTTTTTGGCGAATGATACCCGTTCCTCCTGTCCCGAATTCATGGCTGCCGTTATAGCCTGCATAACGCCATTGGGGAGTTCAAAATACATTTTTGCAGGTACGGGAATAATATGTTTCGTCGGATCAAGAATGTAACTGTCTGCTATGGCCTCCTTCATGGTGTATGAATCGAATGGCTTCCATAGCTGATTAAAGTTGGTGCTTCTATGAAATTCGCCAAAGCGAGCCAATACACGGTCGCTAGGAGTTGCCGTGAAACCGACAATCAGATTCTTCTTTGTAGAGCCTCTTGTGATAAACCCTCCGTTCTCATCGAAGATATCCTGCAGCTCATCGAACGCCGAATACATCTCCTGATGAACATCATCGGTGTTTGAGCGGTGTACCTCATCAATAAGAAAAGCCACGCGCATATTCTTGAAATCCTTGCCGGCTTTTTCGATGGCTTTCTTGAGTTCCCAGAATTTCTGAATGTTCGCAACGATGATACGGCGTTTGTCGCTCAACGCCTTCACAAAGGTGTCCTGGTCGGTCGCCTCTACGAACATGGCCTTGTCGATGTTCATGTTGAGCATCATCGAATCGAGCTGGTCGCGCAATTGCAGGCGATCGACAACGAGCAGAATCTTGTTATAAACCCATTCGCCGTTGTAACGCAGGTCTTTGAGCTGCAGAGCTGTCCAACCTATTATGTTACTCTTGCCGAATCCTGCGGCATATTGCAACAAGAGCGAATAGACATACTTGTTGTTGCAATAACTGTCTCTCTCGGCCACTACTCGGTCGATCAGATCTTGGGGTGCATTTAATGCTTGTAGTTCGGCCCGCAGTCGGTTGATAAAATACAAGGGCTCATTTTCGTGGTCCAGAAATTCCTGAACACGCTCCATGATCCGGTCGCAGCCGAATTTCTGCTTCGGACGCGGACATATCAAACGACCTGTTTTGTCCTTATACTCCTTTTCCTGTACTTTATGACCATTCACAACAGACGTTACGGTCTTATAGGTGTAGGCCATGAAGTTGTAGTAGAGGATCTCTTTCTCGATCATCTTCTTGGAGTAGAGCGAACGCATTGCCTCTTCGAAGCGAACGCGCGGATCGGTTGCCTCCACCTGTTTTATGGGTAGGGGTTTGAATGCCTTCTCCACCACCGGACGGAACGAAGAGATCGAGATGGTGTTGTCTTGAAAACCTCGCTTTGCTTCATCAAAGAATTGTCCCGGATCCCGCAGTATATATGTGTCCGTGATGTCTGTGGTTACGAGGTGAATCGATTTCTCAAACGGTCGGAGCATACGACGACGAAGCGTTTGCGATACATCATTGCCACTGGCAATCTTGGTATATTCCCATACGGCTTCGAGGTAGTCGGTAATGATTTTGTTCCTGCCGTTCGTTTTGGCCGTTTGATTGGTGAAGTTGCTCTTCAATTCGGCATAGCCGAGAAAAATGCCGTTGACAAAGAACGACAGGTCTGGGCGAAATGCGAATATCTTTTTGGCGTCGTGGTGGAACGAATAACTCATCTCCTCGACAGCCGCAAATATGTTTTTGTTGAAGTCCTCGTCTCCGCGCAACTCCGAACCACTGACATAAATAAGTTGCAGAATTTCGCCTTCGAATGTAATGGTTCGGTTTTTATTCAGGAAGATAGCCACGTTGGCACTCGCCTCAATCTTCTCGCGAATCATATCCATAATGGCCCGAAGCAATTTTTGCTCGTCGCCATTGTATTCACTCTTTTTGAGCAGATTATTCCAGGCCTTGCGCGAATTCTCTTTCAAGAACTCGTACAGATTGGCCGGAATAAACAAATCGGGCGAAACGGCATTATTCTTTATTTCACGAAAACCAAGACCATCTGCACGGTGGCAGAAGAAGTCCATTACATATTCACTTTGCAACTCAAGTTCGGTCATAATCCAATATAGTTTTAGGAGTGCGATTCCGTATCGATGGCTCGCTGGCCGGTTACTACTTCATTTATCAGAGAGCGTTTCAGCTCCTTCAGACGCTCTACTTCGGTATTTATCTTTTCAAGGATGGCATCAATCTTTGCGCACTTCTCATCCAGATATGCGGCAATCTCTTTTTGCTCATCAATTGGAGGAAAGACAACTTTCATGTCTTTTATTGTCCTATAATTTAAAGATTGGCGCATTCCTCCACCAAGTTTGTAAAAAACCTTTTTTATATCATACGAGTGTAGCATGTAGAACGCGAATTTTGGTAATGTCTCTTTATTCCCTTGTACACAAGTATAGGCTGATGTAATGATCCCTTCTTCATTAACTAAACCTACTCTCAGGCTTTTATGATCGTTTTGTAAATCAGTAAAACGAAAAATTATATTACCCGGTTCTACGATTTGATAAGTCTCAAATGATGCTGGCAAAAGGCCATCGCAGGAGTCTATATTTTTACGAATAATTTTCCCAAAACTCAAGGAGAGCAGGTTTTGATGATTCACCCCTTTGTTTGAGATATTATGTTCCGCAAAAAAATATGCAAATCGCGATATTGTCCAATGTACAGGAATATCTCCGACCCACTCAATATTAGATGGTTTTAATGAAACATTGGGATCCAATCCACGGGTGACGGCGCGGTTGATCAGGGAGCGACGAAGTCGGCTGTAAGCATCGGCTTTGTGCTCCAACAGTTCTATTTTTCGACCAATCTTCTCACACTCTTTATCCAAATATGCCGCAATTGCCTCCTGTCGTTTTAGATCCCAATATGGAATCTCAATTGAAGATAGAACTTGAGCTTGAATAGCTGGGTAACTAACTCCTTTAGAATTGCTACATATTTGATTTATCGCTTTTGTTGACTTAATAGAATATGCCAGAAAACGTGGAATAATCTTATTGTTAGGCGTATAAACAGCAAAGCCAGTAGATGCTATTATGTCTTTAGCATCCCAGTCTATATTAGCAATTGCTCTCAAATATGTACGCACGGTAGATACTAGAACATCGTCTTTTTTTACGATACGACGAGCTCGTGAAGGGGCTTCTTGAAAAGTTATTTCATCTCCTAAAATAATTCCATTATCAGCAGATACGCTACTGATATCTATATATCTGAACTTGTAGTCCCCTTTGGTTGACTCATCAAGTGTTCGAGGATTAACAAATGCAACATCTTTCAGTCTCATAACCCTAACTCCTTTTCAAGATTTGCGATTGCCTTGTCAATATCCGAGATTTCGGCAAGGATGGAATCTACCGGTTCAACGGTCTCGGGAACATAGAATTCCTTGTTGAAGTTCACCTCGACACCCACGACATTCTCACCAATAGTATAGGGTTTGTAGATATAGCGTTGGAGAAAATCCTTGATGCCTTGTTCATTGACCTCGGGATTAGGGTCGAACGGAATAATCTCTGAATCTTTGGTCGTACAATCAACAATTTTGGCAGATATGGTATGCTCTTCCCGGCGTTTATTATAGCCGAGCTGTACGTTGATGGCACCATTGCCCAGACACTCATGTTCTCCGGCATAGGTGGTGCGCATGATTTCGTTGTTTTCTTTATCCACCCAGTAGATAAAGTCCTTGCAAACAAGAACTGTCGAGGCTTTTATTTCAAGATTTCGCAGCATGGAATCTCGGATTTGTGACTCCTCGGCATCAATATCGCGCGGCCATACCCAGCACCCATCTAAATTGCAGTACGAAATATCCTTGACATTGTATGGTTTTCCATCTGTGTGTAGAGTCTGGCTGACATGGCGTCCTTCGCTGTCGATTTCGGTAAGAACGACAGACTGCTTGTTGAAATAGAAATGCCATTTGTCGTAAACTTTGGCAATGTCGCAATCCTTGAATTCAACCAGTGCACGGACAATGGCTGCACGATGCTTGGAGTTCATCTCCTTGCGTTTCGAACCCTTGTTTTTCTTCAACGGTTGCCAAAGATCGGCTGCGTTGATAAGGATTACCTTATCTTTTCGTTCTGCCGGTTTATTTTTGTTGAGAATCCACAAATAGGTGACGATGCCCGTATTGAAGAACTCGTCGGACGGCATCTGAATGATGGCCTCGACCCAATCGTTGTCGAAAAGATATCTGCGGATATTGCTCTCACCACTACCGGCGTCGCCGCTGAACAGCGACGAGCCGTTGTTTACTTCTACGACAATACCTTTATCTTCGTGCAGATGCCAAGCGTTATGCTGCAAGAAGAGCAATTGCCCGTCGCTCACCGTAGGCAGGAATGAAAACTGTCCGGTTTGGTCGTTCCGAATCTCTTTCTCGTAGCCTTTCCACGGAATTCCGTAGGGAGGATTGGCAACAACGACGTCAAACTCTTTGCCCTTGAAAGGCAATGAGGTAAGGGTATTGCCATATTTGATTTCGGTATTCTCACGGAACAACGATTCGATCTTCGCCAAAGCGTATAGCGCATCGTTCCAGTCACAACCGTGAGCGGCTATATATTTGTAGCCGGCCTTATCGCGCAAACGGTCCACGACGCCGAACAGCAAATTAGCTCCACCGCACGTCGGGTCGTAGATATGTACAAAGTCATCGGTGGATATGTCGATCTTCGCCGCAACAATTTCGGCAATCAGCGAAATAATATCTTCCGGGGTGTACTGCTCTCCGGCCGTTTCTGCCGATATGTCGGCCCATTTGCGTTTGATATGCTCCTCGAGAGTGGTTATTTCCGAGTTGTTGTAGTGAGAAAGGTCTATTTGAGACCATTGGGTGATATACTGCATTAGAATACCTTTCTTCCGCAACTCGGCAACCATGCCGTCCAGATTGAGGTATTTGCTGTCGTCCGTACCACGCTCGATGCCGAGCAATTCTTTGAGCGTCCCATCAAAGCCTGCCAGATAGCTTCGGAAATCCTGCTCAAATGTCTTGTCGTTATTGCAAATGGTGGACAGTGTTTTGCCTTCGCGAACGATGTAGTCGTTATATCCACACTCACGGTCTCGGAACGCTTCGATAAATTCCTGCAGGTTGTTCTCGCGGGTCAGGCCCTCGGAGGCTTCAATATCTGCCATTTCATTTCGCATACGCCCTTCGAGCATGATGAGAGCGAAGAATGGCATCATGTAATCAGGAAATTTGCTTTGCTTGATTCCCGATGATATGAGTAAATCGGCGCACGACCAAATGTCGGATTCGTATGATAATATATCTTTCATAATCTACTATCGTTCTTCTTTGTCTGTGATCAGGTCTTTCAAGTCGACTTGCAGGATGACAGCTATTTGCTGAAGAGTATCCAGGTTGGGCTGAATCCTATTGCAGGCATAAGCGTTAACCATGCTGAAGCTCTTGTTTAGCTGCTTTGCTAACCATGTCTGAGAGATACCTTTCTCTGCCAGAACGGCTTTTATCCTATTTAATTTCATATTATGTCTTGATTGAATAGCACAAATATAGTGAATTATATTTGATAAATCGAATTATTTTTATTACATTTACGCCCTATAAAAGATTATCATTATAAAAAAGATATCGGATAATCCACATTCACCTCAAATATGAGCAAAGTATTAAAACCCAATGATGCCATTAAGGCTGTTTACGAAGATAAATTCCAATTATTTTTACAGAATATTGGAGTTTATGAGAATGTTGTGGCTGGAACTGAAAAATGCAAATTTTGCAGTCAACCAATCACCTTAGATAACATCGCATCCGTTTTTCCGGAAAGCGGTACTGTCAAGTTTGTTTGTGACACCCCTGAATGTATTCATAAGATGAATAACTATTTTAACGAGAAACAATGATAAACATTTATATCATCATTCCTGTCAGCATTTTAGGCTTTGTTGCAGGCAGTGGATTTGTTTGGTTTATCTTTACTCATCCTGAGATCTTAGATAAGTGGATATCCTGTTTTTATCGGTTGTTCAAGGCTATATATAAAGAAGCCGACAAGCGATTTGTGAAGTATAATATCCAATCTATCCTCAACGGCTTCATCGCCAAACTCAATACCGACGTTCCTAATCTTGATGCACAAAGGATTAATATTGAATGGATTGATGAAGAAATCACACCAGAGTCCTTTTTGAAATCTGGAACTCTCGTTCTTCGGATGCACAAAAGCACTAACCAGAACCGAAATATCGTCAACGCCACATATACATTCGTTTCTCGCGAGGTATTAAAGAAAACCAAAACATATTTAGCATCTTACCAAAAAGATGCAATCGATTTATTTGTATCATATAAGGTTTTAGAAAAAGCAGGTCACGATATTATGGATGCTTTTGTCCAAACCTATCTTCGTGACGGACTTGAGAAGGATTCAATCGACAAACTTTACGCGAAATTTGAAAAAATTGATACCTGTGGACTATTTTTCCCGGTATTTATTACTGAGATGACATTTCTCGGCGAGAAAATATTTGGTAAAGGAGTTAATCGTAATAAGATCTATCAAGAGATTGATGGTCTTGTCTCGTTTCTCTTAACTCTTGCGAACCGTAAGACAGGAGAATACTCCAATTTGGAGTATGGCGGCGAGTATTCGAAATTCGCAATCAGAATTGTTGGTAAACAATATAAGATCGAAGAGGAGGGTAAGCGAATCTACATCAATAACATTCGGCAAATCACGCAGCCTATCGAAACATTATATCTCATAGGAAATTTCTACAACAAACAATTCATCGATGAAGTCTCTTCTGACTTGACTGAAGATGATGTTTGGGAAATATTTCATAAAGTTGCTGCTAAAGCGAAATTACGGACAAGGGAGGGCGAAGAGTTTGATGTCAAGAATTACATTATATCGTTGAGAAAAAAATCCGTGACGATTGTCACACGGAGATAGTTAAAAGCAAATTATGGAAACTATTCATCTATCACACCTTCGATAGTCGGTACTGTGGTAGGGTATAAATGTTTGCTTGCCGTATTTATTCACCAATGGCCTCCGTCCGTCTCAAACGGTGCGGTTTGTTTGCGCAAAATTCATTTATTATTGCATAATATATTGATAATAAATATGGATAAATTTCTTCAACGAAAAAGGAGGTCGTAGTAATATGAGATTTTTTCATTCCGAAGAAGAAGCTTACGATTTTATTTATCAAGATGCTTTAAGTTTCCATCAAACAAGTGAGAAATATGGCATAAAATGGTGATCAGATGATTTCCAAAGCCTAAGCGGCCATGAATCGAAGTCAGGGCAATTTGATTTACCTTGACTTATGAAATTTTAAATACAATCAAGTTTTGCGGTACCTATCTTTGGTCAATCTGGTACAAGAATTCATACAAAGCCCTTCGGAATTTAGGACTATATCCGACCTCTATATAAAAGTTAGATATGACCAGAAAAGAATTGGAGCGGAAACTTGAAAAGTCAGGACGTTTAAGTCGTTACTTTTTAGATGGTTCCCTTCGTTCAGATTGTGGCATTTTATTGAGAAATTATTCTGTATGGGAATATTTCCATATGGACGAAAGGGGAAATCGGACGCCTTTAAATTATTTACTTCGGCAGAAAAAGCCTATGATTATTATAAAAATGCGTTAGATTCTTGCAACGTTTTTCAGACGGCATTAAACAAACGCCCAAGTAGTTTGCGGCCGAGCGATCTTCGGAGAGCCGGATTTCCCCTGATATGGCCTGCCCGAAGTTTCCGGATCGTCGCCTGGTTGTGAAATTTCCATGTTTGCCGGGCCGAGTTGTTAAATTCGGGGCGGGGCGCATTGTTTTTTCTCTTTTTTGTTATACATTTGCCGTGTCGAACAGAAACTGTAGAACGTTTAATCCGTTACGAGGAGCGATGAATCAGCTTTCGCCTTTTTTTGGTTATTATTTTTACTTCTACTTTACCAAAAGCGGACTGGGATCGCGTTGCCTTTAGCGAACGAATCGAACGATGAAAAGATAGACGATCCCGGTCCTTGCAAGGTCCGGGTTTTTTTTTTGAGATGAAGATGACAAGCCAGAACGAATGGACGGAGCCGGAGGCTGTGGGCGGCGTGGGAGCGCGCGTCGCCATTCAGGGCTACGAAGGTAGTTTCCATCATATCGTCGCGCGTCGCTTTCTGGGCGAGCGGGCGGAAATCGTTCCCTGCGATACGTTCCGCGAAGTGGCCCGGCAGGTCGAGAGCGGCGGAGCCGAGTACGGTATCATGGCGATCGAGAACTCGATCGCGGGAAGTATTCTGCCCAATCTGGGTATTCTGCATAACAGCCGTCTTCAGGTGACCGGGGAGTATTACCTGCATATCCGGCAGAACCTGATGGCGCTGCCCGGGGTCGGGCTCGAGGGAATCGAGGAGGTGCACTCGCACCCGATGGCGCTGCTGCAGTGCGTCGATTTTCTCGATACGCATCGCTGGCGTCTGGTCGAGACCGAGGATACGGCCCTCAGCGCCCGGCGCATCGCCGAGCGGGGCATCCGCAATGCGGCCGCCATAGCCGGCGATTTGGCCGCCGAGCTTTTCGGGCTCGAAATCGTCGCGGCGGACATCCACTCGATCCGTAATAATTACACGCGTTTTTTGGTGCTTCGTCTCGACCACCAGCCGATCGACGAGCGCTCGGACAAGGCTTCGCTCTGCTTCAAGACCGACCATCGTCATGGCTCGCTGATACGCGTACTGCGCGAAATGGAGGACTCGACGATCAATATGACCAAGCTGCAGTCCTCGCCGATTCCGAGCGAGCCGTGGCACTATATGTTTCATGTCGACATGGAGTTCGCCTGCATGGACGACTATAACCGTGTGATCGAGCGGATGCGGTCGGTCACCAGCGAGTTGCACGTGTACGGCGTGTACCGCAAAGGACAATGAGAACGATTGAAAAACGACAAGAGATGAAACCGATCGAAATGAAATTGGCCCGGAGACTCGGCGGAGTGGGAGAGTACTATTTCTCGAAAAAGCTGCGCGAAATCGACCGGATGCGCGCCTCGGGCCGTCAGATCATCAATTTGGGTATCGGCAGTCCCGACAGGCCGCCCCATCCGGACGTGATCGGAACGCTGGCCGCCGAGGCCGCCAAGCCCGGCAATCACGGCTATCAGCCTTACAAGGGCGCGGCCGTGCTGCGCGAGGCGTTCGCGCTTTGGTATAAGGAGCGCTACGGCGTTGCGCTCGATCCGGAGGGCGAGATTCTTCCGCTGATCGGGTCGAAAGAGGGCGTGATGCACGTCTGTATGACCTATCTCGACGAAGGTGACCGCGTGCTGGTGCCCAATCCCGGCTATCCGACCTACCGTTCGGCGGTGACGATTGCCGGGGGCGTCTGCGTCGATTACGTGCTGCGCGAGGACGGCGGGTGGATGCCCGATTTCGACGAAATCGAGCGCGGCGGTCTGCAAGGCGTCAAGATGATGATCGTCAACTATCCGCACATGCCGACCGGAGCCGCCCCGAAGGAGGGCCTGTTCCGCCGTCTGGTCGATTTCGCCCGCCGGCACGGCATCCTGCTGCTGCACGACAATCCGTACAGCTTTCTGCGCAACGACCGTCCGGAGAGCCTGCTGGCCACGCCCGGAGCGACGGAAGTGGCGCTCGAGCTCAATTCGCTGAGCAAAAGTCACTGCATGGCGGGCTGGAGAATCGGGATGATCGGCGGAGCCCGCGAGCGCATCGACGAGATCATCCGTTTCAAGAGTAACATGGACTCGGGCATGTTCTATCCGCTGCACGAGGCGCCCGAGGAGAAGTTCGTCGAGGCGCTCAACCATCGCCTGGCTGCGGCGCAGCTGCCCACCAGGCTCTATCGCCAGCGGAAGATCTGCGGAGTGCCGCAGAAGCAGCTGGCCGAGGCATCAGGCGTCGGCCTCCGCTCCATTCAGCTGTACGAGCAGCGCCAGAAGAACATCAACCACGCCGCCGCCGAGACCCTCTACCGCCTGGCCTTTGCCCTCCACTGCTCCATGGAGAATCTGTTAGAGCGGTAGGCTGAAAGCGGGGGTTGAACGGCGGAGTCAGCCGTACAGCTCGGGATGCCGGCCCTTCCTTTGTCATCTTTTATCACGCTTTATCATCGGGTTTTCTCTGGCATCAAGCGCTCGCGTACGAGATCGCAGAACAGGCGGGCGGCCGGGGTGAGCCAGTGGGTCTTGCGATGGCCGAGGTAGATGGGGAAGGTGCGCTTTCCGAAGGGGTCGGGAAT
>OLGF01003596.1_pt1 | contig 12643 bp, 11 predicted proteins | sample 1604971 | NCBI WGS metagenome assembly OLGF01 (sample SAMEA3888902, study PRJEB22519) | human gut metagenome | biome: human gut; feature: human-associated habitat; material: faeces | place: Denmark | collected 2011 | reverse complement strand
CACTGCTTATTGCTTTTCGCAATTGAAGCAGGGGACTTACTTGATTCGGTTAAAAAGGATATCTCCAATTGTGATAGAATGTATGTCGAAAACATTCCCTAACACAATATGAGATATCCTCTTATATTGTTTGCAACGGGTGCGGATAATATACCGTAAGACGCACTTTTCGTTTCAGTGACAACTCCCCATTCACCGAACACTTAACGCATAAAATCCTATTTTGCATATCATTCATTTCGGTATTCAGTATACCATGTAATACGATAATAGAAAAGGTTTTTTCTGACTTTTCAGAATAATTTTTCCCCTGTTCCTATTAAGTACATTCAGGCAGACTTTCCATTAGGCGTAATGCGCGGAGCACATCTATTCAACTCCTGGTTTCTTATTTAACCCATAGCCCAGCAAACCGCCAATGATCCCACCAACAATATGAGCCATATTTGAAATGTTATCTTGTACTGTTATTCCATCATATATCTGCTGCCCAAGGAAGAACACAGCCACCAGAATAAATGTAACAGGAATTTCGCCTTCCCTGAATTCAGTAAATGAAGATAAGAGAATAAACGCAAATACAACGCCACTGGCTCCGCACAATGCTATGCCCGGGAAGAAAATATAGTTTACCACACTGGTAACTACTGCAGTAACAGCTATCACTCCAGCCAGTGTTTACGACGAATATTTTTCTTCAAGCATTGGACCTAAAAGTAACAGATAACTCATATTTCCGATTAAATGTGTCCAGTCGGCATGTCCAAATATATGGGTAAATGCTCTGATCCACGTCATCGGAGATGATAAAGGCGAATGATATGTCATGAACAGCACTCTTCCAGATGCTCCACCGGTAACATAATTGAGTAAAATTGCAATGAAGCTTATTGCTGCTAAACTCAGGACAACCGGAACATTAAAAGTTTTTTGGCCAAAATCAATCCCCGGCGGCATATTGCCGAGGATTGATGCGAAATTTAAATCTCATCTTCGGTGCAACTTGCACTTAAGTTACCGATACGGAATCAGCCTAAATTACAATCACTATTTATCTAATTCAGACTCACACATTTTTTCAGCTTGCTCTATTATCAAATCTACCGCAGTTGCCTGTTTATCCGGTGGATATTTATATTTTCTAAGCAGCCTTTTTACAGTAATTCTCATCTGTGCCCTAACACTTTCTCGCACATCCCAATCAACCTTAATATTATTTTTAATGCTGATTGTTAGTTCTTTAGCAATTTGTTTTAGAACATCATTTTCATAGAAATCTCTGGCAGACTCATTGGACGAAATTGCATCATAAAATGCCAGTTCATCGTCTGATAATCCCAGCTTTTCTCCTCTTTTATGAAGCTCATTCATATCTTTTGCCATATCAACCAGAACCTTTATAACCTCTACCGTCTCTAAAGAACGTTTTTCATATTGAATTACTGAGGCTTCAAGCATTTCAGAAAATTTCTTTGCTTGTACAACATTCTTTTTAGCTATTGACTTAATCTTACCGTCAAGCAAACGTCGTAAAAGTTCCAGAGCTAAATTTTTTTGTGGCAGTCCTTTTACTTCTTCAAGAAACTCATCAGATAAAATTGAAATATCCGGTTTATTCAATCCAACTGAAGCAAATATGTCAACGACTTCTTCAGAAATAACTGATTTAGAAACCAATTGACCAATTTCATATTCTATTTGATCTTTCGTTTTCTTCTGTTTGTCCTTTGGTAGTATTTTTATAATACCTGATTTGATGGCTTTAAAATAACTAATCTCTACATTGATTGCTTGAGCTTGTTTAGAGGTCGAGCATAATGCGTATGCCTTACCGATTTCTACAACCAAATTAAGAAATTCTTTTTTCTCATCTTCTGGTTTACCCAAAACAAAATCCACACCAGAAACAATACACGCCATTCGTTCACTTGCAGAGCCACTTATATAAGAAGAGTAATCCAATCCATGCAATATTCCTTGAATTTGCTCATACTTCTCAAGCATGAGATCTATTGCTACTTGTGGATCAATACCTGTTGTTTTTCGGTCAGACGGTGTATATTGTGCTAATGCACTTCTTAAATTATCCGCAATACCAATATAATCTACAATTAAACCGCCGGGCTTGTCTTTAAACACACGATTAACTCGTGCTATAGCTTGCATAAGATTATGACCACTCATCGGTTTATCGACATACATTGTGTGAAGACAAGGTACATCAAATCCTGTCAACCACATATCACAAACAATAACAATTTTTAATTCATCTTCAACATCTTTCATTCTCTTTGCAAGTAACTTTTTCTGAGAAGCAGTAGTTGAATGCGGCTGAAATTCAGGTGGATCAGATGCTGCAGAAGTCATAATAACCTTAATTGTACCTTTAGTAATGTCGTCACTATGCCATTCCGGACGGTATTCTATAATCTTTGAGTAAAGTTTTACTGCAATCTTTCTGGACATAGCTACAAACATAACTTTACCATTAATCGCCTGTTGTCTAAGGTCGTAATGAGCGATAAAATCTTTCACCACTACATCAATACGACTATCTGTTCCAACAATGGCTTCTAACCTTGCCCATTTACGCTTTTGGCTTTCAGCGTAAGTTTCTTCCTGTCCCTCAACAATGCAGTCATACTCATCATCAATCTTTGGCTTTAATTCCTGCGGAAGATCTAACTTTGCAATCCTGCTTTCATAATAAATCGGAACAGTAGTTTTATCTTTAACCGCTTGAGTCAAATCGTAAATATCAATATAGTCACCAAACAGGGCAGGGGTGTTCTTATCGCTCAACTCAACAGGAGTTCCCGTAAAACCGATAAAAGAAGCATTCGGTAGTGCGTCTCGCATATGTTTCGCAAAGCCAAAAGAAACTTTGCCATCTTTTTCTTTTGCTTCTAACCCATACTGACTGCGATGCGCTTCATCTGCTATAACGACCACATTTCGTCTGGTAGTCAGTGTTTCCATCGACTGGTCACTCTCATCTGGCGAAAACTTTTGGATAGTCGTAAATACAATGCCACCAGCTTGAACGCTTAATAGTTCTCGTAGTTTCTTTCTTGTGTCTGCCTGCTTGGGTGTTTGACGCAAATAATCGGCACTTTTTGAAAAAGTGGTAAACAGCTGATCATCCAAGTCATTTCTGTCAGTAATAACAACAATGGTCGGGTTATTCAATTCTAAAACTAATTGACGAGTATACATGAGCATAGAATAACTTTTCCCACTACCCTGTGTATGCCAAATTACACCCGCTTTTCTGCTTCCATTTTCAGAAGCTGCCAAGTGAGTGGTATACAATGCTTTATTTACAGCATAAAATTGATGATAACCAGGCAAAATTTTGAAAGACTTATCTTCCTCGTGAACAAAGAAACTATACTTTGAAACAATGTCCAAAAATCTCTTTTTATTCATCATTCCATACAGCATAACTTGCAATTGCGGAAAAGAAAGTCCCGATTCTTTTTCTCCGTCAATTGTTCTCCAGAACATAAATCGATCCAAATCAGAAGTAATTGTACCAACTTTTGCATTGATACCATCACTCGTGATCATAAAGGCATTGTAATAAAACAAAGAAGGAATATCTCTTTTATAAGTCTGAAGCTGATTAAACCCATCAACAATATCTACCTCTTCGTTTGTCGCATTTTTCAGTTCTATTACAACAACAGGAATGCCATTTAAGAACGCAACAATATCAGGTCTGCGTTCTTTTCCGTTTTCAATTATAGTGTATTGATTGATTGCCAAGAACTCATTATTTTCAATATCTTTGGCATCAAAAATATAAGCTTTTTCGGTTTTTATGCTCCCGTCCTTCTGCTTAACCTCTACATCAATACCATCAGTTAATAATTTTTGAAACGCAACATTATTTTGGACAATAGACAAGCTCTGCTGACGAGTAATCTTCTTAACCAGCTCTGAAATCGTATCATTGGAATATTGTTTGTTAATACGCTTTAATGCACTATGTAACCTATCGTACAGAACAACATCTCCAAAACTTTCTCTCTCTGAAAAACTTCCTCCCGGCGAAATATCTGGTCCATATTGGGTTTGGTAACCTAAATCTTGAAACCACTCCAATGCAGCTTGTTCAAGATCATTTTCTATAAAGTTGGACATTCTATTCACCTGCCTTTACAAAATGTCTTTTTTTGATATACGATGTTTGATGCTCTAATTCCGGGTAGACAAATGCTTCATTTATTCCAATCATATCAAGTTCATGCAGTATAGAAGATTTCTGTTCTGCTGGGATGCGTAAATATCTTGGAATCCCTTCATCTACATATTCACTGAGACTATCTTTTAAATTAAAACTGTTTTTTAGATAATAATCAGGAGCAGATATGTCTATTCCTAATATTAAAAACGCACCATTTTGACGTCTTATACGTTCATTGTTCTTAGGAGCTACCACCGGGACATATTTATTTTGAAACTGCGTCTTCAGTCGCTCCACTTTCTCTTCAAAGCTCGATAAAATATCATCCCCGAGTCCTTTTCTTGAAAAATAATCTAAAAAATTACCTTCGCTTTTTCCATCATATTCTGCAAGTGCAGAAAACAATTTCACTTCTTTTTGTGTAGGACGCTGTAGCGATTCGATAAACAATATCAGTTCACCGTCTTTCTCCTCATGTTCAGAACAAGCAAAATAGAGAGCGATTAAAGGATTGGTTGTAATATCCAACAATCGAGTCGGCAAGCCGTAATGTTGCATTTTGACCAACTGTTCAAAATCCGTCATATGATTTCCAAATTCCAGTGGCTCCTGCAATATCAGTTCATTAACAATAATAGTTTCTTTTGCTAATAGTCCATTTCTAAAAATACTTCCATCGATGCCGAATTCAATGTCAGATTGTCCACGAAAAAGTAATGTGCCAGGTATTCCATTTTCGGAAATGATGCGACTATAGGCAGAAAGTTTTGAAAGTAAGTCAGAAACACTATATATTGAAAATTGTTCATCTATCTCATCTTGTAGATATTCTTCATATCGTTCACGTTCATCCATTAATTTTCACCCACTTCCACTGGCAGTTCTCCACTCATCAATTTGGGGAGTAAGGTATCTCTAATCTCTGCCAACACTTCGTTTTCTTCTTTTAGATTTGCAATTTTCCATTCAATAGGTCTTGCGATTTCTTCAAATCGTAATTGAAGTTCCATTGGTGGGACTAAAAAATCCTTTTGAAACAAATATTCTTTTCTTATTCCCTGTCCTTCTCGTGCTCCCAACTGTAAAATATCCATGTACTTATACATATTAGATCTAATCTCTAATTCCAATATAAATGGCAAAATAACCGTTTTATCTATTTTGAAAATCTGATAAGCTGGACTCACCGAACCTATTGTATCTTTGAATACTCCAAAATTGAGTATCTCTCTACTAAGTCCAAATATCAAATCATCTTGAACAATCTTTTTGTTATTATTTAATGACTTACTTAATTTTTTGCTGAACTTTTCATCCCTTAACGTAATTCCATTATTAGTAGCAGAATATACGGGTGCTTTTTCACTCCCAATTTTCTCAGTAGATAACTTCAAAAAATCTTTAAATGGTTTTTTTCTCCATCCTTTTATTATTTCATCATTAGATAAATCATCAGCATATGTTGTATCAAACAATTTTTGATATACACTTTGTATCAACTCGCTATAGAGTAATATTTTCTCTGTATTAGTTTCTATTTTAGCATCATAATATTTTAATTTCTTTGAAATAGCTATCTGTTCTTCTTTCTTTTGTGGACAATAAATATAAATATTTGAAAAATCAGTTTTATTGACTATAGGGACGGCAGTTGAGGCTTCGCCCATTCTTTTGATTAAATGTGAAACATTTTTTATGGCATAATAAATAAAATTATAATCATTCTCTTTATATGGTATAACAGAATTAATTTGTTGATTTGTTGCACAATCCATCATATTAACTGCAACTTTTCCCATATCAGATCCTATACATGTCACACAAATAGAATTTTTAGGAATAAAGCATTTTTTTATAGATTCAAGTCCTGTTTGGCTTATTGTTTTTTTAGTATCTTTGATAATTTTTAGACTACTAAAATCAACTGGTGTTAAAAACGGAAAATTTCCGTTATAATATTCTGAAACACTTGTTTTGGGAGTCTTACCTGTAATTACCTCTCCAACATCTCCAATTCTTACTTTTCTCATTCGCTCACTTCCTCAATTTCTTGCTCAATTTTTTCAAGTTGTCTTGCAAGTTCTATATCAATTTTTTTTGAGTTTTTTTCTATTTCAGAAAGTCTATTAAACAAAAATTTGATCTTTTGATTAAACGGTTCTTTACTTTTCTCGTCATGATCGACACCAACATAACTTTTAGGTGTTAAATTATAATCTTTTTCACGAATTTCTTCCAATGTTGCTATCTTCCAAAATCCCTGTTTATCAGCATATTCAATCTCTGTACCATCTGACTTTGTTGCTTTCTTTTCATGGTTACGGAAAGAATGATATGCAGAAGTGATTTCATCAATAGTTTTTGCAGTCAGCTGTCTCTGTGTACGACTGTCCTCATAAGGCTCTGTTTCCATATTTCTGGCATCGATAAACAGAATTTCTCCATGACGATCACGGTGTCCGTTTTTCAGCTTATTGCGAGCCATAAACCACAGACAAACAGGAATCGATGTTGTTGAGAACAGTCCACCCGGCAAAGTAACAATACAATCGATTTTGTCATCTTCAATCAAGTTTTTACGAATGTTGTATTCACTGATTGTAGAAGATGAAAGAGAACCATTCGCCAATACAAAACCCGCCGTTCCGCTTGGTGCTAAGTGATAAAGCATGTGCAAAATCCAAGCATAGTTGGCATTACCCGTAGGCGGAATACCGTATTTACTCCATCTTGGATCATCTATCAAACGCTCACCGCCCCAATCACTAATATTAAAAGGTGGGTTTGCCATAATATAGTCTGCCTTTAAGCTCTTATGTTGATCGTTATGAAAGGAATCCGCATTTTGCTGACCAAGGTTTGCTTCTATTCCACGGATAGCAAGATTCATTTTACAAAGTTTCCAAGTATTATAATTGGATTCCTGCCCATAAATAGCTAATTGACCGTCAATTCGTCCCTCTCTGTCTTCTACAAAACGTTCACTCTGGACAAACATACCGCCAGAACCGCAGCAAGGGTCATAAACTCGACCATCGTGAGGTTCGATCATAGCTACAATCAACTCAACTACACTGCGTGGAGTATAGAACTCTCCACCCAGTTTTCCCTCAGCACGCGCAAACTTTCCAAGAAAATATTCATATACAGAGCCTAAAGTGTCTTTGTTCTTATCGTTTCCAATCTCAAGTTCAGATAATAGATCAACCAATTCACCCAAAGAACGTTTATCTAAAGATGCTCTTGCAAAATCTTTAGGAAGCACACCACGAAGAGAGGAGTTTTCCTTTTCAATCACATACATAGCATTATCGATAACCTGACCAATTGTTGGATCTTTAGCACTGTTTTTAATTGTTTCCCAACGTGCTTCCTGCGGCACCCAAAACACATTTTTTGCAAGGTATTCATCTCTATCTTCTGGATCAGCATATTCATCTTGAGAAATTTCCTGATAAGCTCTTTCAAAACTATCAGAAATATATTTCAAGAATATAAGACCAAGACATACATGCTTATATTCTGCGGAATCCATATTATTACGGAGTTTATCTGCCATTACCCATAAATCTTCTTTTCTTAATTCAGCCATTTTTTATTCCTCCACCATTAAATAATCTGCGATACTTTTGCCCAGATTTGCTTTTCATTTGGACTTTCTTTTGCAGTTCTAATAATTTTTAATATTGATTCATTTTCCATTAGGTATTCTTTAATATCTGCTGGAACATCTTTTCTTTCTTTTGCAGCTAAATCATACAGACTGTTCCTTATATCCGGAAATTCTTCTAACTGTAATGCTGCAATTATTCTATCCAATAATTCTCTTTCGGGAGGTTTATTATTACCTTTTTCAATATCACTGATATATGTAGGTGTTTTACTCACCGCTTTTGCAAGTTGACGAATTGATATTCTTTTTGCTTGTCGGACGGAACGCAAATATTGACCAAATTCAGCATTTTCCGTTTTTAATTTCAAATCATCCACCTTTATCACCTCCATTGTAAGTTAGTTAGCTTACATACTCATTTTATACTGTTTGCTCAACCGTGTCAACCGATATACTTACTTCTTTACCTTCGAATAAGATAGGATCAATATTACTATACTCAGTATTATTACCTTGTGCTTTTGACAATTCAGCAAGTGTCTATTTCACAATTCAAGAACTGTCTTCCCACACAAAAAATGGGCTGCTAATTAAATGTGAACTTCCAGTAATTTTTCCACCTAAAGAAAAAGGAACGAAATAAAATCATAAAAAATCCCGGTTTTCTGCTGTTTTCTATTGCAGACAACTGGGAAATATAGCGCCCTCCTTTTAGGTGAATAACCGCCTAAAAGGAGAGTGCTATGTATCTGGATTTTTTAGTGAAAGTACCAACCGTAAAAGGCAAGATCACACGAAGAAAAAAGTCAAATGTTGTATATATAGAGTATGAGTATGACCGGGTTTATGATCCATCCCGGAAGTATACTTTTCCCAAAAGAGTAACAATCGGAAAACTGTCAGATACAGATCCGGAATTCATGAAACCGAATCAAAATTTCCTGAAATATTTCCCCGATGCAGAGCTTCCGGAAAGCAAAAACAGGACTTCCAGAAGCAGCTGTCTCAGGGTAGGAACATATTTTGTACTGCGTAAGATCATAGAAGAATGCAGCTTGAACGATATCCTTGGAAAGTATTTTGGATCGCGTGATATGGGGCTGTTTTTAGATCTGGCTGTTTATTCGATCATAGCAGAAAACAATGCAGCGCAGTACTATCCGGATTATACATACAACCATCCACTTTTTACGGAAAAGATGAAACAATACAGCGATTCAACCGTATCAGATTTCCTGAATTCAGTAACAGATGACCAGAGTACAGGCTTTCTGAATACATGGAATAAGTCACGGAATTACCGTGAAAAGATTTATATTTCTTATGATTCAACGAATAAAAACTGTCAGGCCGGAGATATAGAAATGGTTGAATTTGGGCATCCGAAAGTAGATATGGGAGAGCCGGTATTTAATTATGCAGTTGCGTATGATACTCATAATCAGGAACCATTATTTTATGAAAAATATCCAGGAAGTCTGAATGATATCTCCCAGCTTCAGTTCATGCTGGATAAAGCATCCGGATATGGTTATAAGAAGATCGGATTCATTCTGGACAGGGGATATTTCAGCTGCGAGAATATACAATATATGGATAAATGTGGGTATAGTTTTGTTATCATGGTGAAAGGGATGTCTGCCCTTGTGAATGAACTGATCCTGGAAAATAAAGGGACATTCGAGAATAAGCGTATAAACAATATCTATGAATATGGAGTTTACGGAAAGACAATACGGCACAAACTGTATGCAAGTGATAAAAAAGAGCGTTATTTTCATCTGTATCATAGTATTTCCAAAGAAAGCGCAGAACGGATAGAGATTGAAAACCGGATCAACCAGATGACGCAGTATCTGAAAAAGTACCAGAATAAAGTAAAGGAATTCGGTCCTGGATTTGAGAAGTATTTTAATCTTCATTATGATGAAAAGAGCCAGGCTTTTATACTACCAGAAGAACGGTGCAGTGTGGTAGAAAGAGAACTGTATAAGAACAGGGATGTATCGGAGAAACTATTCCGCGGAGACAAATCATATCTGGGGAATAAGAGCATCCGGGTGTATTCAGAAGAATCAGCAAGAGCGAAAATATTTGTTGAATTTGTAACCATGATAGTGCGCTGCAAGATGTATATAAAACTAAAAGAAGAAATGAAAAAACTGGATAAGAAATTGAACTATATGACTGTACCGGTGGCAATAAAAGAGCTGAAAAAAATAGAAATGGTACGTCAGTTAGACAATATATACCGTCTGGATCATGCAGTAACAGCGAATCAGAAAGTAATATTGAAAGCCTTTAGACTGGATGCGAATAGTATAAAATATTTTGCATCAGAGCTGAGTAAGGAACTGAAAAAATCAGAATAAGGAAGAAAAATAAAGATGGCAAGAATAAGAAAAACAAGTAAGGAAGCATTGGAAGAAAAGATTGAAAAAGCAGAGGCTGATGTGATCGCAGCGAAGAAAAAGTATGACCAGGCAACAGCAAATCTGAAAGAACTGTTAGATAAGCGGGATGCCATAAGAAAAGAAGAGATCCTGTCAGCAGTTGTAAAAAGTGGGCGGTCATATGAGGAGATCATGAACTTTTTAAATGCAGGATCAGATGGAGAAAAGACGGAAAATAGAGTTATTTTGAGTCACAGATATAGCGACCCTCGATTTAGGTGGAAAAAAACTGGAAATTCACATTAAAGCAACCCATTTTTTCTCAACTATAAATTAACTCCGCCAAAACGATTTCTTCTGCCTGCGCTTTTAGGCTGTTCATGTGCTGTACCCATGCCATTTGATGGGTAGCTTTATTTGGATTCGGATTCCTCTTAAGTAATTCAGTCATCAGCTTCTCTACTCTGCAATGTGCCGTTTCATCAATCTCCCACAGATACAGAAATAGTTGATCCCTGAGAATCAGGTCGTTCAGTAGTATCGGATTCTTCTCTTGTAGATATACTCTCCTCATTCTGCCGTATTTGCCCAACACTTTGTGTTGGTATAGACTCAACTGGATGTCAGGAATAAAATAATCGCCACACTGATAATAATATCTAAACTCTTGTCCCATAAGGATACCTCCAATCGATTTATATTTCTAAAATTATTGTAACCTGTTTATATCCTTATGCGAAGTTTGTCAATTGCTTTGCATTTACAGCATCCATAATCTGCTGATAGACTTTTCTGGAAGGTCTGCGATTTCCTTTTTCCATCTGATAGTAGTAGCTTGCTTTCAAACCAACAAGCTGGCAAACTCACGCTGATTCAGTTTTAATTCTTTTCTAATTACCTTTAAAGCCTGTGTATAAGGCGATGCAATGAACGCAGCAAATGAATCACAGAGAAGTTCTTCATCAATTTTCAGCCGTTCTGAGAGTCTCACAGCGGTATCATATGGTATTAAAGTAATCCCTGCTCATATTTCAATACTTATCTGCTCGGCAAGTTGTCTGGTCGTAAGATTATTTCGCAGCCGATAATAACGCAGATACTCTCCCGGTTGATTACTCTTCGGTCTTTCCTCAAATGGCAATGTCAAATGAAGACGCAGCTTTCCATGATGGTATTGATACAATGATGTGTGATTGAAACTATCATTGCAAAAGCGGTCAATTACAACACCAGCAAGTTCATTTCTGTATTCCAGCGTAACTTCCGCATCCACACCGCCATACATACCAAAAGTTTTCTTGGCAAATGCAGCCAGATCAAAATTTTTGAAGGACTCTTCCCCCTTACGCTCAGTATCCCGCATTTTATCTACACGATAATGCTTGATGATTCCGGCCGCTGCATCGTAGGCTACCAGATAGTAGTTTTCATCATCCCATATCAACGCCCAGGGACTGACAACATAGAAGGCGCCATTCTTTTTCAATTTCAGCTCCTTCTTAACTGTCCATTCTGCATAATGAAATTTGATTTCTTTATTTTCGTAAATGGCTGTGTGAATATAATCTACGTTATAATACACTGTTTCATTCTCTGTCTTCGGCCGGTTTACGATGAAGACATATCTGGAAAGCATTTCGGCATCTGTCTTACAGCAGAGCTTTTCCAGTTTCTGTATCAATTCTTTAGATTTCTTTTCTGTAATAAATTTAGAAGACTGAACTGCATCCACCAAAAGCTTCAACTCCGGCAGCTCAAAATCCCTGGCACCAATATAATAGCCAGGACACTTACCCTTCTTCTGCTGGATATCCAGCCCGAATTTATCAAGAATCTCCATCTCTGTATATATAGTTCTTCGGTTCGTACTGATACCATATTCCTGATCCAGAATCGTACATAATTCCGATGCATTCAGCATGTGTGTATCATCGGTACGTTCAAGCATTATTTCCATCAGATATAACGTACGGAGCTTCTGATCAAAAGAAGCCATGGTGCATCACCTCCATTTTCTGTTTTCACTTTTCCCAGTGAAACATTTTTCGCATTTACCACTCTTCACATTTAATATCACTTATCTGTTCGATTGGAATGACCGTTTGATCCGTCATGATTATGGTATGCTCGTATTCGTCTATCTTTTTTACAATACCAGAGCACGTAACATAGGAGCCGCCTGCTTTTTTTGCATCGGGAATAAAATAAGTTATCGACACTTTCTGTTCTATACCGATATTATTTCTGATTATATTGATTTTTTCGTTCAGCTGAGCAATCACTTCCTCACTCAGTTCCAATCTTTCATCGGTTAATCTTGCTGTTTCTTTTATCGCAGCATCATGCCCGGTCAAGGCTGCAAAAGGAGCAAACTGCGCTGCCCGATCCCGAAGTGGCATTTGCGGATGATTCTTAGAGACCGGATGTGGTAAATTGATGATATCGTCA
>OLGF01003591.1_pt1 | contig 12655 bp, 9 predicted proteins | sample 1604971 | NCBI WGS metagenome assembly OLGF01 (sample SAMEA3888902, study PRJEB22519) | human gut metagenome | biome: human gut; feature: human-associated habitat; material: faeces | place: Denmark | collected 2011 | reverse complement strand
GTTCCAGATTGGATACAATGATGCAGCAGCTTGCATCTCCGGTAATATTGACAGTAGTACGCCCCATATCAAAAATACGATCCACACCAGCTACCAGTGCAATGCCGTCTACCGGAAGTCCTACGGAAGTCAGAACCATTGCCAACATGACCATCCCGGAACCCGGAACGCCTGCGGTACCAATGGATGCCAATGTTGCCGTCAGAATAATGGTCATCATCTGCGGTAATGTCAGATGAATACCGTAACAGGATGCAATGAAAATTGCACATACGCCCTGATAGATTGCAGTTCCATCCATATTAATGGTAGCTCCCAATGGAAGTACAAAGGAAGATACTTCTTTTTTTGCACCAAGTTTCTCCACACACTCCATGTTGATTGGGAGTGTTCCTACCGAAGATGCACTAGAAAAAGCGAACATGATCGCCGGAAGCATTTCTTTGAAGAATTTTGCCGGACTTATGCCTCCCATAGTTTTCACTGCAACAGAGTATACTACAACTGCATGTAAGATATAACAAATGTACGCTGCAAGCAATACCATAGCCAAAGAACCAATGATTGCTGCACCATTACTTGCAACTACCGGACAAAGCAGACAGAATACACCGATTGGAGACAATTTCAGAATCATCTCCATACATTTCATGAAAATTTCATTGATGTTATTGCATGCTTTAACAATCCCAATATTTTTCTCACCAAGTTTAATAATGGAAAATCCAAGCAACAGGGCAATGACAATAACCTGCAACATATTAGATTCCACCATCGGACTGATAAAGTTAGATGGAAAAATATTTACAATCGTATCCATGACAGATGTTTTTTCCGGCATCTCATAAGCCAGATCTGTGGTTGCGATCACCGGAAAGAAACGCTGAAAAATATTTCCACCAATCAAACCGATCGTAATTGCAAATGCTGTGGTGCACATGTAGTAGAGCACTGTTTTTAATCCAATCGTACCTACTTTTTTAATATCCTTCATAGATATGATTCCACACATAATAGAAAATAATACAATCGGAACTACAATAAATTTCAATAAATTCAGGAAAATCGTACCAAATGGTTTGATATAATTTTCCGTAAAGGCTGCCTGACTTTGCATTAGCAAACCTACAACGATTGCCAGGATCAATGCAATAAAAATCTGCATTGCCAATGGCAGTTTTTTCTTTTGTTTATTCATCTCCCACTTTCCCTTTCAGATACGTATTTTTTGAAATATCCTCTATACAATTTTACTTTGTCAAAAGATATCTCCACTTACCAATAACGAAAGTTTTTATTATGTCATTGATAAACACATTGTCATTAACAATACCATATTTCAACCACATTTTCCACAACAATTTTCTTCCATTTTATCTTGAAGTTTATTCATTTTATATTGAAATAACCGCTTCTTTTATGATTTTACAGAAACCGAAACCTGCGGAAATGGAATTTCAATCTGATGTTCATCCAGGGCATATTTTACGTTTTCCGTGATACGCCATCTGGTTTCCCAGTAATCCTCTGTCTTTACCCAGACGCGGATCCCGATAACAACAGCGCTGTCACCGAGACTGTCTACAAAAACATGATATGGTTCTTCGTTTGTCATACAGTTTTTTTCCTGCTCCAACACATCCGAAATCACTTGTTTTGCAAGTCGGATATCCGCATCGTAAGAAATGCCGACGGTAATATCGATACGTCGTTTATTCTGCTGTGTCAGGTTTGTCAGACTGGAATTGGACAGACTGCCATTTGGCAGGACAACCGTCTTGTTATCAACCGTAAGCAGCTTTGTATAACATAGCTGAATTTCCGAAACAGTTCCTTCGTTTCCGTGAGTATCCTCACAGATATAATCCCCCACTTTAAACGGTTTTAAAATCAGGATCAGAACACCACCGGCAAAATTGGAAAGAGTTCCCTGCAACGCCAGGCCGACAGACAATCCGACAGAACCAATGACTGCGATCACTGAACTTGCAGTTATACCGAATTTACCAAGTACCAGCATGATCAGTACAAAATGCAATCCCACATTACACATATTATCCAGAAACTGTTTGACCCCTTCATCCCAGTTGGTTTTATTTAAAAATTTGCGGATAAATTTCCGTACCAGTTTAATTACTTTTCGTCCCACTAACAGAACGATAATCGCGATGACCAGTTTCACCAGAAAGTCCAGCACTGTCGGAAAGGAATCCTCAAAGTACTTCACAATCGTGTCCCAGGACCAGAAGGTCACATTGTCCGTTACCACATCCGTTACTTCATCCGTCAGATTCTGTGCTAATATAAATCTAAGCATACATTTGCTCCAGTTCTTTCTATATTTTACTCATTCAGAAGATGGATAAATAATCCGCTTCTTAATTTTGGTTCAAACCAGGTTGATTTTGGCGGCATCAAAAGTCCTGCATCTGCCACTGCAAACAGTTCCCAAATGGAGGTCGGATACATGGCAAATGCTGCTTTTGCATCTTCATGGCAGCGTTTTTCCAGCTCTTTTGTTCCACGGATACCACCGACAAAATCAATCCGCGGATCTGTCTTAGGATCTGTAATACCAAGTACCGGTGTCAACATCAGATTCTGTAATAAAGAAACGTCCAGCCCCTTCACCGGATCTTCACTCTGATCTTCCGGGCGGACTTTACAGGTATACCACCGCTCCTTCAAATACATGGAAAATGTTCCTTTCTCTTGTGGATGCTTGTCTTTTGCAATCAACTCGGAAACTTCAAAAATCTCCTTTATTTTCTGTAAAAATGCGTCCTCTGTCATGCCGTTTAAGTCTTTCACTACACGATTGTAATCAAGGATCTTTAATTCACTCTCCGGGAATAATACAGACAGGAAGAAATTGAATTCTTCTTCCCCGGTATACCCCGGATGCTCATTTCTTCTTTTTTCTCCTACTTTTACGGCAGAAGCAGCCCGATGATGACCATCTGCGATATAAAGCTGGTCAATATCCGCAAATGCCTTTCGGATTGCCGCAATATCCCCTGCTTCCCCGATTACCCATACTCTGTGACGAATGCCATCCGGAGAAGTAAAATCATATTCCACATCCTGTGTTTTTATTTTATTTACAATGGCTGTGATTGCTACATTATCACGGTATGCAAGAAAGATAGGGCCGGTCTGTGCATCACAGATATCCACGTGACGAATACGATCCAGCTCCTTTTCTGCACGGGTATTCTCATGCTTTTTGATCACATTATTCTCATAATCATCAATAGATGCGCATGCGGTAATACCAGTCTGAGTCCGCCCGTTCATGGTCAGCTCATAGATATAGTAACAAGATTTTTTATCTCTGATAAAATCCCCCTTTGCTATCATATCCCATAACATATCGTGTGCTTTCTGATAGACCTCCGGTGCATAAATATCCACAGAATCATCAAACTGTGTCTCAGCACGGTCGATTTTCAGAAAAGATTCCGGCTCACGCAATACTTCCTCTTTTGCTTCTTTGCGATTATATACATCATATGGTAATGCAGCAATTTTTGCTGCTTTCTCTCTGCATGGGCGCACACATGCAAATGGTCTGATCTCTGCCATTTTTAATGTCTCCTTTGAAATAACAATAGCGTGGAAACAGAGCTGTACTCCCTGTTCCCACGCTGACTCAATGATCCTTTTATTTGATCACTCTTACTTTTAATACACCGTCAATTGCAGCCAGTTTTTCAACAACATCTGCAGTTGCCGGAGCATCCAGATCCAGAAGTGAATAAGCATAGTCATTGCGGCTCTTGTTTGTCATGTCAGCAATATTGACACCTGCTTCACCTAATACAGATGAATACTGACCAATCATGTTCTTGATATTTTTGTGCAGAATTGCTATTCTCGCAGCACCTGTGCATACACCCATGTTACAATCCGGATAATTTACAGAATGTGTAATATTTCCATTCTCAATATAATCAATCACTTCCTGTACAGCCATTACTGCACAGTTGTCCTCAGATTCTGCAGTAGATGCGCCAAGATGTGGGATTACAATGCAATTCTCCACGCCTGCTGTAGTCGGATTCGGAAAATCTACGACATATTTACGTACTTTTCCGGCTTTTAAAGCCTCCACCATAGCAGCTTCATCTACTAACGTATCACGCGCGAAATTCAGAACGATTACATTCTCTTTCATCATTGCGATTGCTTCTTTACTGATCATTCCTTTTGTAGAATCCAGAAGTGGTACATGAATCGTGATGAAATCACACTCTTTATAAATATCTTCTACTGCCAGCACATGTTTTACTTTTGTAGAAACATTCCATGCTGCATTGACAGACAGATACGGATCATAACCAAGCACATCCATGCCCAGTGCTACCGCCGCATTGGCAACCTGCACACCGATGGCTCCAAGTCCGATGACACCAAGTTTTTTCCCTTTGATTTCAGTTCCTGCAAATGCTTTTTTTGCTTTCTCGGCAGCTTTTGCAATTCCTGCATCTTCTTTGTTCTCTTTTACCCAGTCGATACCGCCTGTGATATCACGGCTTGCAAGAAGCATACCGGCAATCACCAGCTCTTTTACACCGTTTGCATTTGCACCTGGTGTATTGAATACGACGATTCCCTGCTCTGCGCATTTATCCAGCGGGATATTGTTGACACCTGCACCTGCACGGGCTACGGCCAGCAGTGATTTGGGAAGTTCCATATCATGCATAGCTGCACTGCGCACCAATGCAACTTCTGCCGCATTGAAATCATCTGTTTTCTTATAAGTATCTGGGAATAATTCCAGACCGCAGGCTGCGATCGGATTTAAACAATGAAACTGAACCATTTTTGTTTCCTCTTTTCTTCAACTTTTTCAACTCATTTTTTTGACTGAGACATCTCGCCTTCCCAGTCAGCTATTGCCTTTCGGCTACACACTTTTTTTACTTTGTGTTCTCAGCTTCGAATTTCTTCATAAACTCAACCAATGCAATAACGCCCTCTTTTGGCATAGCATTGTAGATGGAAGCACGCATACCACCAACCGTTCTGTGTCCTTTTAAGTTCTCCAGGCCTGCCGCTTTTGCTTCTGCAACAAATTTTGCATCCAGTTCTTTGTCACCTGTTACAAACGGAACATTCATCAGAGAACGATCTTCTTTGCGAACGGTACCTTTGAACAGTTTACTGTTATCAAGGAAATCATACAAAATTGCTGCTTTCTCCTCGTTGCGTTTCTTCATCGCTTCCAGACCGCCAAGACTCTTGATCCATTTGAATACTTTACCGCAGATGTAGATGCCGTAACATGGCGGTGTATTGTACATGGAACCTTTGTCAGCCTGTGTTTTGTATTTCATCAGAGTCGGGACATACTCCGGCAGATCATCGCGGATCAGATCTTCGCGGATGATAACGATCTGTACACCGGCAGGTCCGATATTTTTCTGTACGCCACCCCAGATCACACCATATTTTTCTACGTCCATTGGCTCAGACAGGAAGCAGGAAGATACATCTGCTACCAGGATTTTTCCTTTGGTATTTGGCAATTCATGATATACTGTTCCATAAATCGTATTATTCTGGCAAATGTATACATAATCTGCATCATCATCAATCGGAAGATCGGAGCAATCCGGAATATAAGTAAATGTCTCATCTTCGGAAGAAGCAATCTTTACCGCTTTTCCGTATTTCTTTCCTTCTTCATACGCTTTCTTTGCCCACTGACCTGTCACGATATAATCAGCTACACCGTTTTTCATCAGGTTCATCGGAACTGCGGAAAACTGTAATGCGCCACCACCCTGCAAAAATAATACTTTGTAGTTATCCGGGATATGTAATAAATCCCTTAAATCTGCTTCAGCTTCATCAATGATTTCCTGAAACATGGAGGAACGATGACTCATTTCCATAACAGACATACCGCATCCACGGTAATCAAGCATCTCCTCCTGTGCCTCTTTCAGCACTTCTACCGGTAATACTGCCGGTCCAGCTGAGAAATTGTAAACTCTGCTCATTTTAAAACCTCCTGGATTTTTCCTGCCTCAGCAGGATTTTTTATACACATACCAGGTGGCAAAGAGATTACTCTCCCTGTACAGTGCCACCCGGATGCGTCTTTTCATCTCAGTCAGAGAAAATTACACATCTCCGGCTGAGACAAATGCACTTTTTATAACGCACAATGATTCTGAACTGATAAACCAGATGATTATCTGTTCCTCAGATCAGACTCATCAAATGCTTCGCTGATTGGTGCACCGGGTGCTACCATTGGCCAAACATTATCGTCACTGTCAATGATACAATCGATAAGTACCGGTGTCTTCATTTCCAGTGCTTTTGCCAGTTCTTCAGCAAACGCTTCCTGTGACGTTGCACGCATGCCTGTGGCTCCCATAGCCTCAGCAAGTTTTACGAAATCCACACCATCATTTAAGATCGTATTGGAATAACGTTTCTCATAAAATAATCCCTGCCACTGATGTACCATGCCAAGCACCTGATTATTGATCACGATCTGGATCAGTGGCAGCTGCTGACGGACTGCTGTCGCAATCTCATTCATATTCATACGAAAACATCCGTCTCCGGCAATATTGATGACCTGCTTTTCCGGATTTGCAACCTGTGCGCCGATTGCTGCACCAAGACCATATCCCATGGTACCAAGGCCGCCGGAGGTCAGTAATGTACGCGGTTTTGAATACTTATAATACTGCGCCGCCCACATCTGGTGCTGTCCCACTTCTGTAACAATGATAGCATCACCCTTTGTCTGGCGATAAATTTCCTCCATAACAAACGGTCCGGATAATCCTTCTTTTTTGTAGGTTAACGGATATTTTTCCTTAAATTCACTAATCTGCTGCATCCATTCTGTGTGCTCCTGCTGTTCTAACAGATGGTTCACACGTTTCAGGATTTCCTTGATATCTCCGATTACACTGGCATCCGTCTGAATATTTTTGTTGATCTCCGCCGGATCCACATCAAACTGCAGAATCTTCGCATTGCTCGCAAATCGTTTTGCATCACCAATGACACGGTCACTGAAACGGACACCAACGGCGATCAACAGATCGCATTCGCTTACACCATAGTTGGAAGCTTTTGTACCATGCATTCCGAGCATTCCGCTATATCGGTCATTGGTTCCGTCAAATGCACCTTTTCCCATCAGGGAATCACATACCGGTGCATCCACTCTCTCTGCAAATTTTGCAAGTTCTTCACTTGCTCCGGAAATAACTGTACCGCCTCCTACAAAGATATACGGTTTTTTCGCATCACGGATCATGGCTGCTGCCCGCTCCAGATCAGCTTCAGTCATTTTATCGATCTTGCGTGCAACCGGTGGAATCTGCTGAAATTCAAATTCCGTTGTGGCTGCAGTAACATCCTTTGGAATATCTACCAGCACAGGTCCCGGACGCCCGGTCTGGGCAATCCGAAATGCACGGCGGATCACATCAGCAAGTTTGTTAATATCTTTTACAATAAAATTATGCTTTGTGATCGGTGTCGTGATACCTGCGATATCAATTTCCTGAAAGCTGTCTTTTCCAAGCAGCGGCACACCTACGTTACAGGTAATAGCCACCATTGGAACAGAATCCATGTAAGCAGTTGCGATACCGGTTACCAGATTGGTTGCACCTGGTCCGGAAGTAGCCAGACACACACCGACTTTTCCGGTGGAGCGGGCATATCCATCCGCTGCATGGGAAGCTCCCTGTTCATGGGACGTAAGCACATGGTGAATTTCATCGCTATGTTTGTATAGTTCATCGTAAACGTTTAAAATTGCTCCGCCCGGATAACCGAACACGGTATCCACGCCCTGCTCTTTTAAGCATTCGATAACAACCTGTGATCCTGTCAACTGCATATGCTTTTGTTCCTCTTTTCTATCTAATCTTACCTTCTGATCTTATTTACCTGTTTTCAGAATAGCACCTGTGTTTCCAGATGTAACCATGGAAGCGTAACGTGCCAGATATCCTGTTGTGATCTTTGGCTCACGTGGCTGCCATTTTGCTTTTCTTGCTTCCATTTCTTCGTCAGTAATATCTACATTCAACGTATTCTCCGGAATGTTGATCTTGATAATATCGCCTTCCTCTACGAATGCAATCGGACCGCCGACTGCTGCTTCCGGTGATACATGTCCGATAGAAGCTCCTCTGGATGCTCCGGAGAAACGTCCGTCTGTGATCAGAGCTACGGAAGAACCAAGACCCATACCTGCGATCGCAGATGTCGGATTCAGCATCTCACGCATACCCGGACCACCTTTCGGTCCCTCATAACGGATAACAACCACGTCGCCTTCCACGATCTTTCCGCCTTTGATTGCTGCAATTGCATCTTCCTCACAATCAAATACGCGTGCCGGTCCTTCATGTACCATCATTTCCGGTACAACTGCGGAACGTTTTACAACTGCGGAATCCGGTGCAAGGTTACCTTTCAGTACTGCAATTCCGCCTGTCTTACTGTACGGATTTTCAACCGGACGGATAACTTCCGGATTCTTATTTACAACACCCTGAATATTTTCAGCGATTGTCTTTCCTGTGACTGTCACACAGCTTGTATCCAGCAGACCGATTTTGTTTAACTCAGACATAACTGCGGACACACCGCCTGCCTCGTTTAAGTCCTCCATGTAAGTTGGACCTGCCGGTGCAAGGTGGCAGAGATTTGGTGTCTTCTCACTCAGTGCATTTGCAATATCAAGATCAATATCTACACCGGCCTCATGTGCAATTGCCGGGAGATGAAGCATGGAGTTCGTGGAACATCCAAGTGCCATATCCATAGTTAATGCATTCATAAATGCTGCTTTTGTCATAATATCACGCGGACGGATATCTCTCTTTAACAGTTCCATAACTGCCATACCTGCATGTTTTGCAAGTTTAATTCTCTCAGAATATACTGCCGGGATAGTTCCGTTTCCCGGAAGTCCCATACCGATTGCTTCGGTCAGGCAGTTCATAGAGTTTGCTGTGTACATACCGGAACAAGAACCACAGGTTGGGCATACTTTTTCTTCATACTCTCTTACTTCGTCTTCTGTCATAGTACCTGCTGCGTAAGAACCGACTGCCTCAAACATGGAAGAAAGACTTCTTTTTTTACCATGAATATGACCGGCCAGCATCGGACCGCCACTTACGAATACGGTTGGGATATTCAGTCTGGCTGCTGCCATCAGAAGTCCCGGCACGTTTTTATCGCAGTTCGGAACCATAACCAGTGCATCAAACTGATGTGCCATTGCCATACACTCTGTGGAATCTGCGATCAGATCACGGGTTACCAGAGAGTATTTCATTCCTGTATGGCCCATGGCAATACCATCACAAACTGCGATTGCTGGGAAGACAATCGGTGTACCACCCGCCATTGCGACACCCATTTTTACAGCTTCTACGATTTTATCCAGATTCATATGACCTGGTACAATCTCATTGTAGGAGCTTACAATACCTACTAATGGTCTGTCTAACTCTTCCTTGGTATAACCAAGTGCATTAAATAAAGATCTGTGAGGTGCCTGCTGCATCCCTTTTGTAACATTGTCACTTCTCATTTTTTTACATACTCCTTTTTATATTCTCTCGCAGATCAGGTCGCCCATCTGACTTGTACCAACCTGTTCTACGGCAGATTTCTTATCCTCTTCCTGCGGCATGATATCAATCGTACGATATCCGTCTTTTAATACCTGTTTTACCGCATTTTCCACTGCATCTGCTTCTTTATCCAGATCAAAAGAATAACGAAGCATCATTGCTGCGGATAAAATAGTCGCAATCGGATTTGCAATGCCCTGTCCTGCGATATCCGGGGCGGATCCGCCGCTCGGCTCATACAGACCGAATTTTGTATCATTCAGGCTTGCACTGGAAAGCATACCGATAGAACCGGTTACCATACTTGCCTCGTCGGAAAGGATGTCCCCGAACATGTTCTCTGTCAGAATAACATCAAACTGTTTCGGATCTTTTACCAGCTGCATTGCACAGTTGTCTACTAACATATGTTCATAAGTAACTTCCGGATAATCCTTCGCTACTTCTTCTACGATTTTTCTCCAAAGTCTGGAAGAATCCAGTACATTTGCCTTGTCAACACTTGTTACTTTTTTACGGCGTTTCATGGCAATATCAAAACCTTTGATGGCGATTCTGCGAATCTCATTCTCAGTATATGTAAGGGTATCTACCGCTGTCACTACACCATCTACCTCACTGGTCTTGCGGGCTCCGAAATAGAGTCCTCCGGTCAGCTCACGCATGATCATCATATCAAAACCTGTGCCGATGATATCATCGCGCAACGGACATGCCTCTTTTAATTCTTCATAAAGATATGCCGGTCTTAAGTTTGCAAATAAATTCAATGACTTACGTAATTTCAGTAAGCCTGCTTCCGGACGTTTCTCCGGCGGAAGTTTGTACCATGGGGAAGTGCTTGTGTTTCCACCAATAGAGCCCATTAAAACCGCATCAGAATGCAATGCCTGCTCAATGGCATGGTCAGTCAGCGGCTCACCGGTCGCGTCAATGGAACATCCTCCCATTAAAATGTCCTCATACTCAAATTCATGTCCGAATTTGTCAGCCACACAGTTTAATACTTTCTGTGCCTCGGCTACAACCTCAGGTCCAATACCGTCTCCGGCAATAACTCCAACCTGGTATTTCATTTTCTTTCTCCTCTCACAAACAATATACAAAAGAAGGGCAGTGATATCAATTGATATCCATGCCCCGCCCTCCTTTGTCTGATCTTTACTCTTTTCAGTTTACTCTTCTACTGCGTCATCAGCTTTTTCAATCTGTGCGATTGCAGCGCGCTGCATTGGAATACGGCAGTTTTTATTGTTGCCGAACTCTACGATAACAGTATCGTCAGTGATATCGATCAGTGTACCATAGAAACCGCTGCTGGTAAGAACAGTATCGCCAACTGCCATTTTAGCCATCATTTCATTTCTTCTTGCCTGTTCCTTTTTCTGTGGTCTCAGCATAAAAATAAATATGAATACAAGCAAAACTGCAATCCAGATAATTGTTCCCATCATACCCATTCCTGCTCCGGATGATAATACGTTCATGTGAATTCCTCCTATTTTTCGATACTATTTAGTATTTTACACAAAATACAACTTTTGTTCAAGCCATTTTGCATATTTTTTATTTTTTCAGTTCACTCATCACATAGATTCAGTTAATGATCATGCTCGCATGAGGAAACTTGTTTACTCTCCATGCTCCATGCGATACAGTTTCTCAGCCTTATAATTCTGATAATTGCCCATATCGATGGCATCACGGATTTCTTCCATCATCGTATTATAGAAATACAGATTGTGCAGTACGCACAGACGCATACCGAGCATTTCTTTTGCCTTCAACAGATGACGGATGTAAGCTCTACTGTACGTACGGCAGGCCGGACACTGACATCCCACTTCAATCGGACGCATATCCCGTTCAAACTTCTGGTTGAACAGATTCAATTTGCCAAAATTGGTATAAACATGTCCATGACGACCATTCCGGCTTGGATAAACGCAATCGAAGAAATCCACACCCCGGTCTACCGCTTCCAGAATATTCGCCGGTGTTCCTACTCCCATCAGATAGGTTGGTTTGTCCTCCGGAAGATGTGGAACGGTCACATCCAGAATGTGATACATTTCCTCATGACTTTCACCAACAGCCAGACCGCCCACAGCATAACCGTCCAGATCCATCTCGCTGATACGTTTTGCATGGTCGATACGGATATCATCGAAAATCGCACCTTGATTAATACCAAAGAGCATCTGATTCTTATTGATCGTATCCTCCAGACTGTTCAACCGCTGCATTTCTTTCTTGCAGCGTTCCAACCAGCGTGTCGTACGATCTACGGATGGCTGCACATAATTTCTATCAGCCAGGGCAGGCGGACATTCATCAAATGCCATAGCAATAGTAGAACCGAGATTGGACTGAATCTGCATACTTTCTTCCGGTCCCATAAAGATTTTACGTCCGTCTACATGAGAATGAAACTGCACACCCTCTTCTTTGATTTTCCGTAATCCTGCCAGAGAAAAAACCTGGAAACCACCGGAATCTGTCAGGATCGGCTTGTCCCATACCATAAACTTATGCAAACCACCCAGTTCTTTGATCAATTTGTCACCCGGACGTACATGCAGATGGTATGTATTGGATAACTCTACCTGTGTCTTGATCTGCTGCAGATCATCTGTGGATACCGCACCTTTGATTGCTGCTGCGGTTCCGACATTCATAAATACCGGTGTCTGGATGGTTCCATGCACCGTTGTCACTTCGGCACGCTTCGCGCGTCCATCTTTTTTCAATAATTTATACATAAAATGTTCCTTTCCTTTTTCATTGCACTGTTTATAACTTTATCATATAATAAGATATGTGTCAAAAATACTTTTACAGTTCACTTATCACAGGTATTCAGTTATTGTTCATGCTTGCATGAAAAAATAACTGGATACCTAGTGATAAAGGGAGCGCCATCTTATGAGCAAAAGCAGTAGCGCAGCTACGAAGAAGCCCGGAATGGCCGTTTTGCGAATGGCGCAGGGGAACTGTAATGCCTAGCAATAGAGGAG
>OLGF01003590.1_pt1 | contig 12656 bp, 11 predicted proteins | sample 1604971 | NCBI WGS metagenome assembly OLGF01 (sample SAMEA3888902, study PRJEB22519) | human gut metagenome | biome: human gut; feature: human-associated habitat; material: faeces | place: Denmark | collected 2011 | reverse complement strand
CACCGCTGTGGACTCCACGGAGGACGTTCGCCAGAGATGGGGCGTCGGGTCCATGCTGATCCGCTCTGTTTCCGTGCATGAGGACTCTCTGCGGTTGGACTACTGCAGGCTGGATTCCGCAGACGGCTGCCGCCGCATCTATGCCGCTGCGACCCTCCCCATCACCGGTGAGGTGACGGAGAGCAATACCTTTACTGGTCAGGTCTATGCCGTGGACAGCCCCACGAATTTCGCAGCAAAAATCCGCAGTGGACAGATAATGCTCTATGTGTATACCACGCAGGAGGACAAGGCCGATGTGCTTGCGTTTCTGGAATCTGTGGGCTGGTGGGACGAAAAAAAAGCGTCAGCCCTGGATATGGATTGACATTGTCCGCGAGATAAAATATAGTGTAGCTGAAGGGGGCATGTATCATGCTGGATTTTTTGAGAGACGAGGGCGTCAGCCCGCAGATCATCGCTGAGGTTGAGGCCTTTCGCGCGAAATACCCCGTCGGGGAGCGGCTTGCCGCCCGCGTCCCGGTGTCGAGATATCTCTATTACGGCAAGGACGTCTGGGAGGAGGCGCTGACGGCGCTGCTGTGCGGGGAGAACCTGCTGCTCGCCGGGCCGAAGGCCACGGGCAAGAACGTGCTGGCGGAAAATCTCGCCGCCGTGTTCGGCCGCCCGAGCTGGGACGTGTCCTTTTACATCAACACCGACGCGGCCACCCTCCTCGGGACGGACACGTTCCGCGACGGCGAGGTGACGCTGCGCAAGGGGCCGATCTACCAGTGCGCGGAGTGCGGCGGCTTCGGCGTGCTCGATGAGATCAACATGGCAAAAAACGAGTCGCTGGCCGTGCTGCACGCGACGCTCGACTTCCGCCGCGCCATCGACATGCCCGGCTACGAGCGCATCCGCCTGCACGAGGCGACGCGCTTCATCGCGACGATGAACTACGGCTACGCCGGTACGCGCGAGCTCAATGAGGCGCTCGCCTCGCGCTTTGTGGTCATCGACATGCCCACGATCACCGCGGAGGGGCTGGTGAAGCTCCTGCGGCGCGAGTTCCCGGAGCTGAAGAGCGCGTGGGCCGAGCAGCTCGCGGGCCTGTTTCAGGACATCCAGCGCAAGTGCGACGGCGGTGAGCTCTCCACGAAGCCGCTCGACCTGCGCGGCCTGCTCGCGTCCGTGCGCCTGATGCGCGCGGGGCTCGAGGGCAACCGCGCGCTGCGGATGGGGCTCATCAACAAGTCCTTCGACGGGTTCGAGCGCCAGCTGGTGACGGACGTGATTCAGGCGCGCTTCCCCGAGGAGATCGGCTGCGGGGATGTGTTTGAGGGATGAACATTCCGGACAGAGAAAAACGCCGCGCGCGCAACATCATCTGGAACGCCGCACGGGAATACGGCTTTGAGCCGCCGCTGAAGGTCTTCGACCCGGACGGCCGCGCCGACCTCTACTGGAACAGCATCATCGGCGCGGCGCGCCGGTGCTATGGCGCTGAGACAGTCGACGCGCTCTTTGACGCCATCCGCGATGCGGATCATGAGGAAGTCTATGAACAGCTGCTCTGGCTCGGGCTGGAAAACGCGGTCTATCAGCGCGAGACGCCGAACCGTCCGGCGCTGCCTGCCCTGCGGCGGCGGTACGCGCGCCAGGTCATCGCGCGCAGCGGCCCCGTTCCGACGGAGGAGCTGCCGATTCTGCTCGAGGAGATGCACTTTCGCCGCGTGCTGGGCGAGGAGGTGCACCTCATGCCGCGGGAGCGGGACATGCTCGACGAGCTGGAGCTTCCGGGCGATCTGAGCGGAGAGGAGCTGACGGAGCGCCTGCTGGCCTTTCTGGGAAAGTACTATCACTTTACGGCCGGGGAGGGCGTAGCCGGGGCGCACCCGCCGCTTCTGCGCCGCTTCTTCCGCAGAATCACCGGCCGCAAGCCACCCGTCCGCCGCTTCGGCCGCGGCTACAGCGAGCACACCGTGACCGGCCACGACGCCGGGGCCTCTGCCGCGATCCAGCGCCGCCTGAGCGACCAGAGCCTTGCGCAGTCGGAGGCGACGATCCGCAAGTTTGTGGAGGATTACTTCGGCCAGCCGCTGCTCGACCCCGGCAAGACGGCGGAGCTCGAGCACGAGCTCTGCACCGACGCGCACCAGCTCTGCCACCTGTACTTCGCCCGCGGCGAGGACACCTGGGATCCGAGCATCCGCGGCTTCGCCAACGCCCGGCGCAAGGAGGCGCTTGCGCGGATGCAGCTCAACCGCGACGCCTACGCCGCGGACGCGGAGCGAAACCGTGAGAGCATCCTGCGTCTCACGGCGCGGATCCGGAATGCGATGCTCGCGTATCTGCAGCCGGAGACCGTCCGCTCGCCCGGCGGTACGCTCGACGGCGGGCGCGTCTGGCGCGGGGTCTACCTGCGCGACGACAAGATCTTCACGCGGGTGCAGCAGACCGACCCCGGTGAGCTGTCGGTCGACATCCTGCTCGACGGCTCCACCTCGCAGCAGGAGCGGCAGACGAGCGTGGCCGCGCAGGGGTACATGATCGCCGAGGCGCTCACGCGGTGCCATATCCCCGTGCGCGTGTCGTCGTTCTGCTCCATCAGCGGCTACACCGTCGTGACGCGCTACCGCGACTACCACGAAACCGACCGCAACGAGAAAATCTTCAACTATTTCACCGCCGGCTGCAACCGCGACGGGCTGGCGCTGCGCGCGCTGCGCCGCGGGATGGACGATTCGCCCTGTGAGCACAAGCTGCTCATTCTCCTCTCGGACGCGCAGCCGAACGACATCACGAAGATGGAGCAGGACGGCGAGTTCATCGACTATACGGAAGGAAGCGCCGTCCAGAACACTGCCATCGAGGTACGCGGCCTGACGGGGCGCGGCGTCTCCGTCATCTGCGTGTTCACGGGTGAGGACACGGATCTGCCCGCGGCGCACACGATCTATGGCCGCAATTTTGCCCGCATCCGCTCGCTTGACCAGTTCGCCGACACGGTGGGAACGCTGATCCAGAACCAGATCCGAAGCATATAAGCTCCTCCAAAAGGGCGAAGTCCTTTTGGAAAAATACAGCCCGGCCGCTTTGCCATAGGCAAAGCGGCCGGGCTTATTTATTGCGCGCGTTTGGCGGCTTTTGCGCGTCTTTTGCGGATAACGAGCGTTATCACGGCGGCGATGGCCGTGAGGCCGCCGCAATGGCCGCCCAGAGCTGCCACGCGGCATGCATGGCGGGAACGATGGCAAACTGCGCGGAGTCCGATGGCAGGGCGAAGCAGAGGTAACTGCCGACGGTGGAGGTCTGCGCCTTCTTCCAGCCGCCGTCCGCCGGAACGTGCCAGCGGATGGTGTGGCTCTCCTCTCCGTCCGCCGGGAGCGTGAGCGTCCACACCCCGGCGGCGCCGCGCGGGGCGTCGGCGGTGTCGGCCTGAACCGCCTGCAGCGTGTCGCCGGTTCGGAACAGCCCCTCCGCGAGAAGCGCCGGGCGGCCGTCCTCCGTGTCGCCCGCGGCAAGCGCCGTGACGTATGGGCGGTAGACCGCCGTGACGGTCGTGTCGAAGCGGAGATCACTCAGGTCGGTCACATTCCAGTCGGCGTAGCAGCCGTCTTTTTTCGGCGCTTCGGGGAAGTCGTCCGCCGTGAAGGAGTCGCCGTAGCCGAACGTCTGCCGCTTGAGCACCTTGCCGCGTGCGGCAAAGCGGAGCGTCAGGTGCAGCAGCTCCTCGGGAACGCCATCCGCCGCCTGCAGGGCGCCGATGTCGGCGCGCAGCTGCGCGGTGTCCGGCGCGGCAGGGCCGGCGGCGCTGCTGAGGTCGTCCAGAATGGGTGCGGTCTTGGCGGTATAGCGCTCCACGATGAGCAGGAGGTTATTCACCGACGAGACGTTCGCGTCCACGAAGTCGGTCAGCTGGCCGGAGAGCGCCCCAGCGCTGCTCTGGGCGGCATCGGCACAGGCCGCGATGTGGGAGACTCCGCCGGTGACGCTGTCGGAGGCAGACTGTGCCTCGTCGAGCGTGCGGTTTATGAGACTCTGCAGCGCGTTCAGCTCAGTCTGCAGCTCGTCGAGTCCGCCGGAGGAAAAGCGCAGCGTGATGTCGGGCACCATCTGGCCGACGATGCCGCCGACGTCCGTCTGCGTCCCGGCGGGGATGACCTCGCCCTCGACGGTGAGGTTCCGGACGGACGCACCGCTCTCCACGCGGCTGAAAAGGCCGCACTCCGAGCAGCTCTCCGTCAGGCACAGGCCGGTGATCTTGTGTCCCTGTCCGTCGAAGTCTCCGAGGAAGATCGGGATAGAGACGGCGGCGCCGTCCGCGTCAATGTCGTCCGTGAGCACGACGGTCAGTCCCTTGAATAGGTATCCGCGCCGCAGCGCTTGGCAAAGGCCTGCAGCTGATGCAGAGAGCCGATGGAGACGGTTTCGGCCTCCGCGGCCAGCGCGATCGGGCACAGTGACAGCACCAGCACCAGCGCGAGCAGGGCGGCGAGGATGCGCGCCGGGAGCTTATTCTTCTTCATGGGAGCTCCAATCTGGGATTTTCCGGCTGCGCGCCGTCCGCGATGCGTCCGGAGATGACGCGCAGGTTGACGTTGCCGTCGACGCTGGCGCGGACAAGGCCACTGACCGTGCCGCTGATCTCACCGGTCACAAGGCCGACGACAAACACACGCTCGCGCGACTGGTGCGTCCGCGCGGCGGTGGGCATGGAGATGCTGGTCTTATCCGCCAGTCCGCCGCCGAGCAGTAGAATCTGCGGCAGAACGAACAGCACGAACAGCATTGAGATGATCGTGCCGCGGCCGAGAGCATGCTCATCTGCTCGGCATCGAGCTGGATGATGCCCGCATCCGCCTGCTCGCAGACGAAGAGGAACATGTCGATGAGCGGCACCTTGTACGAGGCGATGTTTCCCATGAGCTTGCCGTAGTCGCCCTGCTCGGCGGCATAGACGACCTGCGCCATCTCATAGTCCAGCCCCGCAAGCTCCGAAAACTGCCGCGGCGTCAGCTTGTCGGCGAGCATGTAGCCGTTCATCGCCTCGGTGTTGGCAAGGCCGACGGCGTGGTCGATCTCCCCGCGGCTCTCAAGCTCCGTGAGCAGGGCGGCCTCTTTTTCATAGTCCCCGGCGGGGACGACGAACGCCAGCATGTTCGGCGTGGTGAAGGTGTCGTTCTGCGCCATGTTCAGGAAGGCGCGCGTCGTCTCCACGAAGTATTCAAAGACCGGAACGGGGATCTCCTCGTTCACGTCCGGCACCATAACGGCCGGCTGCGTCGGGTGCATGACGGCGAGCGCACCGCGTCCGTCCAGCTCGGCCATCAGCTCGTCGAGCCGCCGGTCGCCGAGATAGACGCCGCCGTAGTTCGTCATTAGCCCCACGCCGTCCGCGTGCAGCTCGTCAAGGCAGCAGCGTGCTTCAAAAATACTGCTGTGAACAAGCGGCAGCGGGAGCGTCGCAAGAAAGCCGAGGTTTCCCGGCGCGTGGGAAACGATCTGCGCACCCTCCTCGTTGATTTTCCGGGCCAGCTCGCGGCTGCGGAACTTATTGCCGGTGAAAACGCTGGGCGAGGAGATGGACAACAGCGCATATGAGATGCAGAGCTCCGTCATCGCCTCCTGCTGCCACGCCTCATCCCACTCCGGTGCGGGGAAGCCGTCGGGGCAGTAAAGCCCCTCCTCCTCTAAAAAATCATAGTAGACCTTCGGCAGATAGTGCGCCTGAAAGTCGACTTTTTGCTGATAGATCATCCCTCTGTCCTTTCCGTCTGTTTTTTTCCCGCGGAAGCGGAAGCGGATGCTGCTGCGGCCGGAGGTGATGGTGCCGCACAGCTCCCTGCCCCGCAGCTCCGCGTGCGTGCAGCAGCGCAGCAGGCTGACCGCGGTGCGCAGGGTGTGGGTGAGCTCCAGCACCGCGCCGCTGCGGCGGCCGATGACAGGATTATCGATCCCGAAGAGCGTAAACGTGCCGGTGAGCAGCCCGTCCGTCTCCGTCCAGGTCAGCGTCCCGCGGCGCTCGCCCAGCTGTCCGTCGAGCACGACGTCATATCGTTCCGCCATACGGCATCCCTCCTTTGCTCTACCGAAGCGTAGTTTACCAGACGAAGCCAGCCGCAGGCAAAGGTCAACCGCCCCGTTCGTGTCAGAATTATGACAGATTGGGGCGGTTTGACCTGCTCGGAGCGCGCAGCGTATTCTCTTGGGCCGATTCAGATCCCTGACGCACAAAACGCCACATTCCAGCCGCTCGGCGCGGACGGCACTGCTTACGCCGTCCATGACCCCAACAGCGGTGGATCCGTCGATAATGTACAATAAGGGACCTGTTGACAAAAGCAAAAAAACTGCTGAAACCCACAGAGGTTCCAGCAGAACAGTAAATTGGGGAATAGCGAAAGATGGCATTTACCATCCTCTTGAGGTTTAGGGCCATGGCGGCAAGGAGGCATTCTTCCGTAGCTGCAAGAATGCCCCTTTTTCGAATCCTTGAAATACAGTGTTCCCGTTTCAAGACGGAGAAGCTGCCCTCGGCCCAGATTTTACGAAGCCGCATCATGGCCAGGTATTCTGGAGTTCCCACACGCTGGTGCCCTCTGAAAAATGCCGGATAGCAACTGCTGGCCAGCACTCTGCGCCGAATTCCAGCCTTGTCAAAACAGCTCGGCCGTTTTGGACAGTGCATACAGACATCGCCCTCGACTTGGTAGCAACGCAGATATTTGCCCGTCGATTTGCTGCAATTTAGCCTGTGGTATGTAAGAGGAACTCCTTCCGGACAGATGAATGCGTCGAGCTGTGGATCGTAGGAGAATCCATATTTCTCAGGTGGATTGGAGAACTGAATTGCGGGGATATATCCGGTAATGCCCAGAAGCTCCAGCCCTCGGTGAACAGCACCTGTCTCATATCCGCGATCCAGAGCAAGCCGGCTCATTGGGATGCCAAGATTGATTTGCCGTTCCAAATGCCGCAAGATCAGGACGCTTTCCTTCTCATTGGCAGAATATACATCAACGCCTGTTAAAATGCCGTGTTTGCAGTCCACAGTTGCTTCCATCAGATACCCGATGCCGCGTTTGCTGCCGTGATTGATATAACCGCTGTCTGGATCTGTTTGGCTGGTGGTACGGCACTTCCTTACAATTTTTGTTGGAGGCTTTTTGAAGCCCGGCTGATTGGAAAGCTCTTCATCCAAAGAATCGAGATAGCTTTGCATACTCTGTTCAACTTCTATTTCTACATTGATCCAGCTTTCTCTTGATACGTTGGCCGGAATGTAGCTTCCATCCGCAGCCATAGCTTCTCCGTCGATCAGCCCGCTGTCTATGCATTGCTTGACTATTTCATAGAAGGCTTTCTGAAAGAGATTGCTTTGCTGCCATTTTCGTGTTCTGGTCTTACTGAATGTGGAGTGATTTGGGATGGTGTCATCCAGTTCAAATCCGCAAAACCATCGGTAGGCGATGTTGAACTGAACTTCCTCCACCAACCGCCGCTCTGATTTGATGCCATACAGGTATCCGATCAAGAGCATTTTGAACATACTGACAGGGTCGACAGATGGACGGCCTGTTGCCGGATAATATGGCGCCAGAAGATCATAAATGAAGTTGAAGGATACCATCCGCTCGATCTTCCGCAGCAGGTGAGTTTCTGGAATCAGTGACTCAATATCCACGAAAATCATTGCCATTTGTCTGCTTTGGCGTCCCATCATGCTACATCCCTCCTTATGGTTATTCTACCATAGAACGGACGTTTTCGCCACCTTTGTCAACAGGTCCCTTATTGTACATTATCTTAGAAATTGGCTCACATCTTACTCCCCACCTGTTTTTCAAATAGGTATTATCGTGCCCGATCAACAAGATGGATGTTAAGTAAGAGCCAGAGCTGCATATTCGCTCACCGTATGAGAAAAAGGCAGAGAGTTCTATCTCTCTGCCTTTTTCTTACTCACCGCTACTTTTTGGATTAAGCATTTTTATTAATGTTAATCCCCGGTGTATTCTCTCCATCGCCCCGGTAAGCACGCTGCGGATTCGGGTCATCCGCCAATCGGATCACATACAGGGATCTTATTCCAACATTGTCTGCATCTGCAGTATCCTGTAACATGAATTCCATAGCAAAGCGGTATTGGTCCTGAGTTGTTTCGACATTATAAGTCGCATACAGACATTTCCAATAACGGCCTGTACCATCAGCATTCATCCCTCCTCTAGCTCCAGGCCCCCCCAATCATTATATGAGAGCATCTCCCCTTGGAAGTAATCAAGCAATGCTTGAATATCCTCCTCTGCATTCTGTGATTCCTTCAGTGACTTTTCAGAAAACAACAATTTCAGGGAATCGCTGTCTTGATTTTGAATTGCCTTTACTAATTCTTCAAAACGTTCATTTGCAGTCTCTCTCATTTTTCCTAAATAAATCCCTTACCATATTCGAATCACCTGACGAACAAGATGTTAATAATAACACCAAAATGATTAATAGTGACAAGTACACTTTTCTCATATCGATCACCTCATGGTATCAGAAGATAAAAGTGGCCATACCAAACCCTTGCATCAAGCCAAATTTCCACCCCATATGTCCCGAATTTCGAAACGCATTGTACATACCTGGATCATTGAATCGTATGGTAAATATAGCCATTAGGCTACTCGCACTCTTGTTTTGATACTTGGGATTAAACCCGGTAATCCACCAAGTATAATCGCTATGCGATATGATGGTAGCCCCATTATATCGCAATTCTATGTACATAGTCATAGCAAGGCGCTTATCCACATGCCAATGAGGTTCACCCCCCGTATATATTCCCAATTCAGCACCGGCACCTAAATTAATATAATCTCCCCTTCCACATCCATATGATATATTCTTTCCCATTATATGTAAAGGGAAATTTTGCAGGTTCACAACTAGTACCCAAGTCGAAAAAGAAATCATACAAATTATTATACCCAAAAAGCTGTTGCCAACAATCAAAGCTTGCGTGGTAAACGCCTTCATTGTCCTTATACATTTGCAAGAAAAATGCCCCGATAGCAGCGGTATCAATTCCTCGTTCGATACCAGCATTGTTGATTGCTTGGAAGCTTCCTCTAATCGTCTCCTTCCAAAACATTCCGCCGACGTCATAACGACTAATCGGATTGTTTCCGCAATATGCAAACATATTATGTCCATTGAAGCCCTGTCCCGTGGACAAATACGCATCCGCATTGATAAACCTGCCCCACTCCGGGTTATAGTACCTGCTCTGCAGATAGTACAGCCCCGTTTCCGTGTCGTAGACGTATCCGCGGTAGCGCAGGGGGTTCTGTTCGCCGAGGGTGGTGGCCATCGAGCCGGTGGTTCTCAGCGGGTTGCCCCATGCGTCGTAGGTGTAGCCCGCGGAGACGGTTCCCTCCGTCGTTTTCGTCAGGCGGTTGTCCGTTCCAGCCTAGAGTACCTACGAGCAATACGCTTTTCTAGAACGGACAACTCGCATATTCTTACAAAGGAAACTACTATGTGCCAGCACGCATTACCACTGTTGTACCACGTTACTTGTCAGGAGCATCCTGAAACCCCTTTATGTGTTGGAATTATCCCAACATTCCGCTCTTCTTTTATCGCTAAACTGCAATATTCGTCGTCATAGCCTAATCTTTATCCTTTAAACATAAAAGGGGGTTAAAAATCTTGGTTATAGTAGCATGTCCCACTACACGCGCACCTTCTTGAATACTGATGAATTCAAATATCGCTTCAACATCAGGTGGCCTATTCACATCCATTCCCCCTCATGGCATGAATTTTATTGTACCTCCAACAGCTTGGTTGAAAGCATCCAGTTGATCACCGTATACGGTTAAAGTTCCCCCACGGAATATGCTGGTATCCACTCCACCCGTATAAAACTGGTCAAGCATACTATTCGGAACTCTTGCACTAACAATCGTATTTTGGCCCATCATGCTTCCAAATTGTTTTAAAAATCAAAACAAAATACGTTCTATATTTTCCATTTGCGAATCATCAATATTCTTTTTTATAATTGTCGCAGGATCTTCTCCGTTATTTAAGCACTTGCGATTGAGCCAACAAACAAACTCTTCACTACCATAACAGACACAACTTAGATAAGTTCCATCGCTTCTCTTTATCCTTTTCGTGTATTTTTTTCTGTTTGTCGAACTATACACCCAGTTAAGGAACTTATGTCGAATCTCTTCTTTATCCGTTACAATGTGCGCCGGAACATTTATAAGATCCATATTCAGGTCAAATTCAAGAATTAGATACACTCTCATCCTCCTCATAAAACTTATGGATAAAACCAGATATGTGTATGAGTGTGTCTATTCGGATAAAAATGCGGATAGTACCCGTTGCCCCATGAATTTCGGGTCCGACCGCATGTACATACCCGTTTGCAAACAGCATGGCTTTTTCAGCATCCTCATTTGCACACATCAAATCAAGTCCCATCGAAACGCGTACCCTTGCTTCCGTAAATGTTAGTTCTCTTCCTACGAGAACCTCTGTCCCCCCTTTAACTTTCACTCACATTGCTTCCCAATAACAAAATTTAGGACGCTCAAGCGGTGCAACTTTTTCCTCTGTCGTATCCCTTGTTGCTTCTTTAGACTGCGACCGTACCTTCTCAATCGCCGTCATTACAGCATTTTTTGCTGTCTCATACATTTTGGCGGCCGCATTTGTCACCTCTTGCGCCGCTTTCTTTAAAAGAGGTCGCACAACGACTGTAATCGCAACGCTCACAACTGCAGCCACAATAGCTGCGGCTATCTTTGCGGCGACGGAAGCTATAATTGCGGATAAAAAGTGCCCTGTCGGATCTGCATAATTGCAAGGATTATTCTCGCAATAGGCAAACAGGTTCATACCAATTAGGTCACTACCAGCTGATACTTGGTTATCCGCATTGATAAACCTACCCCACCCCGGGTTATAATACCTGCTCTGCAGATAATACAGCCCCGTCTCCGTGTCGTAGACGTATCCGCGGTAGCGCAGAGGATTCTGTTCGCCGAGGGTGGTGGCCATCGAACCTGTGGTGCTCAGCGGATTGCCCCACGCGTCGTAGGTGTAGGTCACAACGCGCGTGCCGCTGGCATTGACAAGGCCGGTCACGTCGCCCTGCGCGTTCTTGACGTAGAAGTACTCTGTGCCATTGTAATTCACAGACAGCGGGCCGGTCGAGTCGTAGGTGAAGTGCAGCTTGTTGCCGCCCCACGTCAGCTCCACCAGCTGGTCGCCCAGATAATGGTAATTGTACGTCGTACCGTTGACGGTTTTCGTGATGCGCTTGCCGTCGGAATCGTAGCCGTAGGCGATTGTCTGGCCGGCCTTGCTCATCCCTGCGAGCTGGCGGCCGTGCTGCCATGTGTAAGTCCACGTGCCGTCGCTGAGAAGATTGCCGATCTCGTCCGCCGTCAGGCTCTGCCCGCCGATGCTCGTGAGCAGGTCGCTCCAGAAGCCTTTTTTCAAGGATGTTTGCAGTTATTAAACTCATCCCCTCTATGTTTCTTTGGGCCTTTTCTTGGACCTATTGTACAGGAATAAACCAAAAGCGGAAACACATACGGAATAACGACATATCGGTAAAATATTCTAATGACGTTGTCCCACTGCGGAAGCCCCACACGTCCAATATACAGAATGACTCCCATAAAGGCAAGCACCCAGTTGATTCGTCGAAAGACTTGGAATATACGCATATGTCTCGGTGCATAACAATGCTGCATCATTTCCTTATATGGCATCAGCCACCGCAGTTTCCAGTTTCCTTCTGCGTAAAATGCACGCCTCTCGCGGTTCGTCTTCCGATAAGTGTATGCGATTCTTATAACTCTACGGCAACAAGCGTTGAATACAAATAGAACGAGTTCAATGCGGACGAGATCTAACAGTGCCGTTTCAGCTATCCGTTTCATCTATTTACCTCTTAAAAAGTCTTTTTCCCAACGAGTAAATTGTACTACCAATTGTGCTAAATAGATTTCTTTTTGAGAACAGATTTTTCGTAACCTTTTTGGTTGTTTTCAAATAATGCCGTCCAGCTTTCTTTGTCTCTACCACCGTTGCGCGGGAAATCTTTGTCGTCGACAATGCTTTTCTCACTCGAGTGACTGATTGTTTACCCGCATCAATCACTTGCTTAGCTCCACCTGCTCCAGACGCGACACTGGACGCCCCAGATCCTGCGATTCCTCCACATATTACACCAACAGCTGTATCTACAATCACTTCTGGTAAATTGATTTCTCCCGTTAATACTTGTGATATAAAAGTACTCGCTCCCGAGATTGCACCGCTTAATACCATTGAAGTTGCTAAGCCAGCACCCGACGCAGCTAGCACTCCATTCGCCGCGCCAGCCACGGCGCTTATAAACACATCTGCTATGCTTCCACCTTCTGCTATTTTAGAAATACCGCCTATCACTCCACCTACTACAGCCCCTGCAAGAAAATGCCAGAATTCACCGCTGTCATCGGATCGGTTCACCGGGTTATTATCGCAGTAAGCGAAGAGGTTCTTGTCCCAATTGGCTTTTTCGAGCGAAGCGGCCAGCACCGTAACATCATCGGTACCAATAAACCTGCCCCACCCCGGATTATAGTACCTGCTCTGCAGATAGTACAGCC
>OLGF01003587.1_pt1 | contig 12661 bp, 15 predicted proteins | sample 1604971 | NCBI WGS metagenome assembly OLGF01 (sample SAMEA3888902, study PRJEB22519) | human gut metagenome | biome: human gut; feature: human-associated habitat; material: faeces | place: Denmark | collected 2011 | reverse complement strand
CAATCGTGAAAAAGTAGAAGAATTTTGCAAAGCAGCGGAGAAAGAAGAACAGGCAGCAGTTGATATTGTTGTTGTATTTGATGAAGGGGAAATTATACAATATCATTTAGAGTCAATGAATGGAAAGATAAATGTTCGATTATGTCAGGTTAAATGGAAGGATAATAGCCCACAGGCTAATTATTATGATGAATATGAAGCATATGAGTGGAAATATACAGAAAAAGGATACTTGTTTCTGGAGGAATATCACCCACCGGGATTTGATGGAGCACCGGGTGAAACTGGATTCAGAGTGCAGCCATTAGATAAAACATGCCGAGAATTGAATCGAAAATATGTTATGCCGTTGGGGTATGCACTTAATAATCTGTTGATTACAAATTGGGATAACCAGAATTATACGGAACTTGATTTTTATGATCTTTATGAAAAAATGTATTATATGAAATATGGAAAGCAAGTTCCATATGAAGCAAATTATGGTGGAGCAGAATATGAAGTTCCAAAAGATGAGTTTGAAGAGGTTATAAAGACCTATTTACCATTTAGTAATAGCGAGATTGAAAAAGGAACTTTTTATAACTCTGATAATAGAACTTTTAGATACAGACCGCGAGGGTTATATGATTGTGAATTCCCATATGAGCCATATCCGGAAGTTATCTCATATGAAAAATTACAAGATGGAACATTAAAACTTACGATAGAAGCAGTATGGGAAATCAGAATGTTAGATCAGGCAATCACCAGTGAATTGATGATAAAACCTATGGAAGACGGAAGTTTCCAGTATTTATCAAATAAGGTAATCAGTTCAGATCAAAATGCAAATGCAGGGTGGTATATGCCAAGGTTAACAGAAGAAGAGTGGGAAGAGAATTACAGTAATAATTAGGGGGCAATATGAAAAGAAAAAGTATTTTGTTAGTACTTTGTATAGGAATGATTCTGACTTCCTGTGAAAGTAAGATATCGTTAAACAGCACAGATGTAAAAAATGAGAAGAATCAGAAAAACACTACCATGGAAAATCCGGATAAGGGATATAATCTACCAATCGATGAAGACAAGAAAAAGGAAGCTGTGAACGATTGTGAAGAAATTATGGGCATTATCCGAGATATTTATTCTGAATATAATGGAATACAAGAAGCAGATCAGAACACTGCTGAGCAAATGATGAATCGGATGAAAGAAATTATCAAACAAAATGGGAATCCGGTCATTGGTTCCGATCATTATTCTGTTATGGATAATTATCAGAAGATGGAACAATTTTTAAAATCTGCAGAACAAGAAGAAAAAGGAAGTGTAATTTTATATGAAGCAGATACAGATGGTGGAATTACCAGAAAAGAATATAGTTATGATGGAAAAGAAATGAGTGTGATGTCCGCAAAAATGATCTGGAGTGAGGATACAGAGCCTGTACTTACATACATATCGCTATCAAAAATAAAAGAATGGGCATATACTGAAAATGGGAATTTCTGTTATGAATTATGCGTACCTGAACCACCGGAAGTGACAGAGATTGTAGATGGAAGTTGTATTATCCGGGTAAAGCCTTTGAGTGAGGAGTGTCGGGAATATTCAAAAAAATATGTGAGTACGTTCGGCTATCAGGGAAACAATCTGTTATGTTCAAACTGGAATGCGGAGGATATGCAGGGGTTGGATTATAATGGACTTTATGAATATTTTTATCAAATGAAATATGGAGAAAAATTTACGGCAGAAAAAGAGGTTGTGGGAATTCCAGCAGAAGAGTTCGAAAATGTAATTATGACATATCTTCCTGTTACAAAAGAAGAATTGAAAGAATGGGCGGTCTACGATGAACAAAGTAATATGTTTATCTGGGAACGATTGGGATGTGGTAATTATTCACCAACACATTTTGGCTTGTCTTTACCGGAAGTAACAGAAGTCAGGCATAATGAAGATGGAACCATTGTTTTGACAATTCATGCAGTATGTGATTCTGTTGTATGTAATGATGCTGTTATTACACACGAACTTACGATGAAAATTCAGGATGATGGAACGATTCAGTATGTTGGAAACAGGATTTTAGATAATGGTATTGATAATATACCGAGGTATCAGTACCGGTTAGGTAATTTGCAGAATTGATCAGTAGAGAAGAAATAAATAAAGAGAACTGATAACGGGAAATTATGCTATCAGTTCTCTTTATTTATTTCCAAATACCAAGATTAGAAAGTACAGATTCTGTTATTTCGGTAGCCTGACTTCCAGTTGCACCAGAAGAGGATTGAATATTTGTTGCGAAGTAGTAAGTATTATTCGCTGTTTCAATGTATCCGATAAACCAGCCATTGACATCTTTACCATTGACACGCCCGGTTCCTGTTTTCCCGTAAAGAGAACCGGAAGAAGTAGTGGAAAGCAGCAGGGCTTTTTTTACTGCCTGGATATTTTTACTGTCAAAATGAAAATTATTTTGATAGAAATCCTGTAACAATTCCACCTGTTCTATGGGTGATATCTTCAGAGAGAAATCTGTCCAATAGAGATTTAGATTTGTTCCAGTATTTTGATTCCCATAGTTTATTGTCTGTAAAAATGTTCTTACGGCTTCAAAACCTGCCTGTGAATCAATTGCCTGAAAATACCAGTTTACAGAATTATGTATAGCCGAGGTTAAATCTTGATCGGCTTCCCATGAATTAAAAGGATATGGTTCTCCATTCCATGTGAAAGTGGAATGTTCTGGTGTAATAATTCCAGATTCCAAGCCAAGTAATGCATCATATATTTTATAAGTCGAATTCGGTGATACACGTGTGGAAGCATGATCCATATTATAAATATTCCATTTATCAGCAGACTGATTATATAAAACAAAACTTCCGGTGTAGTCCCCAAAATTGGAAGAAAGATTTAGCTGAGTAATATTCTTTTCGGTTGTGTCAAAATGATAGCCAGTCTGATCAGAAGCATAAACAGAAAGTATGGGAATGCATCCAATGATGATAGTAGAGACGAATATGCATATAAGATATCCACGAATTTTTTGTTTAAAAGTAGGTTGGTGGAATGATGCAATATTTAAAATGCGTCCTTTTAACTGTTTTATATTTCCACTGATTCCCATAGTAAGAGGGAATGGAGACAGAGCTATTGTTTCGGCAAAGTTAATCAGTGTATTTCCATATGACTTGTATTCTGTTTCTTTCAATAATTGTAATACAGCACTGTCGCAGGCAAGTTCGCGTTCCTGCCGTATTCTTTTTAGAAAATACCAGATTAGGGGATTGAACCAGTAGAAAACATTTACTGTATTTATCAAATATCCAATTAGAATATCTTTATGCTTGTAGTGCTGCAGTTCATGAAGAAGCATATATCGAATATCAGTTGAGCTTATAGTTCCAGCGTTAAAATCTGAAATCAAGTGAATTGGAAGATAAATGCGAGGATGCAGGAAACCAGCCAAAACAGGAGATTTCAAAAATGCTGTACTATAAATCGGAATGGTATGCTTGCTGTTCACTTCGTTTAAACATTCTATATAAAGAGCGTTTAGTTCTTCATTTTGAAGAGGTAAAGCAGAACTATGTAAGGCTTTTACTTGTTTTACTGAGCGGTAGAGAAGAAAAAACATTATGAATATACCGATACTCCAGAAAAATACAAGTAATGTGTGAATAAAAGTTGGTATTTGGGTGCTGACAGAGACAGCAAAATCATTTATTTTATCCAAATTATAACCATTACCAGAAAGAAAAGTGGTTTGAATGTCACCATTGGTACTTGAACTGGCTGTCAGCAAATGGCTCCACGATATAGAAGATGGGGCAGAGCTTATTGGTAAAAAGGGAACAATTAGAACGGCAAGAAATATAATCGAAAGATTATATTGCATACGTGCGGATAATTGCCTTTGCAATAAATTTTTTAATCCCAGTAAACTACCTAAAAAAATACAAATGATGGCATTACACAGTAAAAATCGAAAACTAAAATATATCAAAATATGCTCCTCCTCCCATGGTTAATGATTGGAAAGAAGATTCCGTAAGCTGGCAATGTCTTCTTCAGACAATTTATCATCCTCAATGTAAGAGGCAAGCATAGAAGTGATATTACCATTATAATATCGTTTTAAAAAAGAATTACTTTCCTGCCGAATATATTCGTCTTCCTTGACCAATGGAGTATAGACAAAAACCCGGCTTTGTTTTTCGTAGGTTAGTGCTTTTTTAGAAACGAGACGTTTAATCAATGTCTGAATTGTTTTAGGACTCCAACGGGAAATTTGTGTTAATTTTTCAGTAATTTCATTGGTGCTGATTGGTGCGTATTTCCAAACGATTTTCATAACTTCAAATTCAGCTTCTGAAATTTGAGGCAGATTGCTCATGTGATATTCCTCCAAATCTTACAAATGTAATAAAAATATTATATATCTTAAAAGGTTATTCTGTCAACGAAATAAAAACTTGACTTTAAATCTTACAGATGTAATAATAGATAAAAATTACACTTGTAAGATTTGAAATATGAAAGGTTTTTATAAAAATGGGAAGGGTAGTTGTTGTAACATTTGATGAAAATGAGGAAGAAAAAGCTATTTTTAGAGCCTATACTTTGAGGGGCAGGGTGTTTGTACCTTACCCATCGGTTTTGCATATTGTGCCATTACGGTGCTATTTTCTTATCTTTATCATAAGTTCATCAACAGCTTCCGTGTATTTTGCTTGTGCTATCAGCTTGTTCCTCAAAGAGAGAAATAAGGAACCTCCAATTTTATTTTATAAAGTATTTAATTTTTTGCAGATTGGCATTGCCGTCTTTTGCTCCAAGCTCATACACCGCTTGCAGTTTGTCGGGATTTTTCTCAATTCTCCCGATTTCAATAGGGCTTGACGGACGAATCACCATAGCTTTTCCACCGGCTTCCCATTTTCTCAATTCTTCCACGGCACGATTATAGTTATTGTGACGCTGTAATAATCTCTCCGCAATTTTGGGGTATTTTCGTCCGTACAACTTAACTAAGACCGGAGACATTGGTTTCTTTCGGTATTCCATATCACGAGTAAGAATTACAATCAGCTTGTCACAATCTTGACCGGCAAGCCATTCAAAAGGAATACTGTCAGCAATTCCTCCGTCAAGGTATTTCTTGTCACCGATTGCCACAGGCTTTGAAACAAAGGGCATAGAGCCGGACGCTCTTAAAGTGTCCATCTGTTCAAATACGCTGTGTATTTGTATGTATTCCGGGTTTCCGGTAGCAACATTTGTAACCACAGCATAAAAAGGAACATTGGACTTTTTGTACGCTTCATCATCAAAGGGGTCAAGGGTTTTCGGAACATCTTCGTAGGCATATTTTGTGCTGACAATATTACCCTCACGAAGCAAGGGGTGAAATCCCATATAGTTTTTGTCTTTGTTAAACCTCTTGTTATAGCGGATTACTCTGCCTTTTTGTCCTGACAGATAGTTTACACCGAACAATGCTCCGGCGGAAACACCGACCACGGAATCCATCTTGATGTCATTATCAAGAAATGTGTCTAAGACACCGGCGGTGAACATTCCACGCATAGCACCGCCTTCTAATACCAATCCGATTTTCATAATGGTTTCCTCACATATTTTGATTATTGTTTTGGTTGCTCTTTATTAAGTTGGGCGCTAAGCAAAACGATTTCCTCCGGCGTTTCGGGCATACCCTGACGCATCCATTCGTCAACCCATCCCCAAATCATTCCGGCTATCATTGACTTTGCATATCTTTCCAAATTGTTATTCGCTTCCTCGAGCTTGACTGAAACTCGGAGTGCTTCGAGAATCATATTGGATAAGCCCTGATTGTAAAGAAGCAGATAAAAGTCCTTGTGCTTATAGTAATGTCGCAATAGGCTTTCGGAAAAATAGGTTGGGTCATTTTTACCCTCATAATCCTTTTCCCACTCCTGTATCAGTTGCAGGAGTTGTTTTTTTATTACATCTTCTTTGCTTTCGTAATTGCGGTAAAAAGACATTCTTCCGACACCGGCAGTTTCGCATATCTCACTTATGGAAATTTCATTAAGGGATTTTTCTTTAAGCAGACCCAAAAGTGCTTCATTTATATGTTCAATCACATAGGCATTTCTACCTTCATTGCTCATCGGTGATACACTTTTTGACTTTTGTATCATTTTTGCTCCTCCTATTGACTGCATTAAAATTTGCAGATATAATTGTAACAGCGATACAAATGTATCATCGAAAAGATATCACAAAAATTGTGCAAAGTCAATAAACAAAGGAAAGGAAAGAAGATAGATGAAAAGCCAAAGAAAGGTCGAAGGATTATGTGGGCATTTATTTATAGCGGTGTTTTTATTGCTGTATTGATAATTGGCGTGGTAAGCAAGTTTGTCCAACCGTCCTGGACAAAAGATTTTACGGCGGATTGGAGCGATTCTGTCGGCACAGTTTATAAGGATATTACATACGGAGAGAAGGACGCTAACAAATTCGACCTCTATGTCCCGGCAGATAATACGAAAGAAAACTACGGATTGGTGGTTTATCTCCACGCAGGCGGATTTACTGCTGGTGATAAATCCGGAGACGAACAAATTCTCAAATGGCTGTGTTCAAAAGGCTATATAGCGGCAGGAATTAACTACACCTTGCGTGACGAAGCACACCCGGAAGCCAGCGTTTATTCCCAGTCAATGGAAATTAAAGAGAGTATGCCCGTAGTTATTGCAGAAGCGGAGAAACTCGGCTATCATATCGATGAGATGTCCATCGGCGGCGGTTCGGCAGGTCATTGTCTTGCAATGCTCTATGCCTATCGTGATGAAAAAACTTCTCCCGTTCCTGTAAAAATGGTGTTCGGTGCTGTCGGTCCTTCCAGCTTCTACCCGGAGGATTGGAAATGCTATGGCTTTGACAAGGAAACAGAAGAAAGCAGAGCTGCCGCCGCAGGACTGTTTAGCGTGATGGCTGGCAAAGAGATTTCTCCCGATATGTTTGGAACACCGGAATATGATGAAGCAATCAAGGACATTTCCGCTCTTTTGTGGATTGACGAAAACACAGTTCCGTCTGTTTTAGCGTATGGCAAGTTTGACAAGGTGCAATCCTTTGAAGCGTCTGTTCGTCTTGATAAAGCTTTGACGGAACACAACGTGCCGCACGAATATATCGTTTGCGAGCACTCCGGACACGGCTTGCAGAATGATAACAAGGAATTTCTTCTGTATAATCAAAAAATGGAAGAATATCTTGATAAGTATATGCCTGTGAAATAATAATGAAAGCGTGAACATTGTATGGACAAGAAAAGAAAGAAAGTATTCATCAATATTGGCATAACCATTGCCGTAATAATCTTTGCCGCCATACTTGGCATCGTTGTCGGGGAATTATTGCTCGACAATTTGATATAAGGTGGTGGCGGTATGAAGAAAAGAACAAAAATAACACTTTGGAGTATACTATTCGTTATCGTGTTTACCGTCAGTGCTTTAATCAGAGTAAATTTGCTCGGTTCGGCACCTATGAGGCTGATGCAGGTCAAATGGGACGATACCGTAGGGACGATTTACAACGACTTAAACTATGAAAATGATTACGGACATAAATACGATTTGTATGTTCCTGCAAACCTTGATATAGGAAACGCACAGCAGCTTATTCTTTTTATCCACGGTGGCAGTTTTAATTCCGGTGCAAAAGAGGACGGAGAAGTTTGGTGCAAATATTACGCTTCAAAGGGTTATATTGCAGCTTCACTTGACTACTCTCTTCAAACTGTTCAAGAGGACGCAAGCCTTGTGAGAATGAACACGGAAATAAAAGAGTGTGTGAACGCAATCAACGAAAAGTGCAAAGAACTCGGTTATACCCTTGATGGTATGGCAACCTGCGGTGTTTCCGCAGGCGGAACGCTTGCAATGAATTATGCCTACACCTGTGCCGAAACCTCCGTCGTTCCTGTGAAATTTGTGTTTCAACTTGCTGCACCTGCTGACTTTGAACCGAGCGATTGGGATATACTAAAAAAGGTCGACAAGCTCGATACCGATGCTGAATTTCTTTCTATGATGACAGGCGTAAATATTACAGAGGAAATTATTAAAAGCGGCGAATATGAGAAGTATGTCGATATGATTTCTCCTGCAAGGCTGGTAAATGAAAACTCTGTTCCCACATTACTGGGATATGGACTGAAAGATCATCTTGTACCGAGAGAGTTAAAGTACAAATTGGTTTCTGCATTAGAAGATAACGGTGTAGAGTATGATTATTTTGAATTTCCCAACTGCAATCACGGTATGTACCGTGACCTCGATATGCTGAAGCAGTTTTTAGAACTGTCTCTTGAATACTGTGAAAGGTACTTTTGAAAAGCATAAAGTTTCAACATATTGTTTTTGAATAAATGTGTTAAACAGTAGCCTCTGGTCTTTTAACATAGCGGTGCTACGAACGGTGTTCATTTTTCCAACCCACAACATCGGCTTGGTTGCCTTTAACTGTTCGGTAACACCTTGCTTTTCCGCCATTTCATTTACCAGCCGAGAAAACATTTCCTCAGCCTGCTTGTCAATATCTGCAAGGTATGAGTTTAGTTTCCCGCTTGTCAGCAAGTTTATATCGCTTTAATTCAAAAGGTGTTTCGCATTTATTGGGACATGCCAAGGAAATCATATCAGTAGATGTCTATGGAGATACGCAGGAAATCATAGAAGACTGTCTGGATGTATTGGAACCATTTATTGAAGAAGTTATTCCAAAAGAGCGGAAAGATCAGTATTATGATTATTCAGAAGTGATTGAAATAGACTTAATCCTGAAGGAATATTTCAACGCAGCATGATAAAAAATAGAATAGTAGTAAGAGAGAAAAGTACAAATAAGAATCGAACATTTGTACTTTTTTCTTACCTTCATCTATATACTTTCAAAAAAATGTCTGATATAATAGGGACTGTTACAAGAACAAACAGTAAAAATATGACAGAACCGGAGCCTAGTATCATCAGGCATTTCCGAGTGCTGTTTTATCCGCAAATATGAATTTTGTGACTTTTATTCGTAACGAGGTGAGAAACACATCTATTCACTATAAAAATGAGCATTTCGTTACGAATCTGATTATGAATTTTTGGCTGATATTGGTCATAATAAAAAAGTTCAAAGAACTTTTACAATCGCATAAATGCGATTGAAAGTCACATCTTATTGAACATTAGCAGTTCAATAAGCGTGAATGGAGGGATTTACCATGAATGCAGAATCGTCCTTTTGAAAATATACAAGAGATGAATCAGATTTTGATTCAAAATTATAATGCAGTAGTACATAAAAATGATACGGTGTATATTCTTGGAGATATCAGCCATCATTTACCAATGGAAAGTGCAAATGAATTGATTGGCAAATTAAACGGAAAGAAGATACTGGTTAAAGGAAATCATGATAAGAAATATGATTCTGAATTGTTTGAGGAAATGTGTGATTTTAAGACAGTATCATTGAACGGCCTCTATTTTGCATTGATGCATTATCCGATGCTGTCATGGCCGAAGAAGAACAGCGGAAGTATACAACTGCATGGACATATACATGCACGTGAGGAATATAATTTGCAGAATAAAGTAGATGGAATTACAAGATATGATGTGGGTGTGGATGCAAATAATTATTATCCGGTGTCGGTGAAGCAGATTATAGAGTTTTTTGAGAACAATGAAGGAAAATGTAAATTGTGAACTGATTAGGCAAAATTTGCCTAAACTGCGTCAATTAGGGAAATTGAATTCCCCAATTGAGAAAAACGTAATTATTACAGTTGATCTGAATTAGTGATATTAGATAAGTTTGAAAAGAATAGAAAGGATAGATGTACATGATTCAAGAACATGAAATTGTTTTGTATCAAGTGGAGGATACTAATATATGTGTTAATGTTGTTTTTAAAGATGAGACATTCTGGATGACGCAAAAGGCAATGGCAGAATTATTTGGTGTCAATGTACCGGCGATTTCAAAACATTTATCTAATATATTTGAGGAAGGAGAACTTTTTAAAGAGGCAACTGTTTCCAAAATGGAAATAGTTCAAATGGAAGGAAATAGAAAAGTCAAGCGAGAACCGGAATTTTATAATCTAGATGCAATTATAGCGGTCGGATATCGGGTTAATTCTAAGAAAGCTACAAGGTTTCGTCAATGGGCAACAAAAACATTAAAGGAATATATTACTAAAGGATTTGTTCTTAATGATGATATGCTTAAAAATGGTAAGCCGTTTGGAAAAGATTATTTTGATGAATTATTGGAACGTATTCGTGAAATACGAGCCAGTGAACGGAGAGCATATCAAAAAATTACAGATGTATTTGAACAGTGTAGTTATGATTATGATAAAAATAGCGATATCACAAAAGCTTTTTATGCTTTTGTTCAAAATAAGCTTCATTTTGCAGTTACCGGAAAGACAGCGGCAGAATTAGTTTATGAACGAGTAAATTCTGAGAAACCTGCTATGGGACTTACTACGTGGAAAGATGCTCCGGATGGTAAAATTTTGAAAAGAGATATTAGTGTTGCAAAGAATTACCTAAATGAAAAAGAATTATCACGCTTAAATAGGCTTGTTACAATGTTTATTGATTATGCAGAGTTGATGGCTGAAGATGAAGTATTGATGAGTATGCAAGATTGGGTAGAGCAGACAAATCAATTTTTAAGAAATAACAGAAGAGAGGTACTTGAAGGTAAAGGGAAAGTATCACATGATATGGCTATGAAAAAGGCGGAGAAAGAATATGAGATATTTCGGGTAAAGCAAGATCTGGAGTATGTTTCTGAGTTTGATAGAGAAGTGGAAAGATATTTAAAAGGTGAATAGCTAAGGAAGATATTATATGAGTGATGAATTGAAAGGTGCTATTATTACAGCCATAGTTACAGGGATTATATCAATTATAGGATTTGTAGTAACTTATAATTCTATGAAGAAAAATTTTAAGAACGAATTGGAAAAAGAAAAGACTAGTGTTCATATTGAAAAAATGTCTACAATGCCGTATTTTATTCTTGAATTATTAGAAAAAATGAATAAATCTCAGGGACAAGGAGATATTCTGAATGATTTTATTTCCCTTATGAATACGGTATATGCATATGGTTCAGAAAAGGCAATTTTAATTGCAGCGACTATGCAAAAAGAAAATTATGAAAAAGCGAAAACGAAGCAGTTTGAAAAATATAGAGCAATCTCTTTATATACGTTATTAGCAACTCAAATTAAGTATGACGTGACAGGCATTGCAGTAAGCCCGGAATTTTGGCTTCAGATGAAACTTAATGATTATTCGGTTAGTAAGTCAGAATTTAAAAAAGCAAATAATCTCATTGTAAAAGAATTGAATTTGAAATCGGAATTCAAGATAAAGTAAAAGGAGACTCACATGGATCATTTCAAATTAGTATCAGAATATTCCCCAACCGGCGATCAGCCCCAAGCCATCGAACAACTTGTTCAGGGGTTTAAGGAAGGCAACCAATGCCAGACATTGCTTGGTGTCACTGGCTCCGGTAAGACTTTTACAATGGCAAATGTTATACAGCAGCTTAATAAACCAACTCTCATAATATCTCACAATAAAACCCTCGCAGGACAGCTTTATGGTGAGATGAAGGAGTTTTTCCCCGAAAATGCAGTAGAGTACTTTGTATCCTACTACGACTATTACCAGCCGGAGGCATATGTGCCGCAGTCTGATACGTACATAGCCAAGGATTCCTCTGTAAATGATGAGATAGATAAGCTCAGGCTTTCAGCCACGGCAGCGCTCACAGAGCGAAAGGATGTCATTGTCGTGGCATCGGTTTCCTGCATATACGGACTTGGAAGTCCTGATGAGTGGACAGGCATGAGTATTTCGCTGCGCCCGGGGCAGGAGAGGGACAGGGATGATCTCGCGAGGGCTCTCATAGATTTACAGTACACCAGGAATGATATGGATTTTCACCGAGGCACCTTCAGAGTGCACGGTGATGTGCTTGATATATTTCCGGCAAATGCCGATGATACAGCAATCAGGGTTGAGTTTTTCGGTGATGAGATAGATCGGATAGTGGAGATTGATGTGCTGACCGGCGAGGTAAAGTGCTCGCTTGAGCATACGATGATTTTCCCTGCATCCCACTATGTAGTTTCGCAGGAGAAGATAAATGAGGCCTGCCTCAATATAGAGAAAGAGCTTGATGAGCGTGTGAAGTATTTTAAAGGCGAGGACAAGCTCATAGAGGCTCAGCGAATAGCAGAGAGGACCAATTTTGACATAGAGATGATGAGGGAGACAGGCTTCTGCTCTGGAATTGAGAACTATACGAGGCATCTGAACTTTGCAAAGCCGGGGGAGCCTCCTATGACACTCATAGATTTCTTCCCGGATGATTTTCTCATAATCGTGGATGAGTCACATATCACGATTCCGCAGATAGGCGGTATGTATGCGGGTGACCGCTCCAGAAAGACCACTCTTGTCGACTATGGCTTTAGACTGCCCTCGGCCCTTGACAACAGACCTCTCAATTTCGAGGAGTTCGAGGGTAAAATAGACCAGATGCTCTTTGTCTCAGCCACTCCTAATAAGTATGAGAA
>OLGF01003578.1_pt1 | contig 12683 bp, 10 predicted proteins | sample 1604971 | NCBI WGS metagenome assembly OLGF01 (sample SAMEA3888902, study PRJEB22519) | human gut metagenome | biome: human gut; feature: human-associated habitat; material: faeces | place: Denmark | collected 2011 | reverse complement strand
TGTGGCTTCTGTTGTTTCAGAAGCAGGTCAATGTTTTGCATGTGATGTCGAAAATCATGACGCATGGCTTTGGCGGTTGATGCATGTTCTTTGGCCATGGCAAGCTGTCCTTGCAGGTATTGTACATTTTGAGTGATCAGTTCCATCTTCACTTCGGCATTCATGTGTTGGATCGTGCCAAATACAATCCACAGTACTGCACAATAAATCATCATGGTTGTGATAAACAGGATCATCTGTTCGACGGTATGACCATCATGCATGAGGAAGTTGATAAGCGTTGCAAACACGGTTAAAAACAGAAAGGACACGAGGGAAATAGAGTACCAGGTCCGTTTTCTGTCTCCGGGCACTGTACGCATATAAGGTCGCGCAAACCACAGATACAGCAGGACTGCAGGAACATTCAACAGTATTCGTACCAAGCTTCGTATATACATCTGTTTTACAATGGATAAATCCGGAAATAATCCATCACAGATCAAAATAGAAAGGCAAATGATGATGCAGAACAAATTTGCATAAGTAAGGATCAAAAATATTTTTTTGCTGAAACTGTCAGATGAAGTATATAGGAAAAGTAGAATTGCTGGCAGGATGGTTCCGACAAATGAAAATGGAATCACATACGGAGAGTCTTTGCCAAGCAGGGAATATGCAAGTATGGCCCATAAAGTGAAGAATATAGCGTAAAGTCCATAGAGCAGAACCGTTTTTTTGATCGGATATTTTCGTTCTGTCATAGAAGCAAACCAAATGATATGTGCTACAACAGTGAGTATTGAGGTAACAGCCAGATGATTCATTGTATCAGTACATCTCCTTCAGAGTGATCGAACTGCTGCTGAGTTTGGAATTGATAATTTGAGTATACCGTATCGTCAAGGGGATGTCCACTTTATTATTTTTCTAAAAATGATTGGAAGAGTCAGATTTATAGTGTATGATAAGAATGCAGGGTTAAGCTGTCAGAATTTACAACAGGAGGTTTACATCATGGAAAAAGCAAAGGTGTATTATACTGATTTCCGGGCGAAGCTTGGCGAAGGTCTTCCAACGAAGCTGAAACGTCTGATGAAGAAAGCAGGAATCAGTGAGATTGATATGGAAAATAAATTTGTGGCGATCAAGATGCATTTTGGAGAGATGGGGAATATCAGTTATCTCCGTCCGAATTATGCTAAGGCGGTTGTTGATGTCGTGAAGGAGCTTGGAGGAAAGCCATTTCTTACAGATTGTAATACACTATATCCGGGCAGTAGAAAGAACGCACTGGAGCATCTTTACTGTGCATGGGAGAATGGATTTACACCGTTGAGTGTCGGATGTCCGGTGATTATCGGAGACGGCCTGAAGGGAACGGATGATATTGAAGTTCCGGTACAGGGAGGAGAGTACATAGAGAAAGCGAAGATCGGACGTGCCGTGATGGATGCGGATGTATTTATCAGTCTGACGCATTTTAAAGGGCATGAGACGACAGGTTTCGGTGGTACGATCAAGAATATCGGAATGGGATGTGGTTCCAGAGCCGGTAAGAAGGATCAGCATTCTGTTGGTAAGCCGACGATTGATCAGGAAGCCTGCAGAGGATGTAAGAGCTGTCTGAAAGAGTGTGCGAATGATGGCCTGATTTATGATGCTGATGCAAGAAAGATGTCGATTGATCTTGAACATTGTGTTGGTTGTGGAAGATGTATCGGAGCATGTAACTTTGATGCCATTTCATTTATGGACAGTGCGGCAACCAAGGTATTGAACTGCAAGATGGCAGAGTATACAAAGGCGGTTGTGGATGGAAGGCCGAACTTCCATATTTCACTGATCGTTGACGTATCACCGAACTGTGACTGTCATCCGGAGAATGATGCACCGATCCTTCCGAATATCGGTATGTTTGCCTCTTTTGATCCGCTGGCACTGGATCAGGCGTGTGCAGATGTCTGTCTTAGCGCAACACCGTTGCCGCACAGCCAGCTTGCAGATCGTATGGAAGAAGAGAATTTCTGCGATCATCATGATCATTTTGAGAATACAACACCGAATTCAGAGTATAAGACTTGTCTGGCACATGCAGAAAAGATCGGTCTTGGAACAAGAGAGTATGAATTGATCTATATGAAATAAATGTCAGATAAAAGACGTATTGTAGCAAATAAGCTTTACAATAAAAATGTTTTAGGAGGAATTGAAGATGAGTGAATTAAGAGTTGAGAGAAAAGAAAACATGGCTGGTGGAAAGGGACACGTTATCATCAAGCACATTCTGGAAGATAAGGAACTGAACGGAAAGTGCAAGATGTATGCAGAAGTTACACTGGAGCCGGGATGTTCTCTTGGATATCATGAGCATCACAACGAGAGCGAGACATATTATATCCTTCGCGGGGAAGGAAATTATGATGACAATGGACGTATCCGCCCGGTGAAAGCAGGAGATGTGACATTTACACCGGATGGAATGGGACACGGACTGACGAATACAGGGGATACAGATCTTGTGTTTATGGCGCTGATCATTTTGGATTAATGCATGGAATTTTTTAAGACTGACCCGTAAATTTTAAAAGTGCATCCGGCAATGATTTCGTGATCGATTTCATTGCCGGGTGCACTTTTTGTAAAGGGAATATTGTATTCTAATTGGAACTTTTGTATTTTCTGATCAGGCAGGAGATGACTCCGGCTGCACACAGTCCAAACAATACATTGTGTAGGGAACCGTATACATCAAGAGCTCCTTTCACTCCGTAGATCACTTCCGGTGAATCAGGGAGCAACGGACTGAAGAGGAACGCAGCATAGGAAACCGCGAATACAAGGATAAAAGACCACAGGCCTCTTCCGGTATCTTCTCTCCAGCTGGAGACTCCGTCACGTACGCGGACGCGTGTCATTGACCAGAGAAGGGAGATGAATTCGAAGAACAGGAAGAGGGCAGCTACACATAAGTAAGCGGCCAGAGTCTGGGAAATCTTCTGCGTCTGGATTGCCTCCTGGATATCTCCGTACGGTGTGCTTGCACGGTAAAAGTTGTAGAGTACAAATGCTGTTGTGGCCAGAATTAACACAATAGAAAGCTGCTGAAGCAATGTGCTTGTGAGCCTTGATAATGCCTTTCCGCCTTTTTTGATCGGTGCGGCAAGTTTTACTCCGCCACCGGAACGTTTCCTGCCGGAGGAGCGTCTGTCGTAGTCGCGATCATTATATGAATCATTATAAGGATTGTTGCGATTTGATCGTTTGTTAGAAGTGTTATAATCGTCCTCATAATAATCATCCTCATAATCTGCATCATCATCTTCATAATCATCGTCATATTCAGGAAGTACTTCTTCGAACTGGCTGTCATCGGAATCGTTAAAGTTATCTCGGTAATCGTCTGCGTTCATAACGATCGTCTCCGTGTTAGAATCAGGTCTGTTTATTTGTTCTGTATCTTCAGAAGTATGAAAATTGATTTCCGGATCTTCTTCATATGTAACTTCAAAATCGTCATCGAAAATGTCTGAGAAATCATTCTTCGGGCTCATATCATTTACCTCACTTTCCATTTGAAACCATGTCATTGCATGTATCTCACTATGTTATAACGTTTTCCGTGTTTTCTCAACCCTTTCAAATATGAATTTAAAAATTTTTAAGATTTTCAGTGTCTGAAATATCTGTTATACTGGAATGGCGATGTGATTGATAAAAATGCAGAAAAACAGAAAGCAGGGAAAAGAATGAATTTAATTAATATAGAACATATTTCTAAAATATATGGGGAGAAAGTGATTTTTGATGATGCATCGTTTGGTGTTCAGCAGGGGGATAAGATCGGGATTGTTGGGATTAACGGAACCGGAAAGTCAACTCTTTTGAAGGTGGTTGCGGGAGAGGAAGTGCCGGATGAGGGGCAGGTTGTTCGTCAGAATGGTCTGAAGATTGCTTTTGTTCCGCAGAATCCGACATTTCCGGAGGGGATGGATATCCGTTCCTACGCACTTCAGGATGCAGATGCGGAGAGCTGGCAGGTGGAGAGTAATCTGACGGAGCTTGGGATCACGCAGTGGGATCAGAAGATTGACACTTTATCCGGGGGACAGAAGAGACGTGTGGTTCTTGCGAAGATACTTGCAGGAGACTTTGACGTACTTCTTCTGGACGAGCCGACGAATCATCTGGATCAGGAGATGATTTCCTGGCTGGAAGACTATCTGAGATCTTACCGTGGAACTGTTCTTATGGTAACACATGACCGCTATTTCCTTGATCGTGTGACGAACCGTATCCTGGAGCTGAGCCATGGAAAGATGTATGGTTATGATGCGGATTATTCCGGATTCCTTGAATTGAAGGCGCAGAGGGAAGAGATGGAGCTTGCAAGTCAGAGAAAGCGTCAGAGTATCCTGCGGATGGAACTGGAATGGGCGAAGCGTGGCTGTCGTGCGAGAACGACAAAGCAGAAGGCAAGACTGGAACGTCTGGAAGCGTTGAAAGCAGGAAAAACACCTGTGACGGATCAGACGGTGGAGCTTGATTCTGTAGAGACAAGAATGGGCAAGAAGACGATCGAACTTCATCATGTCAGCAAGCGTTTTGGGGAGAAGAAGATTCTGGATGATTTCAGTTATATTGTGCTTCGCAATCAGCGGCTTGGAATTATCGGGCCGAATGGTTGTGGAAAATCTACGATTCTTAAGATGATCGCAGGTGTGCTCAAGCCGGATGCAGGAGAGATTGAGATCGGCGAGACAATCAAGATCGGATATTTTGCACAGGAAGAACAGCATATGGATGATTCCCAGCGTGTGATCGATTACGTGAAAGATATTGCGGAGTATGTGACGACAAAGGACGGACAGATCAGTGCGAGTCAATTATTGGAGAGGTTCTTATTTACACCGGATATGCAGTATGCACCGATCGGTAAGCTTTCCGGAGGGGAGAAGAGAAGGCTTTATCTTCTTGGTGTTCTTGCGGAGAATGCGAATGTCCTGTTGTTTGACGAGGCCGGAAATAATCTGGATATCCCAACACTTACGATCCTTGAGGACTATCTGAATTCATTTACAGGAATCGTGATCACTGTATCACATGACAGATATTTTCTTGATAATGTAGTTGACCGTATCTTTGAACTGGATGGAAACGGCGGGATCCGACAGTTTGAGGGAGGATACACGGATTATGTAGAGGCGAAGAAACGCAGATTCGGAGAGGAAAGCAAAGCTATCACAGGAAAGTCTGAACTTAAGCCGGCAGAAAAGTCCACGGAAGAAGAGACGCAGAAGAAAGGAAAGAACTGGAAGGACGGACAGCGCCAGAAGGTGAAGTTTTCTTTCAAGGAGCAGCGTGAATATGAGACAATTGATGAGGAGATTGCAAAGCTGGAAGAAAAAATTGCGTCTCTTGATCGTCAGATTGCCGCAAATGCAACGAATTCAGTGAAACTGCGTGAGCTGATGGAAGAGCAGGAGAAAGTAAGAGAGCAGCTCGAAGAGAAGGAAGAGCGTTGGATGTATTTGAATGAACTGGCAGAGGAATTTGGTCTGTGATGAAAAATCTCAAAAAGAGGGTTGACAAAGCCGGTTCTAGTTGTTAATATTAAGTAAGTAAAAAACAGAACGCACTCTGTTTTATACAAATCATGGAAGGAGCGAGCCAGTCATCTTAGTCAGTCATAATATTTTCGCTTCCTGAAGTGAGAAAGAGAGGATACATATGAGAAGTCAGGTATTTTCACTGCTCGTAGATAACAATTCAGGTGTTTTGAGCAGAATTTCAGGACTCTTCAGCCGTCGTGGATACAGCATTGACAGTATTACGGCAGGTATGACAGCAGATCCTAGATTTACAAGGATTACAATTGTTTCATCCGGTGATGAGCAGATCCTATCACAGATTGAGAAACAGCTCCGTAAGTTGGAGGATGTTGTGGATATCAAGGCTTTGAAAGCAGAAGAATCCGTTTGCAGAGAGTTGATCATGGTGAAGCTTCGTGCGAATGCCGCACAGCGTGGTGAGATCATCTCGGTTGCAGATATTTTCAGAGCGAAGATCGTAGATGTGGAAGAAGATTGTCTGATCATTGAATTGACAGGTACACAGAATAAGCTGGAAGCTTTCCTGAATCTTCTGAAGGATTATGAGATACTCGAACTGGCAAGAACCGGAATTACCGGACTTTCCAGAGGCAGCAAGGATGTTGCATTTTTCTGATCCGGTCAGGATCGGAGAACCGCAGGGAGAGCTTGTGGAACAGATAAAGCTAGTAAAGGGCAAGACCTTTCACTATATAGGATACCCCCGCAGAGATCGGGAGCATTCTACTCTATATTTTAAATTCAATTAGGAGGAATGCAAAATGGCAGCAAAAATTTATTATCAGGAAGATTGTAACCTTTCTCTTCTCGAAGGACAGAAGATCGCTATCATTGGATACGGAAGCCAGGGACATGCACATGCACTGAACTTAAGAGAGTCAGGATGTGATGTTATCATCGGTCTGTACGAGGGAAGCCGTTCTTGGAAGAAAGCAGAAGAGCAGGGATTCAAAGTATATACAGCAGCAGAAGCTGCAAAGCAGGCTGACATCATCATGATTCTGATCAACGATGAGAAACAGGCTAAACTTTACAAAGAAGACATCGAGCCAAACCTTGAAGAGGGTAACATGCTTATGTTCGCTCACGGCTTCAACATCCATTTCGGAACAATCGTACCGCCGAAGAATGTTGATGTTACAATGATCGCACCTAAGGCACCAGGACATACAGTAAGAAGCGAGTATCAGGCTGGAAAAGGAACACCTTGTCTGGTAGCTGTAGAGCAGGATTACACAGGAAAGGCTCTTGACAGAGCACTTGCTTATGGTCTTGGAATCGGTGGAGCAAGAGCCGGAGTTCTTGAGACAACATTCAGAACAGAGACAGAGACAGACCTCTTCGGTGAGCAGGCTGTACTTTGCGGTGGTGTATGTGCACTTATGCAGGCTGGATTCGAGACTCTTTGTGAGGCTGGATATGATCCGAGAAATGCATACTTTGAGTGTATCCATGAGATGAAGCTGATCGTTGACCTGATTTACCAGTCAGGATTCGCTGGAATGAGATATTCTATCTCTAACACAGCTGAGTACGGTGATTATATCACAGGACCTAAGATCGTTACAGCTGAGACAAAGAAAGCTATGAAGAAAATTCTTTCCGATATCCAGGATGGTACATTTGCAAAAGACTTCCTGCTTGATATGTCTGATGCAGGTGGACAGGTTCACTTCAAGGCTATGAGAAAACTTGCTGCTGAGCACCAGTCAGAGAAGGTTGGAGCTGAGATCAGAAAGCTTTACAGCTGGAGTGATGAGGACAAACTGATCAACAACTAATCAGTTGTCTGAGATTATAGAATAAGATAATAGAAGACCGGTACTTTCAGGTTAAGACTTGGAAGTGCCGGTCTTTTTGACTGAGGCGTCGTGCAGCAGCCAGGCATCTCTAAAATGCTACGCATTTTATCGATGTGGCGTATCCGCCACATAGTTCTAAGAATACAGAATCTCGCTCATGCGAGCATGGCTCGTATCTGTATCTTTAGAACTGCCTGGCTCTGAACGTATAACAAAAGGCGCATCTGCCATGACGGTAGCAGATGCGCCTGAAAATTCTATTCTCTATTTATAATTAAGCGATAGAGTCAACAGCTTTGGAAAGACGAGCGATCTTTCTGGAAACTGTTTTCTTGTGATAAACACCCTTGCTTCCAGCTTTGGAAATCTCAACGATTGCTGTGTGAAGAGCAGCCTTAGCAGCCTCTACATTCTTCTCAGCTACAGCTGTCTCTACTTTCTTTACAGCTGTTTTAACCTTAGATTTGATTGCTTTGTTTCTAGCAGCTTTTGTCTCTGTTACTAAAATTCTTTTCTTTGCAGATTTAATATTAGCCAATGTGTGCACCTCCAAAATATTCTATCATATGATTTTCAAATGTGATTCATGTGTTCAATAGACTCGGACACGGACGTTCTATCGAAACATACTCATTTATTCTAGTCCAACAAACGTGTTCTGTCAATACATATTTTACAAAAAAATGCTAAAAATAGGCTGTAATAAAACGAATCGTGGTTACAGTATACAAGAATCTATAACCTGACACGGAGAAAAGGGAGGCTATGATGAAAAATTACAGTGTGCGTACGGATCTTGCACTTGAGGAGAAGGAACGTTTTGCATCTGACAATGTAGAAGTGCAGGGAGTTGTTCTGGAGGAAGAGTATGACGAGGAGAATGAGATCCGGTTGACCCGTGTGGTGATCGAGACGGAGAATGGAGCGAAGATCATGGGAAAACCGACAGGCATTTATCTGACACTGGAATCTCCGGATCTGGCATTGGAGGTGGAAGAAAATAGCAGGGTATTACAGGAACGGATCTGTGATTGCATCCGGGAATTGATTTTTCATAAAATTTCCTGTGAAGATGGAAAAGAATTAAAGATTCTTTTTGTCGGGCTCGGTAACAGAGCGGTGACACCGGATGCGCTTGGTCCTTATGTTGCAGATCATCTGGAGGTAAACCGGCATATAGTAAAAGAATACGGAAAATATGCGATGCGTACGGAGCAATTGATTGTTCTTAGTGCAATTGTTCCAGGCGTGATGGGACAGACGGGGATGGAAACGGCGGAGATTGTCCGTGGAATTGTCCATGAGACGAAGCCGGATCTGATCCTTGCAGTGGATGCACTTGCTGCGCGAAACAGCAGACGATTGAACCGGACGATCCAGATTGCCGATACAGGAATTCATCCGGGTTCCGGTGTTGGAAATTACAGGAATGCAATGACGGAAGAATCTCTGGGGGTTCCTGTGATTGGAATCGGAGTGCCTACGGTTGTTGATGCGGCAACGATCGTCAATGATACGATGGAAAATTTCATCACTGCACTGGAACAGTCGCAGGCATTAAGGAGTACAGGAGAGATTTTGCGCTCTTATAGTGCGGCGGAAAAATATGAGTTTGTAAAAGAATTGATCTCCCCACATTTAAATGGAATGTTTGTGACACCAAAGGATGTGGATGAAATGGTTCATCAGATCAGTTATACGATAGCAGCGTCCTTGAATCTTCTTTTTTCTGATATAAATGCAGGAGAAAGTGAATAGAATGATAGAAATGAGCGGAAGGACTCTGCAATGCGTGTGTATAAGAAAAAAACAATCCGACGTATGAAATGGTATGGGGTGATTCTGGTTCTGTCAGGTATTCCGTTAGGAATTGGGATGGGCCGGTCATTGGAAGAGGGGAGAACATTTTTATTAGAAGAAAGTCAGATTTATGCGCAGAAATTGTACCTTCCGCTTTTTTCTTATCAGAAAGAACAGGAATCAGAAAGGGAAGAGATCTTCTGGCTCCCACTTCATGTGTGGATGCCGTTGGCAGGATATCTGGAAAATCAGACAGAAAAAAGGGGAAAGGAAGAACCGACGGAAGTATTGGAAGATGAGGAAACGATCGCATGGATTCTTCAGTGTCAGGCAAATGATGAACATGCGGTAGATGAAGAGGGGAAACTGGTCGGAGCAGAGCCGGCAACTCAGGAAAGTGCTGTAGAACAGCCGGTTCCTGGAATGGATCTTTCTATTGAACGGCTGCGTGATTTTGAATATCTGACAAGCAATCTTTATACAATAGACAGTTCTACAATGATCGGACCGGAGCAGCTTAATGTGGATGATCTTTTAAACCGGAGTATGAAGATAGATCAAAGTACAGGAGGTCCGAAAATTTTGATCTTTCATACGCATTCACAGGAAGAATTTGCCGACTCCATACCGGGTGATCCATCTACAAGCATCGTTGGGATTGGGGAATATCTGACGCAGTTATTAAATGCGGATGGGATTGAGACGCTTCATGACAGCGGAGTGTATGATATTATTAATGGGAAGCTTGACCGCAGCAGGGCATATGAGAATGCAGAAAGTGCAGTACGGCCGGTTCTGGAAGCAAATCCGACGATTGAAGTTGCGATTGATCTTCACAGAGACGGTGTAAATGAGGACACACATCTGGTAACGGAAGTGAATGGAAAACCGACTGCGAAGATCATGTATTTTAATGGATTGAGCAGGACACGGACAAATGGCGATATTGCCTATCTGTATAATCCATATATCCAGGATAATCTGGCGTTCTCCTTGCAGATGCAGATTGCATCGGAACAGTATTACCCGGGATTTGCAAGGCATATTTATCTGAAAGCTTACCGTTATAATCTTCATCTGCTGCCAAAGTCTCTGTTGATCGAAGCAGGGGCGCAGACAAATACGGTGGAAGAGATGAAGAATGCAATGGAGGTACTGGAACGGACATTAAAGCGGGTAGTTACAGAATAAACGGTTGTCGGACAGTTACAGTCCTCTCTTGTCAGAAGAAGGTTGACAGAACATATGAGCGAAAAAGAAGTTGAAAATCAGATGGTTAAATGATATCATATTTGTTGATTGACTGTATAGAACAGTTTGAGTTCGAGAAAGAAGGAGAAAGAGTAATGGCGGGAAATAATACATACGATGCAGGGAGTATCGCGGTATTGGAAGGTCTTGAGGCAGTACGGAAACGCCCGGGAATGTACATAGGAAGTGTTTCTACAAAAGGACTGAATCATCTGATCTATGAGATCGTGGACAATGCAGTAGATGAGCACCTGGCAGGATTCTGCAGTGAGATCCAGGTGACATTGGAAAAAGACGGATCTGCAACCGTTTCAGATAACGGTCGTGGAGTTCCGGTTGATATGCATCAGAAGGGTGTATCTGCGGCTCGTCTGGTTTATACGACACTCCATGCAGGTGGTAAGTTTGATGATTCTGCATATAAGACAAGTGGTGGACTTCACGGAGTAGGTTCCTCTGTTGTAAATGCTCTTTCTACTTATATGGATGTGAAGATCAGCAGGGATGGATTTGTTCATCATGACCGGTACGAGAGAGGAATCCCGGTGATCGAACTGGAAGATGGACTTCTTCCTAAGATCGGAAAGACGAGAAAGACGGGAACAACGGTAAATTTTCTGCCGGATGATACGATCTTTGAGAAGACGAAGTTCAAAGCGGAAGAGGTTAAGAGCCGTCTGCATGAGACTGCGTATCTGAATCCGAATCTGACGATCGTGTTTGATGATAAGAGAGATGGAAGTGTTGAGCACATCGTTTATCACGAACCGGAAGGAATCATTGGATTTATCCAGGATCTGAACCGTAAGAAAGAAGTACTTCATGACCCGGTTTATTTTAAAGGGGAAGCAGACGGGATTGAAGTAGAGGTTACTTTGCAGTATGTGAATGAGTTTCATGAGAATGTGCTTGGATTCTGTAATAATATTTATAATGCAGAGGGCGGAACACATCTGACAGGATTTAAGACAACCTTTACAACTGTCATGAACCAGTATGCGAGAGAGATAGGAATCCTGAAAGAAAAGGATGCGAATTTTACCGGCGCAGATATCCGTAACGGAATGACAGCAATTGTATCCATTAAGCACCCGGATCCGAGATTTGAGGGGCAGACGAAGACAAAGTTGGATAACCCGGATGCGGCGAAAGCAGTCAGCAAGGTGACAGGAGAAGAGATTGTTCGTTTCTTCGATCGAAATCTGGATACACTTAAGACAGTTCTTTCCAGTGCGGAGAAAGCTGCGAAGATCCGCAAGACAGAAGAGAAGGCAAAGACCAATCTCCTGACAAAGCAGAAATATTCATTTGACAGTAACGGAAAGCTGGCAAACTGTGAGAGCAGAGATCCGAAGAAGTGCGAGATCTTTATCGTCGAGGGAGATTCCGCCGGCGGTTCTGCGAAGACAGCGAGAAACAGAAATTATCAGGCAATCCTTCCGATCCGTGGTAAGATCTTAAATGTTGAGAAAGCAAGTATTGATAAGGTGCTTGCCAATGCAGAGATCAAGACGATGATCAATGCATTTGGCTGCGGATTTTCTGAAGGATACGGAAATGACTTTGATATTACAAAGTTGAGATATGATAAGATCATCATCATGGCCGATGCCGATGTCGATGGTGCACATATCGCTACTTTGATTATGACTTTGTTCTTCCGTTTTATGCGTCCGGTGATCGAGAACGGATATCTGTATATCGCAACGCCTCCTTTATATTCTGTGAAGAAAGGAAATAAAGAACAACGGTATTGCTGGACAGATAAAGAACTGGAACAGTTGGTAAATGAAATGAGCAACGGTAAAGGGGATGCCGGGTTGCATATCCAGCGTTACAAAGGTTTGGGTGAGATGAGTAAAGAGCAGTTGTGGGAAACGACCATGTCACCGGAGAACCGGATATTGCGTCAGGTATCTATCGAAAATGCTGCCGATGCCGACCGGATCTTCTCGATGTTGATGGGAGACGATGTGCCGCCCAGACGGCAATTTATCGAACAAAATGCAACCTATGCAACTATCGATGCTTAAAGCAGAAAGAAGTCAGAACGAATTGTTATTACTTCGATAGAGATGAGCGGACCTTCGGTACTGATGGAAAATGCAGTCAGCACCGAAGGTCCGCTAAGTTTAGTGTAAGATAAAATAGTTCCCAATAAATTAAAATGAGAGTAGCTGTATTTTGTGCTTCTGCCAATGAGGTGGAGCCATGTTATTTTAGAGAAGCCGGCCGATTA
>OLGF01003576.1_pt1 | contig 12687 bp, 9 predicted proteins | sample 1604971 | NCBI WGS metagenome assembly OLGF01 (sample SAMEA3888902, study PRJEB22519) | human gut metagenome | biome: human gut; feature: human-associated habitat; material: faeces | place: Denmark | collected 2011 | reverse complement strand
GAATCGTTTTAAGCGTGTAAACTATTTTGTTGATGATCTTTCGTGGGGAGAAGTACCGGAAACAATAGTAGATAATATTGAAAAAATTTTTTTTTTAGCGACCAGGTTTCTTGAATCAGTGATGAAAAGGGAATAAAAACAAAAGACAGGAACAAGTTTTGAAGAAATATCCTCTAAGAGATAGTGAAATACCTATTCCGGAAAATTGGAAATCAGAGTTCCGGTACTCGGAAATCGCCTCTTTTGTGCTTGAGGACTTATCCATTTCTGCTGGAATATTGGTCAAGACCTTGCCGCATCTGCGGTGCGTAGCAGCCTTTACAAATATCTCTGTACTCTTAGTGAAAATGGAGGGGGAACAAGGGGAATCTGCTGTATCAATGAAAGGGAACAGTTAGTAGGTGTTAATGAAACATTAAATATAATAAAAACACCTATAGGTGCAAAGGCAGATGGAAAGAGGATTGATCCAAAATTTGAGTAAAGACGAGGTGATGCGAATGAAGTGTATATATTGTAATTCTGAAGAGAACTTAACCTCATCGGATATTATTTCTTATGCGATCACGGGAGCAAAACTAACTAAAAGTTTTGTGTGTAAAACACATAACGCTTTTACAAACGATTCATACGAAAAAGAATTTGTCGCCGGTCTTGACTTTTTCAGAAGTGGATTAGGATTCTTGACACGTGATGGTAAACCTATACAATTTACAGCTGATCTAACTGTTGATGGAATAGAAATGCACGATGTGAGATTGAGTAATAAAGAAGCCTTATATAATCCAAAACAACTTGTAGCCGGAAAAACTGCTAATGGCGAGAAAATACTTATGGGGTCTAGCGATAAGTTGGGACAGATACCAGGAATGACACCAAAACCTGTTGATATTAGCAGAATTACTATGCATAAGACAATCTCGTCGGGAGATTTTGTCGGAAACTGTGCTTTGCATAGTGTTGCTAAAATCGCTTATGAATGGTATTGCTATATTAATGGAATCGAGCAGTACACAGAAGAAAACAAAGATATTGTTGACTATATTCTGGGAAATTGTAGCGATGAAAGAGTAGATATAGTTGTAGATGGGATTTATTATGTTAGTATAGATCAGGTGTCGGAAGTGGGAACAAATTCTCTGTTTCAATATGATGATCGAGATGGCTATAGATACGTGGTTTTTGATTTATGGAAGACGATAGCCTATAGAGTTAAAATTTGCAAGTCTTCGGAAACCAGCACTAAATTGTCTTCCAATGGGGGTATAAATTTGTATTTGTACCACTTTGACGGAAGAAAAACGTCCACAGCTTTTGGGATTTTTTCTTTAAATGGCGGAATATCTTTTAGTGTTTTAAAAGAATCAGATGTCAATGAGAATATATGGAAGTCTTTTGCGAGGAGATTAGAAAAGCTTCTAACCACAAAAGTGATGACTATTTATACTCTTAAACAAGAGTGTTTATCTTTGGAAGAACGATTAAAAAAATATGATACTGGTAAAATCGATTTGGCAGGGTTGATAAAATATGAAGAAGACAGTGTATTATCTACCATGGAGATGTTAAAGATTCTCAACGAGAAGAAAGAACAATATGACTATACTATTGGATTTAACCAGAATATGAAGCAACTTTTGAGTCTGAGTGATGATACCTATATAGTAGGCGGCAATGATAAAAAACAGTTTGTACAGACACTTATGGAGTTAGACCAAGAAAAGCAATTATCATCATTATTGCATGAACAGTTAAATACGTTTGAAAGTATATACAAATCAATAGAAGAATCCAATTAAGTGCATTAAATAAATTAAATGAAAGTAGGAAAACACAAATGTTAGAAATTAACACCCCATTAAAAAACAAAACCATTCTGGTAACCGGTGCTGCTGGTTTCATTGGTTCAAACTTAGTGCTGGAGTTAATCCGCACACAGAGCTCATGTAGCATTATTGGTATCGACAATGTGAATGACTACTATGATGTGTCAATTAAAGAGTATCGTCTGCAGCAGATTGAAAAAGCAGTAGCTGAATCCGATTCCACGTGGACTTTCATCAAAGGCTCCATCGCAGACCGCGCTTTGATTGATGATATCTTTGCTACTCACAAGCCGGCAGTAGTTGTGAACTTAGCGGCACAGGCGGGCGTTCGCTATTCCATCACGAATCCGGATGTCTATGTAGAATCAAACCTGATCGGTTTCTATAATATTCTCGAAGCCTGCCGCCATTCTTATGACAACGGTGAGACAGGAGTAGAACATCTTGTGTACGCTTCTTCTTCATCCGTGTATGGTTCTAACAAGAAGGTTCCGTATTCCACAGACGATAAGGTGGACAATCCGGTATCTCTGTATGCAGCTACAAAGAAATCCAATGAACTGATGGCTCACGCATATTCCAAACTCTACAATATTCCATCTACCGGACTTCGTTTCTTTACGGTTTACGGACCGGCCGGCAGACCAGATATGGCATACTTTGGATTCACAAACAAACTGCTTGCAGGAGACACGATTCAGATTTTCAATTATGGCAACTGCAAGCGAGATTTTACATATGTAGATGACATTGTCGAAGGCGTAAAGAGAGTCATGCAGTGTGCTCCGGAGAAGGTAAACGGAGAGGACGGTCTTCCGATTCCACCGTACCGTGTGTATAACATCGGTAACAACAGCCCGGAGAATCTGCTGGATTTCGTGGACATTCTGCAGCAGGAGCTGATCCGTGCAGGTGTACTGCCGGAGGACTATGACTTTGAAGCTCACAAGAAGCTCGTTCCGATGCAGCCTGGAGATGTTCCGGTCACTTATGCAGACACATCTGCTTTAGAGCGTGATTTCGGTTTCAAGCCGAGCACCAGCCTTCGTGAAGGTCTGAGACGATTTGCAGAGTGGTACAAAGAATTCTATCTGTAATAGAACGGATACAGCAAAGCCTCTGTCAGGAGTCACATTTCTATGATTTCCCGACAGAGGCCATTTTTTTGAGCATAAAATTGATTTGAGTGAGATTTAGTCTCTCTGGAACAGATCTCTTGTATATACTTTTTCTCTTACATCATCAAGGCAGCTATCATAACGGTTCGCGATGATGCTCTGGCTGACCTTCTTAAACTCATCAAGATCATTGATTACCTTGCTTCCAAAGAATGTAGTTCCATTTTCTAATGTCGGCTCATAGATCACAACAGTTGCTCCTTTTGCCTTAATACGTTTCATAACGCCTTGAATAGAGGACTGACGGAAGTTATCGGAGTTAGATTTCATGGTCAGACGATATACACCGACAACAACTTCTTTTTCCTTTGCAGCATCCCATGAACTGTTTGCTTCATATGCACCGGCAATTTCCAATACACGATCCGCAATGAAATCCTTACGTGTTCTGTTACTCTCTACGATAGCACTCATCATGTTCTGAGGTACATCATTATAGTTAGCCAGAAGCTGCTTTGTATCTTTTGGCAGGCAGTAACCGCCATATCCGAAGGATGGGTTATTATAATGTGTTCCAATTCGTGGATCAAGGCAGACACCATTGATGATAGCCTGAGTGTTCAGTCCCTTCATCTCTGCGTAGGTATCCAGCTCGTTGAAGTAAGAAACACGAAGAGCAAGGTAAGTGTTTGCAAATAGCTTAACGGCCTCTGCCTCTGTGAATCCCATGAACAGAGTATCAATACCTTCTTTGATTGCTCCCTGCTGAAGGAGTTCTGCAAAGGTGTGAGAGGCTTTAACCAGTCTTTCATCGGATTCATCTGTGGAAACGATGATACGGGACGGATATAGATTATCATACAGAGCCTTGGATTCACGCAGGAATTCCGGGCTGAAGATGATGTTCTTTGTATTGTACTTCTTTCTGACACTTTCTGTGTAGCCAACCGGGATCGTGGATTTGATGACCATGATGGCATCCGGGTTCGCCTTCAATACAAGCTCGATAACAGCCTCAACTGCAGAGGTGTCGAAGTAATTCTTCTTGCTGTCGTAGTTGGTCGGAGCAGCGATAACAACATAATCAGCATTCTTATAAGCAGTTTCACCGTCAAGTGTGGCGGTCAGATCCAGATCCTTTTCAGCGAGATACATCTCAATATAATCATCCTGAATCGGAGATTTCTTATTGTTGATGAGTTCGACCTTTTCCGGAACAATATCCACTGCAGTCACATGGTTGTGCTGTGCAAGAAGGGTGGCAATGGACAGACCAACGTAGCCGGTACCGGCAACAGCGATGTTCATCGGTTCATGCTGCTTTTTCTCATCGGCAGTACCGTTTACAAATAGTTCAGTCAGTTCAAAGCCTAAGACTTCTCCAAGTACCTCTAACTGCGGGATAGAAGGCATGAAGTCTAAGGATTCCATGCGGCTGATAACAGCACGATTGATGCCGGTCGCATCTGAAAGTTGTTGTTGAGTCATTTTCTTTTCTTTTCTCTTGGCAATAATGGTTTGTGCCATGAGCGACTGTGATAGTTTCTTCATAATTACTCTCCTTAAAATGTTATTAAACATAACATATACTATTGAATACAAAATTTGTTTATATTATAATATATAGCGTAAAAATGTCAAGAAAAAGGAATAAAAAAGATATTCTAAATATTTTTAATATAAAAAATAGAACATAAATGTTATAAAAAATAACATTTTTTAAAAGAAAGTGAAGAATGAAATAAAATATAAGGGGAGACAAAAGTGGATAAAATACATTGGCTACATTTATCAGATATACATTTGAATAAAAGAGATGTAGATAGTCGGCGTATGCGTAACAGGCTATTAGACTATATGAAAGAGTTAGGAACACAGATAGATTATATTTTTATTACCGGAGATCTTCGGTATGCTCCGATGGGAGAGTTTGCGGCAGATACTGTTGATTATATCAACAAACTTTTAAGTGTAACAAATCTTACCGTGGATCGGTTGTTCATTGTACCGGGGAATCATGATATTGAACGAGATGCGGAGGGACGTGCGGAGGCTATTTTAGAAAGTATCAAGGATTATTCTCCGAAGGATGGTGCTTTAGCCTCAGATAAAATGGCAGCGGTACATTGTGGACATACAGAATTTCGGAAGATGATGCATATAATTTATCATGAAAATCAAGAACAGGCAGCCAGCTATGACGATGATGAAAAGCCACATTTTGTAACAGAAACAAAGGACTTTAACGTAATATGCATAGATACAGCTCTTACTTATACAAAACAGAGAAATGATAATCTGTTTATCGGTACAGAATATATCATGGATCTGCTTGAAGAATTGAATCAAGATAAACCATCTATTATATTGACACACTATTCTTTTGATTTTTTAGAGAGAAGTGAACAGATGCAAATTGTCCAGTTGTTGAAAGATTTTCATGTTCAACTGTGGCTTGCCGGTCATGAGCATACAGTCTTAATGAGAAAACAATGGGACTACTTTTATGAATTTCAAAGTGGAAATTTGATGCACGAAGGGGAGTATACGAGGAGTACAATTATGATTGGAACGTATGACCCGGCATCATACAATGGCATTGTTGAAGTGCATGAATGGGATTCAGATAATGGCTGGTTTAAAATGCAGAATGTTGGGGTTCATAAGGAAGATTATTATGCCTATGAATTACAAAATACAAAGACAATGATTGACCAGATTGTCAGTGCATCGCACCGGAATGCAGAAAGCCCGGTTCGGATGGAAGCAGAGTTATCTGCAGTACCTGATAAGATGGAAATGGATACATTTTGCGGAGAACTGTCGGCTGCAGCGGATATTCATCAGATGCCATGTGAGATCAGCAGTGGGTATTTGTATGTGGATAATAGAATTGCACCTACTGCACAGGTAGAGGTTTTGGAATACAATATCTATGGTACAAAATATTATGAAATACGCAACGGTGGCTTTGAATTTAAGTTTCTTGAAATACAGCAGTTTGAAATTGGAAATTTATTTTTTGGCTATGAACTGAGTGTATACTCTAATGTTGCTGATAGGTTATATTGGTTTAATATGATTTCTGAGATTGTGAATGCGTCAACAATAATCATTAAGTTTGAAGCAGCAGATAAGGAAAGAATATTAAGAATGTCTATACCGGGTGCAGGAAGCAGTTTTGACAGGATACGTGAAGAAACTGCTGTATGGAAAGAACAGATGGAACGAATCGTCAAAATAGAAAATTATTATGGTGTTAAGTTTTATCTTCCGAAAAAAGCAGATGAGAGTGTCTATGTTACGATTGAGATTTTGAGTGATGCTATCGAGGGACTTCCGGCACGTAGACTTCCTGTTGTAAATATGAAGTCGCGAGGACTTTTTAAACATTTTACATTGGATGAGGAGGTTTGGTATGGAGATGGATCAGATCTCATGAGTTTGAATTTGTTTGGATACACCTTCAAACCTGTTGCGGAGTATATTATGCCGGGAGAGTTTGTTTGGAATCGAAAGGAGCATGGATGGGAGTCTGATAAGAAAAATGGTGGTGTCTCTGTGCGAGTTGAGTTTATGGTAGATACGGATATTTCAAAAGATAAAAAACTTATGGATGTGATGCCTGTTTCTGATCTTAAAGATGAACTCAATTTAGAAGAAACTCCAATTGTTACGGGTGAGTGTGCGGATATAATATCTGATTATATAAATGTAAGCCATAAGGTGCAGGAAATATATAGACAATATCAGATATATCAGGAAGCACTTGGAGAATGGATTCATTATGATTTAGATGAAGACAACCATCTTGTGAAAAAATATAGTGGAGCTGTCATAGATAAGGTTACTGTAAACAAAATGACAAAAAACATCTTGCATGAGGGAATGTTGCTAGTAAGGAAAGCCGGTGCGTTTGTACAAAAGTTAGGTTTGCAGAACGAAACAGACTTTTTAGCGGATTCTATGGGAGACAATCTTGGATTCGAATTTATGGTGCTTGCTGCAATATACATGGATCATGGACATTGGGCGGTTGAGTTTGAAAATGGAGACAGCTTTTATAATCTTTTAGAGATGTGCACGGTGTTGCGTACTGCAGATGAAGAAGATAGTGCCGATTTATTAAAAACATTCACCTTGTTGAAAAATGAAATGGAAGAACAGGGAATGGATATACGGCATATTGATCATTATAATATGCTGCGTAATTATATTTATACGGTTGCTGATATCTATAAAATATTCTTTGATGCAATACAAAAAAAGCTAGAGGCCATGGTTGTGGAAATAGATTCTTTGGTAGATAAAAACCCGGATTTTATTGCAACGGAAGGCAAATTTAAAGGCTGCATTTTTTATCAGACAGACACTGATTCGAATAGTGTAGATGTATTTGATCCAAGTGGAAATATTATGGCTGATTTTTCTATCTTTCAAAGTGAAGCGATCAGAAATTATGAGAAAACTCGGCTTGGAATCCAAGGAGCGGTGGAGCATAATTAGAATAAACAATGAAAAGTTCCCTCTGTGTATAGTGAGTTTGCTATGACAGAGGGATGCTTATGTCAGTGGGAGTTAAAAGCTCCCACTGACAGGTCGCAAAGCGACTGTGTTCATGAGTAAGTATCGAAAGCAGGGATTGCGAATGTCCGCTTTATACATACTTTACTTTTGCTCTTAAAAATAATATAATTTAAGAGTAAAAGTAAAATTGGAAGGAAGTGACGAGATGTCAAAATCTGAAAAGCTAGAAGAATTGATTGATGAGAATCATGGATACTTGATTACTTCACAAGCTGTGCAGAGAGGATTTACAAAACCATTTATTTCCAAGTATATTAAGGAACATCAAATGGAAAAGGCAGCACATGGTATCTATAATTCAGAAGATGTTTGGCAGGATGAGTTGTTTATTCTGCAAACGAGAAATCAAATGATTATCTATTCGGGAGAAACTGCACTTTATTTGCATGGATTGACAGACCGGGAGTATAGCAAAATTTGTTTTACAGTTCCTAGCGGATATAATGTGAGCCATATGAAGAATGTTAATAAAGACGTTCGATATGTGCAAAAGGATATTTATGAACTGGGAGTGTGCATGGTCGAATCCGTAAGCGGAAATTTGGTTAAGGCATACGATATGGAACATTGTATCTGCGATTTGGTTAAGTATCGTAGTAGTTATGAGGTTCAGACATTTCAGACAGCTATGAAAGAATATATGACACACACTCAAAAAGATCTTTCTCGATTGGTTGCTTATGCAAAAAAGTTTGGTATGCGTGATGAGGTAATGAAATATGTAGAGGTGATGGTATGATTCATACGTCAAAGCAGTTAAAGGACAAAGTTAAAAATATTTCCAAGGGAGATAATGAAGTAGCTAAGACATTGCTTAGAAATTTCATGATGGAACGATTTTTAGAGAGAGTATCCGTATCCAAGTATCAAAATAATTTTATTTTAAAGGGTGGTATGTTAGTTGCATCTATTATCGGTGTGAATCTGAGAGCAACAATGGATATAGATACCACAGTGAAAGCACTGCCGCTGAATCAGGAGGATGCAAGGAATATTATAGAAGAAATCTGTAGTATTCCGTTAGAGGATAATGTGACTTTCAAGATTATTTCGGTAAAAGAGATTATGGAAGAATTTGATTATCCAGGAATTCGGATGATGTTAGAAGCGACGCTTGATCACATGAGACAGCCAATTAAAATTGATATATCAACGGATGATGTTATCACGCCAAGAGCAATCCAGTACGAATATAAATTGATGTTTGAGGATAGAAGCATATCCGTTTTGACTTATAATATCGAAACGCTTCTTGCAGAAAAAATGCAGACAATATTGGTGCGAGGTATTGCAAATACCAGAATGCGAGATTTTTATGATGTATATGAGATTCTCAAAGTCAATAGTGTACAAGTAGATGAAGAAGTGTTGAAAAGAGCTTTCGAAGCCACATGTGTTAAACGTAATACGATTTTAAATAAAATTATTATAAAGAATGTTCTCGTGGATATAGGTAAAGATGTAGGTCTACAGGAACTATGGGGACGCTTTAGAGATAAATATTATTTTGTGCAGGATTTAGAGTGGGATGGCGTATGTACATTTGTTGTTAATGAAATTGAAACGTTGTTGGTAAGTGAAAATTGATATTTTACAATATTTAGTCGGTTGTAATTGTGGGACAAAAATAATAACAAAAAGAAATAGCATCCTACCGTATATCTAAAGCATTAAGTGTTAATATTGATAAGATATTTTTTGATGTACCTAAATCTAATTATTGATTTATTCTGTGGAAATGGTGGGTTTAAATATGCTAATAAGAAAATGATAACGTTTCGGAATTATTGAAAGAGGTATAGATGGATATTTATCAGATATGGACAACGTATAATAAGCAATGGTCAAGGTATGAAATACTGTTTTTTGGGCTGGTATTAACGGTAGTATGTATCGGAATGGCGGTGTGTGTATACAGAAAGAAGCTGTGTATCATTCAGGCATTGGCAGTCGTGGCATTGGTGGTGTTTCTCGGAATTGTATTTGGCTCAACGGTATTTACCAGGATTGGAACGGTCCGTCAGTATGAATTATTGCCATTCTGGTCGTGGCGGGAGGTGATCTGTAACCACGACCGGGAGTTGTTGAAGGAAAATCTGTTGAATTTTATCTTGTTGCTGCCGGCAGGGATTCTGCTTCCGCTCATCGCGAATCATAAGATAAAGTGGTATCAGGCTCTGCTGATCGGAATCCTGATGTCAGCGACAATAGAGCTCAGTCAGCTGATTTTTATGCGTGGTCTGTTTGAGTGGGATGATATGATTCACAATGGGCTGGGGTGTATGGCAGGATGTCTGTTTACGAATATTTTTGTGAAAAGCAGAGTAAAGCATTAACAGTAACATTGCTTCAAACCGATGATAATGTTGCTTAATGGATTTGACTATGATAAGATTAATACAATGAGAATCATAAATGACATAAAAGATATGAATGAATGGTTTTGCAGATAACGAAGGGAGTTCAAATGAGAAAAAAAAGATTTGAGGCGCTGTTATTAAGTTTGGTGTTGGCATTGTCTCCACTGAGCACCATGCAGGTACAGGCGAAAAATGTTTCCGATGATACGAAGGTGAAAACGGTACAAAACACGGGATATATAGAAAGTGATCTGGATAGGAATGTACCGGTACACAGAGCAGGCGTTGCTACATATGAGATGCTGCCATCTGCTTATTCGACAGATATTGATGCATGCAGACGCGAATATCCGGCAGTGCGTGACCAGAATCCATATGGTACCTGCTGGGCATTTTCTTCCCTCGGTCTGGCAGAGTTTGATCTGATCAGTGATGGAATCGCAAAGAAAGACATTGATCTGAGCGAGTTGCAGCTGATTTATTTTACTTATAATTTTGTGACGGATCCATTGGGCGGCACAAAAGGGGATACCGCAGAATACAACAGTGCAGAGGCGAAAGGCAGTTTTCTGAATTTTGGCGGTAATTATGAGATGGCAGCCCGGAGAATGAGCCAGTGGGTCGGCGCGGTAAAGGAAGCGGATGTTCCGTATACGGATGCTGAGAAAGTGGAGCAATCAGGACTGAAAGACAGTTATGCTTACAGCCGTGATGTGGCGCATCTGGAAAATGCATACTGCATGAGCCTGAAGGAAGATACGGATGGTGTGAAGGCACAGATCATGGATCATGGTGCGGTAGGTGTGATGTATGATCATCTGGATAAGGCGATGGCGAAGAATCAGAAAGGGGAATATACCTACTATGATGCCGAAGCCAGCGGCAACGGACATGCGGCTATGATCGTTGGCTGGGATGATGATTATTCCAGAGACAATTTTGCAGGATATGCAAAACCGGCACACAATGGTGCGTGGCTGATCCGAAACAGCTGGGGATCTTACTGTGATTATTTCTGGATGTCTTACGAGACGGTTTCACTCGGTGAGGCTGCGTGGGCGTTTGATTTTGATACTACGGATGCGTATGACAATAATTATCAGCTGGATGGTGGTCTGAACGCATATCCGACAGAGTTTGATACGCTTGCGAATGTATTTACGGTTCAGGATGCAAAGGCTGGTGTGGAAGCGGAAGAGCTGAGAGCGGTCAATGTATCTATGATGCACAATGCGAATGTATCTTATACGATCAGTGTTTATACAGATCTGAAGGATCCGAAAGATCCGACCAGCGGTACAAAGCAGGAAAAGGCAACGACAACCGGTGAGACTTCTTATGCCGGTATCTATACAATTCCGCTGGAGAATGCTGTGGAGCTGCAGCCGGGAACGACATTTTCTGTTGTAGTCCAGACGGATACCAATGCGGTAGAGTGTGAGCTGGAGATGTCCATCGAGAATGGAGGCCAGGTCATCTGGTCCTGTGATGTCAGCAAGGGAAATGAAAAGACGTTTTATCAGTACCACAATAAGTTTTATGCATATCCATATGGAAATGCCTGCATCAAGGCACTGACGTCAGAGGTGAAGAATCCGGCTTATAAAACCGGTATTTATACTGAAAATGGCGAGGATGTCTACTATGTAGACGGAACGCGCCGGCATGATACCGGTCTTGTGGAGGTAGATGGCGTACGCTACTATATGAATGATGGTGTTGTACAGAAGGAAGAAACGGTTGTTATGCAGGAGGATGGCACCTGGGTATACATTAATGAAGATGGTGTCGCAGATGAGTCTTACTGTGGTTTTGTTTCTTACGGCGGAAGCTGGTGGGAGATTCGAAATGGTGTGATTGATTTTTCTGTAAATAGTGTGGATGAAGGTATTGTCAATGGTGAATATGGCTGGTGGAATGTGGTAAATGGCCGTGTGGATATGGGAAATACGGTCGCACAGAATGCCGGTGGCTGGTGGTGCATCCGGAATGGTAAGGTAGATTTCTCCTATACCGGAGTCGCACAGAATGCCGGCGGCTGGTGGAGAATCGAAAACGGCATGGTGAATTTTGCTTATAACGGTGTGGTAAACAGTGAGTATGGCTGGTGGTTCATCCGCAACGGCAGCATTGATTTTACTTATACCGGTCTGGCACAGAATGAATATGGCTGGTGGAGAATCGTCAACGGAACGATTGATTTTGGCTGCAACAGTGTCGTAGACAGTGAATATGGCTGGTGGTATGTCAGAAATGGCCAGGTCGATTTCGGTTATACAGGCGTTGCGCAGAATGAATATGGCTGGTGGAGAATCGAAAACGGTGCTTTGAATTTTGGCTTTACTGGTCTGGCGCAGAATGAATACGGCTGGTGGTATATCCGCAGTGGTATGCTGGATTTCTCCTATACAGGATATGTGGGATGGTACGGTGTAAATTACCGGGTGCAGAATGGCCAGGTAATCTTTTAGCATGCCACATAAGAGGAAAATGCGTGGAGAGAAGTTGTTTCGGCAGCTTCTCTTTTTTTCGTTATAGGGAAAATGTTAACTTCCAGATTATAATGCGACTCAAGTAAACAACATATTTTGGGGTAATGGCTCCAGGGAGGGACAAATTATGTTAGTATACCTATTTGAACTGGATTCTGTGCGGAATTCAGCAGAGGAGATAAAGATTGGGCATATTTCCAACACTTAGGTGGAGATTTAAGACATACAAGCGATAGAAGAAATGATTACATTAGAAGAGGACAATTCGGCTATAAAGTAACTAAGGACTATAAGAAATTAGAAG
>OLGF01003571.1_pt1 | contig 12695 bp, 13 predicted proteins | sample 1604971 | NCBI WGS metagenome assembly OLGF01 (sample SAMEA3888902, study PRJEB22519) | human gut metagenome | biome: human gut; feature: human-associated habitat; material: faeces | place: Denmark | collected 2011 | reverse complement strand
CGGGAAACAGGGTCATGATGTCAATTCTCATCGGTGGCCAATCCTTTCATGTTGTGTACGCGCAGGGTGCCGCCGTCTACATCCACGGAGGCGATGAACACGCCGGGAACGGCGGGGATCAGGTACTCCCGTGGGCCCCGGACCTCGTAGACCTTATGGGCGGGATAATGGAGGACCCGATGGAGCTTGCCCAGCTCCGCCCCGGTGGCATCGTCCAGAACGGCGAGGCCCTCCAGCTCAGCGTCGAAATACTCCCCCGCCGGGAGGTGGGCGTCCTCTCGACGAATGGAGACCTCCCGGCCCTTCAGCGCCAGGGCGGCATCCATGTCCTCTACCCCGGGCAGAGTCAGAAGCAGGGTGGACTTATGGACCCGGCGGCTTTTGACCCGAACGGGTTCCCCATTTACATAGAGCGTATCAAACGCCGCCACAAACTCCGGGGTGAAGCCCTCCGGATTCAGCTTGAGCTCCCCCTTGATGCCGTGGGCATTGACGATATGGCCGACGGGGATATAGACAGGACGCACAGCGCTCCCTCCTCTTTTCCTTAAATTGCCGACTTTATTATAGCGGAACTTTCTCCCGCAGGCAACACCTGATTGGATCGTTCGGGGGGCAAATTTCGGTAACAATTTTGTATCTTTTTTGACACGATTGCGTCGTTTTTCCCGGCTCCGAAGGCGCATAAATCCCGCAATTTCCGGAAAAACTTGACATATGCCCGAGAAAGTGCTATACTCCAATAAAATTTGTTTTTGTAACAAGTGTTACATTTCGGTTACAAACGAGATTCATTTCATTAACTTTTTGAGTTAATTTTATCCAGTCTTTACCGAAAGGAGCCTCTCGGTTTTGGCAGGCTATACGCCGAAACGGGAGGGTTACGATCTCATGAAGAAAAGCTTTTTATCCCTTTTTGGCGGACAGCAGGGACAACCTGCCAACCGCCGCAGGCTGCTGGCTCTGCTGGCACCGCTGACGGTGCTGGGCCTGGCCGTATGCATCTGCATGAGCCCCGCTCCGGCGGACGAGAGCGTGTATATGCTCATTGACAGCGAGTCTATTCACACCGTTACCGCCGACTCGGGCCTGGACTACGACAGCAGCGCCCTCTATGCCGCCCCCCACAGCGCAGGTGCGGCCGATGTGCAGCTGATCCTGAACAAGGGCCAGCAGGTACAGGTGAGCAATGCCGTACAGGGGGTGTCCGCCTCCGCTAAGCGCAGCAGCAACGGTGTGCAGCTGCTGGCCGCCTCTGTGGACGGCCAGGAGGATTCCGCCGAGGAGGAGACCACCCTGACCTCCCGCCACGAGACCGTGGCCAACCTCCTGCGCCGCAGCCATGTGAAGGTGAGCGAGGGCGAAATGGTGGTGGTGGACCTGTCCTCCGGCAGCCCGGCCATTACCGTGTGCCGGCAGTACACCCATCTGCGCAATGTGCCGGTGGAGACAGCCTTTGACGAGGAGCGCATCGCCGACCCGCTGATGGCCAAGGGCACGGAGAAAATCATCACCCCCGGCGTGCCCGGCCTGGTCACGGAAACCTATCTGGACACCTATGTAATGGGCAAGCTGGAAAAGACGGAGCTGGTGTCCACCACGGCGGATAACTCCGTGACACAGGTGGTGGAATACGGCACCCTGGTGGACTCCGTTTCACAGGACGACACGCTGGTGTCCGTGCATCGCAATGACGACGGCAGCGGATACCTGACCTTTGCCTCCGGCGACACCATGGCCTTCTCCTCTCAGGTTACCTGCAACGCCTCCGCCTACGCCATTCACGGCCACACGGCCTCCGGGCGGCCCACGGCTTACGGAAATATCGCCGTGGATCCCTCGGTGTTCCCCTACGGAACCCGGTTCTATATCTACACCGATGACGGCTATATGACCTACGGCATGGCCACCGCCTCCGACTGCGGCACCAGCATCAAGGGTTACAAGCTGGATCTGTGGTTTGACGAGTACAGCCAGGCCTGCGCCTTCGGGCGGCGGAACTGCACGGTGTTCGTGCTGAGCTGATTTACAAAAAGCTGCCCTTTCGGAGTGCATCCGGGAGGGCAGCTTTTTTATTGCTTTATTCTTCGGACAGCCGGGCTTGGGCGAAAAAGGCCCGGGCGGCTTGGTCGTAGGCAGAGAGCGTCCGGGCCTTGCGGACGGCCCGGAGAAAGGCATCCGTGTCCCGGAAGCTGCCGGACAGGTAGCTCCAAAGCTCGCGCATACGGTGCAGCACCGGCGTATCGCCGCTGTAATCCCGGCGGTAGGCGGCGCAGAGAGCATCGTGGTAGGCCTGCAGCTGTGCAGCGGTGGCCCGCTCTCCGCCCCGGAGACGGCGCAGCAGAGACGGATCACGCTGAAGGCCCCGGCCCAGCATCAAAGGGAGCGCCGGCGCGGCGGCGACATCCGCAGGGGTAAACAGATCGCCGTTATAGCACAGAGGCAGGCGTGTGTTTTCCTGTGTCCAGGCGAACACCTCCCGGTGGATGGCGCCCTTATAAAACTCCGTGCGCAAGCGAGGGTGGACGATGAGCAGGGCGATGGGATAGTCATTGAGAATATCCAGCAGAGCGGGCCACCGGGCGGGATCGTCCCAGCCGATACGGGTCTTGACGGAGATTTTCATATCCGGGAGCGCATCGAAGATGCCGTCCAGCAGCTCTCGCAGCAGGTCTCCTTCCCGAAGCAGGCCCGCCCCCTTATTTTTGCCCGTAACGGTGCCGGAGGGGCAGCCCATATTCAGGTTCACCTCACCGTAGCCACGGCTTTGGCACTCCTTGGCCGCCCAAATAAAGTATTCGGCCCGATTTGTTAAAATTTGAGGCACCACGGGGAGATCCCGATTATTCTCCGGGGCGATCTCCTGCAGCTCCTTGGTTTGAAACTCGAAATTGGCGTTGGGAGAGAGAAAGGGCGTATAGTAGCGGTCTGCGGCGCCGAACAGGGCGGCGTGGACCTGCCGCCAGCGCCAGCCGGTGAGGCCCTCCATGGGCGCGGCATAATACTCCTGCATGGGCATCCCTCCTTTTGGATCATCTTATCATATTTACGGGCGTCTTGCAATTCCCCGCCGGGTGTGGTACAGTTTGGGGGTGGAAAGCGAGGAGAAACTATGACACTTTTTGAATACTATCTGCAATATATGACGCGCATTTGCGAGGGCAGTCTGGAAGCACCGGAGGGCATTACCCTGACAGAGACGGACGAAGTGCGGCGGGCTATGGAGCTGCAGCAGCAGATCGGCTCCATGGGCATTCCCGCCTTTGTACGGGCCTGTGCCGCCGCAGCCGGGGACGAGATCCCCCGGGAGACTTACGACAATTTCTCCATGGACGATGCGCTCTCCGCCGCCCGAGCCCTGACCGAGCAGGCCCGGGAGGAGCCGAAGGAGCCGGAGCAAAAGGAGCCGGACCCGGATGCGGGGAAGCACGCCTTCGAGGTGTTTTTGGACTGCATCGCCCTGGACGACGGACTGGTGCAGTACCTCATCGAGGTACTGAAAAAGAAGGACTGGCAGGAATTTTACAAGCTGAGCCGGATCACCACCAAGCTGGACCTGGACCCCAACGAATTTCTCTACTGGCTGGGAAACAAGGAGCAGTATGCACCCCGGGAGGAGCAGGTGTGCGCGGCGGTCATGGACGCGTGCCTGGCCCGGTTGGCGGAGGAAGATCGGATGGATGTGGCGGCGGCGCTGCTCTCAGGAGACCGGAAAACCTTTGAGCTGTTCCGCTGCGAGGCACCGGAGCTGCTGCACCTGCCGGAGGCCACCTTTGACTGGTACTGCCGGAACTACCTGGACAGGGACTATCCCCTGCGGATGATCTTGCGGCTAAACGGGGTGGAGTTCCCGGAGAGGCTGGGGTGAAAATTGCATTTTTAGGGCGGGGTGAGGACACCCCGCCGTTTTTTCGCAGTAAGGCGTGCGGTGTGCGGGCCGATGTAAGCATCGGCCCCTACGGATGTTTTATTCGGTGTGCGGCGGGCGGGGTGATATGGCTTCGCTATGGCAGGAGGAATATAGTTTGAGGCCCATATTCTTGGGAATAGGCGGCTTTTCCCCGGAAAAGGGGTTGCATTTTTCGATAGGTGTGGTATACTGCCATCTGTCACACAAATATGAAAAAGATGATTTTTGTGAGGTGAGGTCATGCCCCAGGGCAAGCATATTTTGGGCCGGGCCCCTACCCGGCGGGTATTCGGCACCGCCAAGGTGGGCGACCGGGGTCAAATCGTGATCCCCAAGGAGGCCCGTGAGTTCTTTCATATTCGGCCCGGGGACACGCTGCTGATTTTGGGCAGCGAGAGCCAGGGATTGGTGGTCTCCCGGCCGGAGGTATTGGACCGGGTGGCCCAGGAAATTCTGCAAAACACGGAGGACAGTGAATCATGATGAACGAAATGTATCGGCAGTTGGGGGTCTCCCAGGCCGTTTATGAATTTGGCGAGAGTATTCTCGGAGGGCTTACGGAGCGGTTCCGGGAGATCGACGCGGTGGCGGAGTACAACCAGTGCAAGGTGCTTGCCGCCATGCAGAAAAACCGGGTCAACGCCACCCATTTCGCCGCCACCACCGGCTACGGCTACGACGACGAGGGCCGGGACAACCTGGAGCGGGTTTACGCCGACTGCTTTCACACGGAGGCGGCCCTGGTGCGGCCCCAGATCACCTGCGGCACCCATGCCCTCACCGTGGCCCTCAGCGCCAATCTGCGGCCCGGGGACGAGCTTTTAAGCCCTGTGGGGCGGCCCTACGACACGCTGGAGGAGGTCATCGGCATCCGGTCCTCCCCCTGCTCCCTGGCAGAGTACGGCGTAAGCTACCGGGAGGTAGAGCTGCTGCCTGACGGCACCTTTGACTACGAGGGCATCCGCCGGGCCATTACGGAAAAAACCAAGCTCATCACCATCCAGCGCTCTAAGGGGTATGCCACAAGACCCACCTTTTCCGTGGAACAGATCGGGGAGCTGATCGCATTTTGCAAGAAATGCAAGCCCGATGTACTCTGCATGGTGGATAACTGCTACGGCGAGTTTGTGGAGATGCAGGAGCCCTCAGACCTGGGTGCGGACATGATCGTAGGGAGCCTCATTAAAAATCCCGGGGGCGGCCTGGCCCCCATCGGCGGCTACATCTGCGGCACCAGGGAATGCGTGGACCGCTGCGCGTACCGGCTCAGCGCCCCGGGCCTTGGGCAGGAGGTGGGCGCAAATCTGGGGCTGATGCCCGCCTTTTACCAGGGGCTGTTCCTCTCGCCCACGGTGGTGGCCTCGGCGGTGAAGAGCGCTGTATTTGCCGCCGCCTGCTACGAAAAGCTGGGCTTCCGGGTGGTGCCCGGCTCAGCCGAGAGTCGACACGACATCATTCAGGCCGTGGAGCTGGGCAGCAAGGAGGCCATGGTGGCCTTCTGCAAGGGTATCCAGTCCGCCGCCGCCGTGGACAGCTATGTGACCCCGGAGCCCTGGGCTATGCCCGGCTATGAGAGCGAGGTCATTATGGCCGCCGGAGCCTTCGTCCAGGGCAGCTCCATTGAGCTTTCCGCCGACGGGCCCATCCGCCCTCCCTACGCGGTCTACTTCCAGGGCGGTCTCACCTGGTTTCACGGCAAGCTGGGCATCCTTTTGAGTATGCAAAAGCTGGCGGACGCCGGAATCATTAAGCTTTAATATTTAATATAATAATGTAATAAGGAGTATTTTCATCTATGTGGTTTTGGTTTTCTGTGATCGCGCTTCTGTTTTGGAGCGGATCGGATCTGTTTTCTAAAATTGGCTGCCGGGATGCCGACGATAAGTACGCCCACCTGAAAATGGTCATGGCCGTGGGCGTGGTCATGGGTCTGCACGCGGCTTACGAAATCTTTATCGGCGGGACGGAAATTAATTTCTCCATCATCCTCACCTATCTGCCGGTGTCGCTGCTGTACATCGTGTCCATGGCCCTGGGGTATGTGGGGCTAAGGTACATTGAGCTGTCCATTTCGTCCCCCATCTGCAACTCCTCCGGCGCGATGGTGGCTATCCTGAGCATCATCACCGGGACCGCCCTGCTGGCTCCGGCCCAGTACGCGGCTATGGCCCTGGTGTGCGTGGGCGTTATCGGCCTGGGCATCGTGGAGGCCCGGGAGGATGAGGAGCTGCGCCTTCTGCGTCAGGAGGCGGGAAACTACAAGTACGCCAAGTCCGCCCTGGCCCTGGTGCTGCCCATCCTCTACTGCGTGCTGGACGCCCTGGGTACCTTCGCCGACAGCAAGGTGCTGGAGACGCTCAATGAGGACAGCGCCAACTGCGCCTACGAGCTGACCTTCCTGGCGGCGGGCATTGTGTGCTTTGTATATGTGGTGCTCATCCGCAAGCAAAAGCTGGTGCCTAAGCGGGAGGGGCCCAAGTACCTGGGCGCTCTGTGCGAGACGGCAGGCCAGTTCGCCTATATCTACGCCCTGGCAGACTCGGAGCATGTGGCCCTGGCGGCCCCCATCATCTCCGCCTACTGCGTGCTTTCCGTGGTGTGGAGCCGGATATTCCTGAAGGAAAAGCTCTCCTGGAAGCACTATCTGATGATCGCCCTGGTGGTGGCGGGCATTGTGATCCTGGGCATTTACGACGAGTAACATTATAAAAACTCCCCCGTTTGCAAACGGGGGAGTTTTTTATTCTTCCGGTACCTTGGCCGGGGGCAGGCTCCAGCGGAAATGGGCCGCCAGAAAACGAATGACCATGACCACCGTGCTGCCCAAAAGCAGGGCCGTCATAGCGCCGGACACGGCAAAGGCCGCCGTGCCCAGCAATTCCAGAAAAACAAGAAGCTCTTCCATAGCGCTCCTTAGTGCCGGCCCACGAAGGACCAGTCGTCCTCGCCGCCGTGGAGCAGGTAAAGATCCTCTTTATAGTCAGAATCCAGGGGATTACCCTTGGGGGCGCTGGCCTTATACTGCTCCAGGACCCGGCGAGACTTCTCCGGAGGCTGGATGGTGCCTGCGCCGGCAATGCAGCCGCCGGGACAGGCCATGCCCTCCAGGAGGTAGCCGTCGTATTTGCCGGTGCGGGCGATGCGCAGCATCTTACGGCACTCCCGCAGGCCCTCGGCGTACACGGTTTTAACCTCTCTGTCCGGCTCCAGGCGGTGGATGACATCCTCCACGGCCTTGGCAACACCGCCGGAGGCGGCAAAGCCTACACCGGGGGCAGAGGCCTCATAATTGGCGGGCACATCGGGAATCTGCGCAAAGTCGATGTCCTTGGCCTCCATCATGCCGCGCAGCTCCTCAAAGGTCAGCACGAAGTCCACATCGCTGCGGACGGAGCGGCGGCAGGCCTCCAGCTTTTTGGCGGCGCAGGGACCGATGAAGGCCACCTTGCAATCCGGGTCGCGCTTTTTCTGCAGCCGGGCCGTGAGGACCATGGGGGTCATGGTCATGGATATATAGGGGGCGGCGCCGGGGAACTCCTTCTTGGCCATTACGGACCAGGCGGGACAGCAGGAGGTTGCCATATAGGGCTGCTTGGCAGGCACGCAGGCCATGAACTCCTCCGCCTCCTCGATGGCGCACAGGTCCGCACCGATGGCCACCTCCTTCACGGACTGGAAGCCCAGGATCTTCATGGCCTCCACGATCTGACCGGGGGTGACATTCTCACCGAACTGGCCCCAAAAGGCAGGGGCGATGACGGCGATGACCTTGTCGCCGCCTCGAATGGCGTGGATAAGCTGGAAAAGCTGGCTCTTATCCACGATGGCGCCAAAGGGGCAGTTCACCAGGCACATACCGCAGCTGACACACTTATCATAGTTGATCTCCGCCCGGCCATACTGATCCTTGCCGATGGCGTCCATGCCGCAGGCCTCCTGACAGGGGCGCTCAAAGCGGATGATGGCCTGGTAGGAGCAGGCGGCCTTGCACTTGCCGCACTTGATGCACTTATTCTGGTCGATCTCCGCCCGGCCATGGAGAAAGCTGATGGCACCCTTGGGACAGGCGTTGGAGCAGTGCCGGGCCAGGCAGCTCTGGCAGGCGTTGCTCACCTCGTAATGGGTGTCGGGGCAGGCGTGGCAGGCGTACTTGATGATATTGATAAGGGGCGGCTCATAGTAACGCTCCCGGATGGCGGTCTTGTCTGCCGCATCGGACAGGGGCTCCTGGTGGGAGGCGGAGCGCAGGCTGTGGCCCATGGCCAAGCGGATGCGCTCGGCTACAATGGCCCGCTCCAAAAAGATGGAATCTCTCTCGTTGCCCGGTTCATCCGGCAGGATCTTATGGGGCAGCTTATCCACGCGGTGATAATCCCCGCCCTCATAGGCCAGTCTTGCCACCTCGGCAAAGACCTGCTTGCGCATATCCGCGATCCCACAGTAAATGTTTCTCATGGTGTTTCCTTTCCTTGTCTGCTTGCTATAGTATAGCTTTCTGTGATTTTTCAAGCTATTATAACATCTCATCCTCTGTCCTTGCAAGAGGTGTTTCGCTATTTTTATCGTCGCAAAAATTATTTATCATCTCTTAGCGCCGCCTCCAGCTTAGAGAGGGCCCGCTTCTCAATGCGGGAGACATAGCTGCGGCTGATGGAGAAGGCGGCGGCTACCTGGCGCTGGGTCTGGGGGAGGTCTCCGGTGAGGCCGTAGCGGCGGCGGATCACCTCCGCCTCCCGATCGGTGAGGCAGGTGTCTACCAGGTGGCGGATGTGCTGCTGCTCCTCCCGGTCGGCCATGTCCGAGAGCATGGTGTCGTCGCTGCCCACCACATCCATAAGGCACAGGGCGCTCCCGGCGTCATCGCCGTCGATGGTGTCAGACAGGGACATCTCTCCCTGCAGCTTTTTGCGGCTGCGAAAGTACATGAGCACCTCGTTTTCCACGCACCGGGAGGCGTAGGTGGCCAGGCGTATCTTACGCTCCGGGCGGAAGGTGTCCACAGCCTTTATGAGGCCGATGGTGCCGATGGAGATCAGGTCCTCCTGCTCGGCAGACTGGGTATAATACTTTTTTATAATGTGGGCAACCAAGCGCAGGTTGTGCTCCACCAGGATGTTGCGGGCCTCCAGGTCCCCGGCCAGTCTGCGCTCTAAATACATTTGCTCCTCTTTGGCGCTCAGAGGCTTTGGGAAGGAGCCGGGATTTCCCGTAAGGCGCAAGGTCAAAAACAGGCTGTTGGCCAGCAAAAGCAGTGCCGCAGACAGCATATGTCCATCTCCCCTTTCCCTGCCATCCTATGCAGGAACGGGAAGTCCGTATACACGGGGCACTTCGGTAAACGCAGCAGGCCCCGGCTGCCGGGTCTGTGGCAGTCGGGGTCCGCCTGAGGGGGTTCCTTATGGAAAAAGAGGGGGTTATTGGAATATTTATCGTATCAGAACTGCAGACGATCCTCTTTGGTCCAGGTGGCCAGGTCCAGGCGAGGATAGCGGCGGCGCAGATCGTCCATCTTGCCCTCGGTGTCGCCCTGCATGGCGATGCGGTTCACGGCGTTCAGGTCCGCCTGGGGCATGGGCTCAGCGCCGTCCTTGCCGCACACGGGGCAATGGTACAGGCCGGTAGCCTCGCTATATACCACTTCACTGCTGCCGCAGAATGCGCAGCGATTCATCTTAGAAATCAATGCCATAATTTTTGTCCTCCATTCTTTAATCTTTAAGCTGGATTTATCATAGCACAGAAAAATATATTTGTGAAGCGCATGTTTGTTCTTGAAAGTATGAGAAGTTGTATGGTATAATGGTAGTGATAGGAGGGAGTCTTATGAGTATTACAAAGTATCAAATCTTTTTGAAAACCGCGGCCTGCGGGAGCTTTTCCAAGGCGGCGGAGGCTATGAATTTCACCCAGTCGGGCATCAGCCACGCCATCAACTCTCTGGAGGCGGAGCTGGGCGTCACCCTCCTCAGCCGCAACCGGGGCGGCGTTGTGCTTACGGCGGACGGCCGGGCCCTGCTGCCCCAGGTGGAGAAGCTCTGCGCCGCCCACCACAGCATGATGCAGACGGTTGAAAGCCTCAAGGGCATGGACAGCGGCCTGGTGAAGGTGGCTACCTTTTCCAGCGTCTCCTTTCAGTGGCTGCCCCGGATCCTCAAGAGCTTTGGCCAGCTCTACCCCAACATCGAGTTTGAGGTGGTCACAGGGGATTTTTACGACCAAATCGAAAACTGGATCGTCTCCGGGGCGGTGGACTGCGGCTTCTTCCGCCTGCCGTCCACCAAACACCTGCAAACCTACTCCCTGTACCGGGATGAATTGCAGGTGGTGGTGCCCTGCGACCACCCCCTGGCCCAGGCAGACCCCTTCCCGGTGGAGGAGCTGGCCACGGAGCCGTTTATTCTGCTGGAGGAGGGCGAGGACTACGAGATCATGGCCGCCTTCGACAAAATGGGCATCCGGCCCCAGGTGAAATACACCGCCCGGGAGGATCGGACGATCTTGGCCATGGTGAGCGAGGGACTGGGCATCAGCCTGCTGCCCCGGCTGATGGCGAAGCACAGTCCCCTGCCTGTGCAGATCTGCCGGGCGCCTATGCAGTTTGACCGGCCCATCGGCATCGGCGTGAAGGACGAAAAGGCCCTGTCCAAGTCCACCAAGCTGTTTGTGAATTATGTGCGCACCTGGGTGGCGGAAAATGGGGACGAATAAGGCTTTTCCGGCGGATACCCTCCGGGAAGCGGGATAAATGCCGCAAAGCCGGGCCGGTCTACGGGAAGTTTTATGCCGAAAGCCTTCAAAAATCGCAAATTTCCTCTTGCATTTTTCTTTTTCCCATGCTATACTATGCCCACATTTTATATGGCCCTGTGAACCGTTAAGAATCCTCAGGAAACTGAACGGGGAGGGGACTCTGGAGAATCCCATTGACTTGGGTGCCGAAGGTGTAAGGCCCGTTTGGGCCGAATCTCTCAGGCAAAAGGACAGAGACGGGCTTGGTTTTTACCATGTCCTCTGCCTTCTTCGGAGTCGCTGTGCAGCGGCTCTTTATTTTTTGAAGGAGAGAAAAAAATGATTGAAGAAGTATTGTACCCCATTGTATGCAAAATCAACGAATACCTGTCGAACTACATCCTGGTGTTCCTGCTCATCGGCGTGGGCCTGTGGTACTCCATCCGTACCCGCTTCGTGCAGGTGCGCTGCTTCGGTGAGGCCATGCAGAAAACCTTCGGCGGCCTGAGCCTCAAGGGCGGTGCCCAGAAAAGCGGCATGACCTCCTTCCAGGCTCTGGCCACCGCCATTGCCGCTCAGGTGGGCACCGGAAACATCGTGGGCGCTTCCGGCGCCATCCTCACCGGCGGCCCCGGGGCTATCTTTTGGATGTGGCTCATCGCCTTCTTCGGCATGGCCACCATCTACGCGGAGGCCACCCTGGCCCAAAAGACCCGCATAGTTGACAAAGACGGCACCGTCCACGGCGGCCCGGTGTACTACATCACCACCGCATTTAAGGGTGGGTTCGGCAAGTTCCTGGCAGGCTTCTTCGCCGTAGCCATCATCCTGGCCCTGGGTCTTATGGGCAGCATGGTGCAGTCTAACTCCATCGGCTCCACCTTCAACACCGCCTTCGGCATCCCCTCCTGGGTCATGGGTATCGTGCTGGTCGCCATCTGCGCCATCATCTTCCTGGGCGGCGTGCAGCGTCTGGCCGCCGTCACCGAGAAGCTGGTGCCCATTATGGCCGCCATCTTCCTGCTGGGCGCGCTGGTGGTCCTCGTCATCCGCATCCGGTATATCCCCGAGACCTTCGGCATGATCTTTAAGTATGCCTTTAATCCCAGTGCCATTATCGGCGGCGGCATCGGCTATGCGCTGAAAACCGCCATCAGCCAGGGCGCCAAGCGGGGCCTGTTCTCCAACGAGGCCGGTATGGGCTCCACCCCCCACGCCCATGCCCAGGCCAATGTGGCCCACCCCCACGACCAGGGTGTGGTGGCTATGGCCGGTGTATTCATTGACACCTTTGTGGTGCTTACCCTGAACGCCTTGGTCATTATCTCCACCCTGTACACCCCCGGCGGCCCTCTCCACGAATGCGGCGCCGCCGCTGCCAACACCCTGCTCAACAAAACCAACCTGGCCCAGGCCGCCTTCGGCACCGTGTTCGGCGAGACCTTCGGCAATATGTTTGTGGCTGTATGCCTGTTCTTCTTCGCCTTCTCCACGGTGCTGGGCTGGAACCTCTTTGGCCGCATCAATGCCAACTATCTCTTTGGCCGCAAGAATAAGAAGCTTTGCAACACCGTTTACACCATCATCGCCCTGGTGTTTATCTTCCTGGGCACCCTCACCGGCAATGACCTGGTGTGGGAGCTGACGGATATGTTCAACAACCTCATCGTCCTGCCCAATGCCCTGGCCCTGTTCGCCCTGACCGGCATGGTGATCACCATGCTGAAGGAGGGACAGGCGAAGAAGCTGAAGGTTTGAGATTCGGGAAATTAAAAATTTACAGTTTATAACGGAAAGACATCCGGCAAAGGCCGGATGTCTTTTTGTGTATTTGGGTGCGTAGGAGTGGGGGTACGGATTGCCACGGGCGTGGCGCGCCCTCGCAATGACAGGTTTTTTCAGGGATGCGGCAGGGCGGGCCGTCCAGGAGGCCGACCCCTGCACACCGTTTACCGATAGAATTTCGTAGGGGGCGTCCCCGACGCCCCGTCACCTCCCAGGTTGCGGGCGACCGCAAGGGTCGCCCCTGCGGAATTGCAGCAAGGAGCTGGTGGGG
>OLGF01003569.1_pt1 | contig 12696 bp, 10 predicted proteins | sample 1604971 | NCBI WGS metagenome assembly OLGF01 (sample SAMEA3888902, study PRJEB22519) | human gut metagenome | biome: human gut; feature: human-associated habitat; material: faeces | place: Denmark | collected 2011 | reverse complement strand
GCCTCCACCATAGCCGCGGATGATCTTGAAAATCTCCAAACAGAACTCAGCCGCCTGCTTATTTGCCGAACCGCCGATGAGTTTCCAAATCTCGTCGATAAATACCATCTTCTTTTTGGTGCGGTCGGCCTTCACCTGGTCCCACACATAGTCCAGTGCGATCATCATGCCCACTGGGAGCAGCTTGCCCTTCAGCTCGGAGATGTCCAGAACAACGTAGCGATTCCGCAAATCGATGTTCGTTTGGTGGTTGAAACTCTGGGCGCTGCCGGTGACAAAACGGCTGATGATGGCCGCCAGCCGCTGGGTCATGGGATTCTCCTGCAGGTGCTTATGCAGGTCGCCCAGGATAGGCATCTGCTTCATTTTGGGCGGAGCGGAGGCCATATCCGTATAGATGGAGTCGTTATCATGGGTGATGCCGAAGTCCGCATAGGTTCGGATCAACGCTTCATCCAGCATCTGTTCCTCTTCATTGCTCATATCGGGGATCAGCAGGCCGAAGAAGGTCATGAGCTGCTGAATTTTTCGAGCCAGCATGGAGCCCATCTCCACATAATCGATCTCGTCAATCAGCTCCATCTCCGGCGACATGGTATGCCGTATCTCCATTACATTGATGCAGTGGGGGGAGCCCGGTGCGATCTTGATAAACTCGCCGCCGATCTTATTGCAGGCTCTACGGAATTCGTGTCCCTTGATGGGCGCCAGAATGTAGCACTGAATGCCGCGCATCCGCATCCGAAGCGCCAGCAGCTGCATGGTGAAGGTCTTTCCTGCGCCCGATGTGCCCAGCAGGTTCAGGTTGGCATTTTTATTGATCTTTGTGTTGAACAGATCCACGATGCACAGGGAGTTGTTGTATCGGTTGATGCCCAACAGCACGCCATTGTCGTCCGACAGCTCAAAGCTGGTGAAGATATAGCTGGATGCGGCTCCGCTGGTCAGCACATTGCGCTGAGCCTTTTTCTCCAGCTTGGGAGAGATTTTCAGGAACGGCATCACCGACTGCAGTGCGGCCTCCTGCTGAAAGCTGCACTCGCTGGTGTACATATCCATGGATTTGAGCATATCCACCATCTGCTGCTTGCGCCAAAGCAATTCCTCGTAGGTTTTGGCCGATACGGTGATGAAAACACTCATGTAAAATAGGTCCTCGTTGTAGTTGGCGATGCCATTCTTGATAAAATAGCCCGCCTGTATGGAATTGGTCAGCTCCTCATAATCGGTGCTGGTATCCTGCATGCTCTTGAGCTTGGTGCGGTTGAGCCTGATCCGCTGGGCGACCTTATCTATGGTGCGGCTGCGGTTCTCACGGCGGAGATGGACATCGATATCCACTCCTTCTCCGGCGTTGATGAGCGAGGACATCCAGCCGGCCCGGACGCGGCTTGGATATCCGCCTGCCTTGATGTAGAGGAAGGAATAGTACAGCCCGTCCATAACGACATAGTTATAATGGCTCAGGTCGATGCCGCGGGGCGCCAGAAAGTTGGTCATACGGATAGGCGGCACCGGGTCCATGCCGATGATTTTCTTCTTTGCCGCCATGGTGTCCACCACGATGCGATCTACACGGGAGGAAAACGGTTCGTCCGTGCAGGAGCGCCGATTGTAAAACATGTATAGGATTTCGGCAGTCGCTTCATCCGGGTCTTTGGACTGGACGATGCTGTTGCCGCATTGCATGAAATACGCCCGCGCTGTCTGCTCGGCGGTCTGGAGCATGCCATAGATCTTTGCATAGTCGTCGCTTTCGTTGCGGCCTACCGCCTCATACTGGAAAATCAGAAAGAAGCGCCTCGTCAGCGCTTCCCGATTTCCCACATCCTTGATGAGTCCGATATAATCTTCGCCAAGCTCCTTACATTGCGGATTCTCCTCGTGTTCCAATTCCTCGCAGATCATGGATATGTGCTTATCCGAGTCCGCGCGGCGCGTAATGGACTTGAACTGCAGCCGCATGGGGGATATCTTCAGCCAGCTGGCAAAGCTGGAGATGATGTTGAACTGCTCCTCATCGGATCGCAGCGTGAAGTTGATCGGCTCGATCTCAAGGATTTTTATGTAGCGGTTGTCCGTCGTTTCAATGATCCCGTTTTTCAGGTCGCGGATGGGCAAATAATCCTGTACAAACTCAAGCTTTTCTTTTCTGTGGTTTCTTTTTCCTTTTGCTTTGGCCATAGCGGTATCCGATCCTCCTGAAGTGTAATTTCCTGCGGTGTGTCCAGAAATGGATGATATGGCCGATGTACTGAAACAGCGACCCGCCATCCACGCCTATTGCAGACACCACCGCCAGCGGCAGCAGCGTGACCGTCATGACCACGATGCGGATGGTTCCGGGCATGGGGATCAGGATCAGCTCCGGATAGCCCAAAGCCAGCACCAGAATCACCGTTTCAATTGCGTTGCGGGTATCGATCATCCCTCCCAGCAGTTTGCCGCTGTCCGTATAGTTTGCGGGGATTGCGTACACGTTGTTGTATTCTCTTTCGTCCAAGTTTTTCACCTGCCTTATCTGTAAATTGTTGCGGTTGTGGTATACCGTCCCATCCGCAGCGCCTGCTGATGGTCCGGCACATAGATATCCACGCGATGGATATTGTTCTCTATGCCCGAGCCGCCCCGATCTTCCACGGTGTACATGGTACCGTTTATCATGATTTGCGTGCCGAAGGGATAATGGCTGGACATAGCGACCATACCGACCGCTACCTGTTTGCCGCTGGCGGTAAGCCCCTGCGCATTGCTGCCGCAGCACTTTGCGCAGGCGCAGTAATGCGTCACCTCTACCTCCAGCGTATAAAGCGCCTCGCCGGTTGGGGCGTTTACCACCGGCGCATCGTAATCCACGATGCTGAGGCGGCGATAGGAAAGCCTTCCTTCATAGCTTGGCGTATTCAGGATAACGCCGATGCCGCCGGAGGAATGCACCCACATACGTGTCCCTTCCGCATCATATCCGGCAAAAATAAGCACATGGCCCCAGCCGTCATCATCCGCAAGGAATCCCAAATCACCCGGCAGCAGCTCCGCTGCGGAGACGCCGTAGGTATTCGGGTACTGTCCGTTGCAGCCGGCGCCGATCTCAACGCCTACTGCCGTATTGAATACCCATGTGGTGAATCCGCTGCAATCAAGACCGTAGGGCCGAATCGTGCCGGTCGTCGGAGAACCAGCTGACGTCACCAGCCGCGGCGTGTTCCAAGCATCGTTCCAGCCGGGCGCCGACTTGCCGCCCCAGAAATATGGGACCTTGCCCACCAGCGACAATGCCGTTGTAATGATGTGCTTCCGCATGGGGCTGCAGTTCTGCGCGTTGACAAAGGCGATTAGCTCCGCATCGGTCAAGGGAACCATCTGCCCGTTGCCTAATGTCCCATACAGCGTCATTTTCAAGGCGTTGGCCATCTTCTGAATGGCTTCGCCATAGGTTATTTTGAATTGGTCATAGGTGGCGGAGGGATCGATCCCGAAGGCTCGGATGATGACGCTGTTATCAAATGGCTGTATGGTGCATTCCACATACTTTACGACCTCCGTTTCCGGAGTGAGCGTCTCCGTGCCGCCCTGCTCATAATAGATTTCGCTTCGTGTGCCGGTGATTCTGCCTCCGCTGTATATGGGAACGGAAACTGCCACAGGCGTATAGGCTGCCACATTGACCGGCTCCGATGTTGTTATTGTTTCGTCCGGCTCATAGTAGGTGCGACGGGCTGTGGTATAACGGTACTGCGGAATGCCATTGATGGTTCCCGTCTGTGTCTTCGATGTGACGACCGTCACGGTAACGGGTCTGTATGTAGCGTAGGTAAAGGGGACGATTTGCTCCGATTCCTTCTCTACGAAAGATACCGGGAACATACTGTCGGCAACGCTGCGAAGCTTTGCCAGCATATCCTCCTTGCCGGTATTGCGTTGTTGAAGCGATGCGGAGTAGGCCGCAAGGATATAGCTTACATCGTATCCAGCGGAACCCTGTGCGTAATTGATAAGTGCATCCATAGACAGATCGTAGTCGTATCCGCCGTCCTCAATGATCTGCTCGACTTTTGCGAGGGCTGCGTCATACCCTTCCTCCACAACTGCGGAAATATCTGCGGCAAGGTCGTTATAGGATTCCAGCAGTGTTGTGGGGTTTTCCATGTCCACCATCGACCCATCCAGCCCAAACACGCTGTTTGTAACAACGCTGGGCAGTGAAACGATCAGGACGATAATGACAAGGAAAAGCAGGCAGATGCAGACAAGTATCTTAAACAGCGTGTGACGCATGGCCCATGCCGCCGATAAAATCGCACCCCACGGTCCGCCCGCGGCGGTTCCTGCGGCTATCTCGGCAACCGCCTTGCCGCCCTCCACACCTGCCTGCACCGTTGCGGCTGCTGCATTGGCGCCGGCTTCAGCGCCTTTCACGGCGGCTTGCTTTGCCGTCTCTTTTCCTGCTTCCTTTGCGGCTTTGGCCATCTGCTTGGCAGCTTCGCCGTAATTATCGCTGCCGTCGCCTATCTGCCGTTTATCCGGCTCAGCCATTTTCTTTTACACCTCCCCGGTGAGTATCCGAAGCCGCGCGTGGCGGCTGGTTTCTTTATTCGCAGGCAGGCAAAACAGCCGGAGGGATATCATCCGCTCCGGCTGTTGCCCGCTGCATTTATTTCCTGCGCTTCGGCGCCTTTATGCCGCTGTCCGAACGCTTTTCCGGCTCCTTAAAGCGGCTGGGCGTGTTCTTGTATCGAACCGACTCCACTGACACCGTGCGGACGTTTTCACCGTCGTAGACGGGCTTTCCGTCCTCGAACACCGGCTTGCGTTCCACAGCGGGGTCTCCATGGATGGCGATCCATTGCTGCCCTCTGACGTCCTCATATACCTGATAATCCCCGCGCGGTGCGGCGAATCTGGCGGTGTCGTAAAAGGCTGTCCCGGAGCCATCGGTATGGCGGACCTCGAAGTGCCCGTCCTCCCGATGCGTGCCATCCACATGTGCCACCTGCTGCTCAAAGCCGGGCATGAAGTTGCGGAAGGCCGCCTGGTTATATGCGTCTGTGGCCTCTCCCTGTTCAAAGGCAGGCGCTTCCGCGTGCTGCTGCATAGCGTACCAGTCTACGCCGTTTGCCGCCTGCATGACAGTGTGCGGTGCGTCGGGCTCATTGTAATACGCGCTGTTGTACCACAGGCTGTTTCCGCTCTCACTGCTGGCTTCCATGATGCCGTCGCCCGTGTTGCGAAGGACTGTACCTTCAGCAGCGCCGGGGAAAGCTGCTGCAACCTGTTCGGATTCGGCGGGGCTGCCGGTAAACCCGGGCGCATCGTAGAAGGCGTTTCGGCCCTCGCCGCTGGCCATCTGATACCATGTGCTGCCGTCAGTGGCAGTTACAACGGAGTGCGGAGCGGCGGGTTTTTCAAACTGCGCCGTATTGAACATCTCCACACTGCTGACCTTGCCGTCTGTGCCGGTCGCCGTCGTGCTGATGTGTCCGCCGCTGATCTGGGTTCCCTTGAGTGTATGGCCCGCAAGCTGAGGCATGTAGTTGCCAAGGCTGCGGTCGGCGATATCGCCGGCAATGGTGCCGGCTGCTTCTGCGGGACGCGCTGCTACGGAGGAGATGGATTCTCCCGTAAGCATCGCACCGTTTCTGGCAGCTACACCGCCAAAAACGCGCCCGACAAAGCCGACGCCGCCGCCCATGCCCATGCGCGTGCCGCCATCAACGACGGCGTCACGGACATAGCTGTTACCCTTGAATCTGCTGGCAAAGCCGGATGCAAAGCCGCTGGCCGCGGCGCCGGTTCCGGTTGCAGTCGAACCGCCCCTGCCGAACACGCTGCCTGCGCTCTTTGCGCTGTGTCCCACGCCGCTGATCACCCTTGCGGCCATCAGCAGCTCCATGCCCATGCTGGAACCGGTCTGCGCCACATTAAGTCCCATAGCGGCCATATAGCTGTCGAATTTCTGCGCGGTCTTTAGGAATGCCAGGGCGCAGAACAGCCATAGAAAGATAGATCCCTGCCCTGTACTCAGCGCGCCGCCGTTTCCGATATACTGGCCTACCGAGGAGTTAAAGCCCCGGATAAACCACACGTTCATGACCAGCAGGAGAAGCTGCGAGCCTACCATCCTGCACCAGCTTTTAAAAACCTGATTAGTCGCCTTGGAGCCGCCCATGCAGAATGCCAGCGGGGAGGTATAGCACAGCACACCGACCACGATATACCGTTCGACCGCCTCCAGCAGCAGCTTGAAGTAATTCCATCCGAGCGCGATCAGCAGGATCAGAACCAGTATGGGCCCGACAACCGTCACGGTTGAAACGATTGTCAGCAGTCCGTTGCTCAGTACCTGCTCCACACCGGCAAAGGTGAATTCCTCCGCCGTCATGCTTACATCCATCAGTGCCGTATACGGCGCTCTGGCAATGTCGAGCGCCAGCATGAAAATTGGTTTTGCGTATCCGATCAGCAGCGCGAAAATCGCGCCACGCACAACTAATTGCCATGGGTTTTCGGCTTCGGTAATGGGTCCTCCGAACGCACGGAACAGCTGCCAGACCACAATGAGAAAAAGGACTGCCCAGGCTGTGTACTGCATGACGTCAAAGGCCTTGGTGATGAAGGGGAAATACTCCTCCATGGTCACCATGTCTGTTCCTAACGCATTGAGAAAGAGGCCGGAAACCGCGTCCATGATCTGCGAGGCAATACTGGAGATCCATGTCACGATCCCTTCAAAAATCCAGTCTAAGATAGTCGTTCACCTCCTGACTGATCCCGAACTGTTGATCATTAACCTGTGTACTGCCCGCCGGCGATCAACGGCTGCAGGTATGCTACGATAAAGCCGAGTGTGTTAAGAATAATCCAGGTCACAACGACTCGTTTGAGCCAGCTGGTAGCCTCGTCCACCGCACGCTGGTTCCGGCTGACCATCCGCACCAACAACGCAATGGCTGCCACGGTCACGGCAACAATGGTACTGATCCCGACCAGCTGTCCGTAGATATCCCGCATGATCGTGGAAAAGCGATCCCAGATTGTTTCAGCCATTACGGGCTGGACGGAGAGGATCGTTGCCGACGCGGCGCCCACTAACGACCAGTAGGTATTTCTGAGCCGATGCTTACCTGATACAAGTTGCTTTGACATGCTTTTACCTCCTGTTTTTCAATTCGGCACATAAAAAGGCGCCGCTCTCGGAGGCTGAATTGCCTCACAGAAACGGCGCCTTTATGGTGTGCTCCTACTATCGGACGCTAACAGTATAGCATGTTTGCATTTACATGTCATCGGCGCGAACCGTGCCATTTTCTCCGCCTTTTTCTGTGCCATCCACTATGCCAGAAGGGAATGGCGTTTGTTCTGTTGCGGAGAAACCGGCGACTTTACAACCGGTAAGACAATCAGCGTCGTGAATTATGAAGCCGCTACAGCAAATGGATACCTCTTTCCAGATTTCTGAGTGCATCCATCACTGTGTAAAAAGAAGGAACATCACCATAGAGCATATCCTTCATGGCTTCGTAATCCGCAGCCAGCGCTGAAAAGCGATACTCCGGGGGAACCAGCTTCAAGGTGCCCGGGACAGCCTCCTGGTACTTTGCCCAGACTCTCGGATAGAACTTCATTTTGAAGTCTACTACCGTTTTCAGCAGGTCCACCCGTGCAAAAGCGGCCTCTTTCACAGGCGTCATAGACATCTGATATAGGTCATAGTAATGCCGGGAATAACGCTGCGGCATTTCCGAACCTTCGGGTCTGTTGGCTTCATGGTGCAGGATCGTCGCCTTTTCCCAGAAGGTCCGCTCCGGCGCAACGGTCAGAATTGCCGTATCCTTTTGCGCAAAGACTTTCGGATAATAGGTCGCGGCATAGGGCTCGATTTGAGCGATTTTAGCGGGTGTCCAAGCGGCCAGTGCACCGATCTCCAAACGAATGACCTGCAAGGTGGCAGGGTTTGTGAACAGGTGCGGATAGGCAAAGATGACGGTCTGTTTGTCCTTTTCGTCTATGTAAATGTTCGCCTCACAGCCAAGCTCCGGAGAGAACTCTGCCTGAACGGTGGGGCAAAACTGTTCTGCGAGGAAAACTTCCGCCCGAGCATTGGCTTCTTTGTTGAATGCATCCTGCTTGGTGTTGGAGCGCTTTTCCCATGGCTCGTCTTTACCATATCCCAACACCCGCCAATCCAAAATCAGATCAATATCCTCGGAAAAGCGGCTGATCAGGTTGAATGCTTTGGAAAGGCTGGTACCGCCTTTGAAGGTAATAGCATCTTTCCAGGGGCATCGGTGGAACAGATGGTCAAGCGTAAAGCATGCCCAAAAATCTTTTTCTACGATGGCATCATTCAAGCCCATTTTATCTGCTGTATTTCGGAACAGTTCGCCCCGGTCACTGTCCGGCAATCGTGCTACATTTCTCATTGTGTGTCGCCTCCACACATTTTCCGTATCGTTTCATAAACCCAATCCGTAGATTCCGTCGCCTCTTTCAGGCAGGCTTGCTTTTCGTCCTCGGACAGCTTTTCAGAAAGCGTCTGTATGATCTCCGCCGTCACATTGGTCCTTCCCAAAGTTTTCAGCGCCTGGATCACCAAGCTCGTCATGTAAGACAGACCGGTGATTTCCTTGTTGGTCCTATGCTTAAATTCCAGCTTTGTGGAGTTCCACTCATAGGTCTTATACGGGCCGTCGCTGATATAGGACCAGACTGCCGTTACCTGTGTGGAGAGCCCCAAAAGGTTCAGGGCTGTATTCCCACACGGGACGATGGTCCAATGGTAACTTCGCGCCAATGCTTTTGCAACTGCGTCCGGGTCGGCCGCTACGTATTCATCAAGCAACTTGCTGTACTTCGGCTTCTCGTAAACACCCTTTAATATCCGGCGAAGCATACCGATTTGCGTTAATCTGTTCAGATTGCGCCTGGTTGTTTCCGAATCGGCAATATCTGCGAAATCCGAGTTCACGAAGATTGTACCGTCATCCGCACCGTTGATTCGCTCCTGTATCTGCTTGGAATATCCAGTTTTCATCCTGTTTTCCTCCTTTGCTCTGTCCCGAATATTATATAATATTCGGGACAGAATTTCAACTGGATTTGCGATCCTTATCTACATTATCTCCAAACAATCTGCACATAATCGAACAGCTGCCATGCCGATGCTCCTGTGCGGCATCATTTGTCCCGCTCCTGTAGAAGCAAAGTAATAATCGAGGCCTTTAACCTTACCAGTTTTCCAAAATAGAAAGAACCTCCAGCCAGGAATCCACCTCGCCGGCAGGGGCAGACCATAGGCGCAGGGCGATGATATTGATTGCCTGCGTGCGGAGCCGGTAATAGTGCCGGGCAGAGATGTCCAAGCGGTACAGAAGCTCTTCGTGCATCAGCTTATCCGGTCCTAGAAAGGTCATGTAGATGATGTCGTACATCTTGTGCCCGTTGACCGGTTTGGCTTTCAATATACTGACCGCATCGTTGAGCCGGTCAACCAGCAGGCGGGAGCGGCGTACACTCTCCATCCGGCCTTCCAGCTTTCGATTGTTCATCCCAAGTTCCAGGTCGATCCGATCCAGCAGCGTATCCAGATCCTTCAGCGGGCGATCCAGCTCCTCTGCTACGCTGGACGGGAAGCATTCCAGCGTCCAGAGAATGGTTCGGTAGTGCTGCAGCAGGAGAAGCGTGTTATGATACATGCTTTTCTTTTTCTCCTTTTTGGCTTGGCGGACTCTGTCATCATCGATAGACGAATCTCCCAGAATGCCGCGCTTTGTTAAAAGTTCAATAAATGCGGCAGATTGCTGCGACAGCTTGGTTTCCTGCTGTTCATAAAGCGCCTTTCCGGCACTGCTTTCGATTTTGCTCATGTTGATTCTCCTTTCCGGTTTCGTGAGTGCAAGAAAAAACCCGCGTAAGCACATGGCCCGCGGATGTGGTTCGCATCTATGCGGCGTAGTCTACCACTTACACCTCTGCAGTCATAGATACAGTTCTGACAATTCCAACACAGAGAAGTATACGCGCGTATTATAGGGGACGAAAGTGCAACGCGATTTTCTGATGCCTGTTCGGCATAATCAGTAGTTCTCATGATAATGATCCTGCGGCTATACCAAAGGATCATCTTGTTCAGGCGTGCATTGTCCGAGCCTCCAATATGCGCATTTCCGGCGCAAATACGCATTTTCTCAATAATGCGTTCAATTTCTGCGCAGGCGGGCAGGGAAGCCTCTGTATCCAGCGGATACAGTCTATTGAAAACGAGGCAGCCGTAGGAGCCCGGCAGACGGTGCAGAGCGAAGGCATCCCCATTCTTCTGAAAAAATCTCCACACCTTTGTCTTTTCCCAGCCCCAGCGCCGTCCCAAGGCTTCCAATGTCAAAGCGGCGCCAAGTCTCCCGAATTGAACGGCAGGCGCCAGATAAGAAAACGCATTGCCGGTCTCCTGCCAAACCGTGTGGCACCAGAGGTCCAGCCATGCATCTGATTCGCCGAATGTATAATGCTGATCCGCAAGGCGCTGCGTGATGTTGCGGGGAAGGCAGAGAAAGCCATAGCCGTCTGTTGCATAGACTGTTCCGCTCATGCATTCGGTGCCGGAGCATTTTACGACCCAATCGGTGACGGCATATTCCAGCTTCTTTGTTTTCTCGTCAAGCGTGTAACGGATATACCCGAACCGGCTGAGCGTATTCATGATTTCCAGAGCCTCCGTGCGGCTTTTGACGCCCAGAATGCTCTTCAAGCCGACCACGCCACCGGACCACATCCCGGGCATTACATCGTTTGTGTATCCGCAGTATTTTGCCCGACCCTTGCGAAATGCCGCCCGCGAGGCCAGCTTTGCCCAATAACCCATGATTCCCTTACCGACCGGCAAATGAGTCCTGGGCAGCTTAACCCATTGGTATCTGAACAGGCATTTCGGCATGACGGGTTCCTCCTTTCTGCGACTGGATATAAAAACAAGGCAGCCCCTTTAATCGAGAGACTGCCCTTGCAGTATGTGGTTACTATATTCTTACTTGAAGTCCGGGTAACGATTCCTTCTGCACCCCTACGAGATACCAGTCGTTTCCGTACTCTATGCGAGTGGGTGCCCATTCGTCATTTATCAAGACCTCCATTGTAGTTCCGCAGTGCAGGCCGCCATAACTGTTTCCTTCCTCATACAAAATGTCAAAGCGATTTGTGGAGGAGTCATATATAAGTATCCCTTTTTTCATGTGGGCTTACCTCCTGACAAAGAATTTAAAAACATTTTCCCATAGTCATATTTTATGAAATTAGTACAAACCGCATCAGTGTCAATGCAGTTCATTTTTACTTAGGGGCGTTCATGAAAAAAACCCGCAAATTCACCTTGTGTTGACCCTTCAGTTAACCCATTTACTCACCCATTTACTCACCCATTTACTCACCCATTTGTCCCGGTTAACCCATTTTTAGCCCTTATAAAATGGGTTAACCGAGGTCACATACGGTCAAAAACAGCGAAAGGCTTCAAAAGCAATCAGACGAAAAGGGTATAAGAAAACCCCGGAAAATGCTGATTTTCCGGGGTTTTTGAGCTTTTGAGTTGTAAATTTGCGTCCGATCAGCGCTTGCTGAACTGAGGTGCGCGACGAGCGGCTTTGAGGCCGTACTTCTTGCGTTCCTTCATTCTGGGGTCGCGGGTCAGGAACCCGGCCTTCTTCAGCTGGGGGATGGTTTTGGAGACCTTGTTCTGCTCGGCCTTCATCTGCTCGGTGGCGAAGATGATGTCCCGGCGTTCCTTGTCCAGGGCTAAGATCCGGTCCACCTCTTGGTCACAGTTGACTTCCTTGGCCCGGAGCCCAGCCTTGACCTTCTCCGGGTCTTCCTTGATGCGCTTGATGTCCAGCATTGCTATCACCTCATAAATTCTTTCCCTCTGTGTTTCACGTGAAACAACAGGGTTGGATTTTTCTCTCTCAAAACAGCATGGCGTAAATGGAACGGTAGGTATCGGCAGGGGAGTCCGCCCCCTCCACCACAGATTCGGTGGGCAGGCTGCTCTCCAGGCCGGTCTCCTCAAAGGCCTCCACCAGCTCCCGGGCCCGGGTGTAGGAGGTCCGGGTGGCTGCCTCAATCTGCCGCAGCCACTCCAGGGCCTCCACCTGCTTTTGCTGGGCCTGGACCTGCTCCTCCAGGGCCTGCTTGTCCTCTAACTCATACTGGAGGCGTTGGTTTTCCAGCTGGAGGTCGGCAATCTCCTGGGTGTTGCTGATGGAGTCGTTTAGGTCCTGAAGGGCCAGATGGTTGCGCTGCTGCATCACAAAGGAGATCAGCAGCAGCAAAAGAGCCACACAGAACAAAACGGTCAGATAGACCTTCACCGGCCGGCTCTTGCTCTTGGGCTTGTCCGGAGGGGCCGGGGGATGGGCCGGAGGCGTCTCCGCCTCCGGCGGGGTCTTGGGTGCTTCTTCCGGGTTCATGGTTTTCTCCGCTCCTTTCCGGTGTCCAGGGCGGAGAGGGCCTGCATGAGCCCTTCGAGGTCCTCCTGGTCATAGTATTCCAGGGCAATTTTTCCCTTTTTCTTCCCCTGGGTGATGGTCACCCGCCGCCCCAGCCCCGCGGTGAGCTGACGTTCCGCCTCCTTATAGTAGAGGCGGAGCGGGGAGGGGGCGGGGCGCGCCTGGGCAGGCTGGTCCTGGGCCTGGAGCCGCTGGCGGATTC
>OLGF01003555.1_pt1 | contig 12736 bp, 13 predicted proteins | sample 1604971 | NCBI WGS metagenome assembly OLGF01 (sample SAMEA3888902, study PRJEB22519) | human gut metagenome | biome: human gut; feature: human-associated habitat; material: faeces | place: Denmark | collected 2011 | reverse complement strand
TGTAAATTCCGCCACTGACGAACATTTGTATTTCCCCCACGGACATATATACCATGTGCCCCCTGTTTTTCTGTCACGTACACTTGTTTGTCTATGCCGTACATTTTATTAACAATTTATTCATAAATTGTTTACAAAAAATCTATATTATTTTTTTATTAAAATGATATTCTTTTATCGAAGATAACAATTATATAAGAAAGGAGTTTTTATGAAACTAAAATATTTTTTTTCTTCATCTGTCGCATTGGCATGGTCTTTTTTTATTAAATCCTTATTTGGTGCAGTAAATAATGAGTTAAAGACTTTATTTTTATTCATTTTAATTGATTTAATAACAGGAGTGACTGTTGCAGGCGTATTTAAAAAAAGTCAAAAATCTTTGTCGGGGTCATTAAAAAGTTCTGAAATGACAAAGGGGATATGTAAAAAAATAGGAATAATTCTTTTAGTTGTTATAGCACACTATATTGATATAATATTAAATATATCTTATATAATGTATGCAACAGAGGTTGCTTTAATCGTTGAAGAATTAATTTCCATTATCGAAAATATTGGACTAATGGGCGTTCCTATCCCGGCAGTGATTGCAAATTCTATTGATTTATTAAACAAAAAAATAAGCGAGGTGATTAAATGAACATTCCGATTTTGGATACCGCTAATAGTAAAGTAAACGAATTTATTAACGAATTAGCACCTATCGTAGTAAATGAGTATAACAGAAGATTAAAAAAAGGCGAAAAGGTCTTGTTTCCGTCTACAGTATTAGCAATGGCGGCTTGCGAGAGCGGTTGGAATTTGGAGGCGGCAACACTTTTTGGTATTAAAGGCGACGGCGTAGAATTAAATACACAGGAATATATTGACGGTGCTTATTTTGATATAAAAGATAGTTTTATAAAATTTCCAAACACAACTTTAGCGGTTGTAGGTCTTTACGACTTAATGCAGTGGAATCATTATGATTTAGCGACATCGTCTAATAACTATATTGACGAATGTAACAATTTACAGGCGGCGGGCTATGCGACTTCTCCTTCATATGCAGAGACATTAATTAATATTACTAACGATTTTGATTTATTACAATTTAATATAAGATTTGATGATAACGAAGAAGATACAGAAAATACAGATGAAACGCCGGAGAATGTCTATATTGTAAAAAAAGGTGATAATTTGTGGAATATTGTAAAAGATTTTTACAATTTAGACGAATCGGAGACAGCAGAAAAAGTGGAAGAAGTTGCTAGAAATAATAATATTGACAACCCAGCTCTTATTTATGAGGGCATGGAGATTAATTTATAAGGAGTGATTTTATGGTATTAAGCAAAGAAGATTTTAAGAAAAAAATAACAGAGTTGAATATTGACGACGATAAACAGATTGAATTGCTTGAAGATATAGAAGATAGCTGGACTTCTGATGTAAACGAAGAATATAAGGCTCGTTATGAGGCAGAGAAAAAACAGATGGAAGCAGAGATTTCTAATCTTGAGGCAGAGACGGCTAGTTTAAAAGCTAAGTATAAAGAGAGGTTTTTTAGTGGCACGGAAACACGTGAAGACCTTGATGACAATGAATTAATTGAGAAAAAAATAATTGATGTAAAGGAGATTTAATATGGCAGCAAAAAATGTTTTAAAAGTAGGCACGAACGCAGAGTTATTAAGCTATATCATTAATCAGAATCCTATTTTATCGGAAGAAATTGATTTGCCAGTACAGGGACAGGATATTAAACCAATTGGTAAATTAATTATTGATAATCAGCGTTACCGCAACGCTTTTATTAATACTGTAAATATTATCGGATTAACAGTCATTAAAAGAAACGCTTGGGATAATCCATGGGATTTTACTTTAAGAGGAACACTATCAAGAGGGCAGACAGTAAGAGAGATTATTCTGGATTTATGTAAGGTATATTCATATAATGATAAATTTACAGAGAAAACAGCTTTTTTAAACACAGAAGTTCCGAACGTATTTAATTATTTGCACAATCTGAACTTTCAAGTTTATTATCATACTACAACATCAGATGAACAGCTTGCTATGGCTTTTGAAACTGAGGGCGGCTTACTTTCTTTTATTGAAGAATCAGTTTCAATGCTCTACGAATCAAAAGTATATGATGAATACATAGTTGATAAATATCAGCTTTGCCGGAGAATTTTGGACGGTACTATGACAAGTGTTGAGATTACAGATTACAACACAAAAACAGCAAGAGAACGTGTTGCTGATATGAAATCTATATCTAATAAATTAACATTCAGAAGTCCAAACTATAATCCAGCAGGAATAAGACGAGCCACTTCGTTTGATAATCAGATGTTTATTTTAAACACAGAATTTGAAGCCGACATGTCGACAGAGGTTTTGGCAACTTCCTTTTTTAGAGATAGTGCAGATTTTAAAGCAAGAGCGGTTCTTTGTGATGATTTTTCTAACCATGATACAACTCGTCTTAAAGAGGTTTTAGGTAAACAGTTCGTTGCATTTACAGCAGAAGAAATTCAGGCACTGAAAAACGTACCAGCTGTTATTATATCGAGAGAATGGTTTATGAATTATAATTATGGCATGGATTCAACACAGGACGGAAAGACAACAGAATTCTATAATCCTGTAACGCTGGAGAATAACCACTTTTTACATGTTTGGGGAATTAAGTCAACTTCTCCGTTTGAGAACGGCGTTGTATTTACAGCGGGGGTCGCTCCGGCAGTTACATCTGTAACATTATCACCATCAGAATTTAGTTTATCGGCAGGACTTTCCGCAACAATAACAGCGGACGTTAAAACAAATGGATTTGCTAATAAAGCTGTGTCATTTGCTATAACAAAAGGCGGCGAGGATGGAAAGGCAGCAATAACTGAGAATGGTCTATTAACAATAGCAAAAGACTATGATAAAAACGGCAATGCACCACAAATCACAGTTACAGCGACGTCGATATATGACAATAGCGTTATAGGCACAAGTAGCGTTACAGTATTATAAAAAAAAAGGCGGCATTGCCGCCCTTTTTTAGAAAGGTTTTTTATGGCAAGAAAAAGAATTAGTTCACAATTAACAAATTTAAAAACATTAAATATGTATAGACGGCAGATGTCAACCATAACTCAAAATAGAATTTACTATAAAGGGCTTGACGAAAATATATTTATGCCGTATGTAAATAGATGTCTTTACAGACAGGGAGTTGTTGCCAGCTTTAAAGATGAAATTTTGGGACATTTAATATTGCCATTTCAGAATGTCGGTTCTTTAGATGTATATGGTCGTCCACAGAGAATACAGTGTTATGGTTTAAATGGTTATCGGAGTAAAATTTTAAATCAAGACGAATTTGTATTATTGTATGATACAACAGGAGAATATCCTATTATTTATGACATTGAACAATACGCAGAGAGAATGGCTGCTGATGTTAGAACAATGGATATAAATATCGCACAGCAGAAGACACCACGTTTTATCACCACTTCAAACGAAAATAAAATGACAACGCAAAATATAATTAACAATATTGATTCTTTTGAAAATGAAGTATTAGCGTATGATAATAATTATATTGAAAATTTTAATGTAATTTTATCGCCAGCTCCCTATATATCAGATAAAGTGCTTGAACACAAAAAAGAAATATGGGCGGAATTTTTACGATTTATCGGCGTTGCAAATTTATCTATACAGAAAAAAGAGCGATTAATTACGGACGAAATTAATATGAGTCAAGGGGGCACAATTGTCGGAAGATATAACTCTGCTTATCCGAGAGAGGTTTGGAAAAAAGAGTTAAAAGATAAATTGAATATAGACGTCGAATGGGCTTTTTATGACGGATTAAATACTGATTTAAGTAAGGAGAGTGATTATTGTGATATATCCGATATTTATGCAAGGTAACGATTTACCACCAACACTCTATTCAATATTAAATTCATTTGTCAATTTTGATTTAGACGATAAAGTAAAAATTTCTGATTTATATATCAAAGGAAGAACTGTTATTTTTGATTTTGATTATGATTTATCAAAAAATGTTTCACGTGAAACATTTGAAAAAAATATATTAAATCATTATTTAATGAGAAGAATTAATTTTCAAACAGTTACGTTGTTTAAAATTATGTTAGAAAATAAGTTAAATGAAATATTGCCCAAATATAATATTTTATTTGACAAGACACGCGGATTTGATATATTTAAGTCGGGAGTTCATACAAGGGAATATTCAGAGATTAAAAACGAAACGAATACGAATACAAATGAATTAACGTCTAATTTAACAGTAAAAAGCGACTCTAGCAATGAAACAGGATTTAGCGATACACCGCAGTCAAATATTGACGACATAAAAAATAATAAATATTTAACGGAGTTTACTAATAATAATAATATATCAAATTCAGTAAACAGCGGCAAGACAACTAATAACGGCAACGGAACAAATTCCAGTGATATTAATATAACAGAAACAGTCACAAATACTGTTGATAACGAGGTTGACGTTTTATTGAACTTTCAAACAGATTTTAACAATATAATGACATTAATTTATAAGGATTTAGATTGCCTTTTTTATGGGCTGATATAAGGAGAAATTTTATGAATATAAACCAAAATTATGACGATTTAAAAAATATAACACCTTTTAAGCTTTGCGTATTAACAAACTTTCCGTTTATCGAGGCAGACTTTGACGCTGTGACAAATTACCAACTATTATGCAAAGTGGTTGAAAAATTGAATGAAATTATTGCAAATACAGATAAACAGAACTCTAATATTGAGTTATTAGAGACAAATTTTACAACTTTATACAATTATGTAAAAAATTATTTTGATAATTTAGACGTACAAGAAGAAATTAACGATAAACTCGATAAAATGGCAAAAGACGGTTCTTTATCAGCTCTTATTAAACCTTTTTTTGATGAATATAAAAAAGAAATTGACGGAATAGTCAATACACAAAATAGTAAAATTTCTGTCTTAGAAAATAGAATGGATTCTTTTTCTAGCTTGCCGAGCGGCTCAACTACAGGCGACGCCGAGCTAACGGACATTAGAACTCCAGCCGGAGGTTTTAACTTAAATAAAAATTATAATAGTGCCGGAAATGCTGTTCGTGGACAGATTGACAGCGTTAAGGATTTAGCTGAAAACGGAGAATTTTTACTTTTTAACAATATAAAAAATTCAAGTTCAGCAAAAATGATTGAAATAACTGATGTCACCGCAGAGAGTTACGACTTAAATTGGAATGGTACAGTTTTACAAGGCACACTAAAAACTGACGTTGTAACAAAAAAACCTATCTTATTGAACGATTATATTTTCTATTGTTCATTTCAGCGTGGTACATCACCGAATGTTGTTATAGCTTATAATTCAGATTTAAACACAGGATTAAGTATAAATTTAACAAATGGTATTTGTATTAAATATGATTGGAACAATACGACATATACAGCGTTTAAAACCTATACGATAAGTAAATCTATCGCTGGAAATGTAAAGATTTTTATTTATTACAATGGGAAAAATTATAAGTTTTTTGATGAAAATTTAAGCGAAATTTGTTCTATTCCAGCTCTCGATTTAACAGGGTATCAGCCTTGTATTGGATGGGAGGCTGGCGGTTCGTTTGTGGCAAATAATTTATATTTTTATAGTATACATTATGACATGAACACAAAATTTTTAAATCTTTTAAACGGAAAAACAGTAAATTTTATTGGTGATTCCATTACCAATTTAGGAAGTGGAAACAATGGCTGGCAACGTCTAATCGAGAAAGATATTAATATAAAAGCAATTAACTATGGTATTAGCGGAACTTGTATGACAGCTAAAACTCTGGAAGATAATACAGCAATGTGTATTCGATATAAAGATATGAAGATAAACGAATTTGTCTTTTGTCTGGCGGGAATTAATGATTATGGAACTAATAAACCGCTGGGTGAAAAAAACAGCACCTCTGTTTTAGATTTTACAGGTGCGTTAAGGACTTTTATTGAGGGTGTATATTCTAAATTTTTAGTTGCTTCAAATTTATATCAGTTTAGATTATTTTTTGCTTCGCCTTATAATGTTAAACACTACTTTAATTCCGATACGAATGATTTAGGTTTAACACAGTTAGATTATGTAAATCGTGCGGAAGAAATCTGTGCTGAATACGGAATTCCATTTTTAAATTTATATAAGCAAAGTGGATTTAATACTATTAACGAGGAATTTTTATTATATGACAATTTACATCCGTCAGTCGCTGGACATATAATGTTAGCCAAAATAATAGAAACGTTTATATGCACAAATTAATAAAAAAAAGGGCAGTAATAACTGCCCTTTTTTAATATTTAATAAAACCCCAATTCTCCCTCATTATGCCAAATTGTAACACCACGACGAAAAGCATTATTTATCGTTTCCATATACTCAGCTGGAACGCTTCCATAACCTATTACCGAATCAGATGATATTTTAACAAAATTATGAGAATTCCCCGACAAATTCGGGATTTTTATTTGATTTACAGCGTAACCATATTTATCGAAAAAACTGTCAATGCTTTTCGCTATATCCGATTTGCATGTATTTATTTCAATGTTAAACACAAATTTACCTAACAGCATATTAATGAGGTTACCATTCGCTAGACCCACTATGGTATCTGGTTTAGTTTTAGCAACACTAATTTGATTTATTTGGTTTAATAGACTTCCGACACCAGCCACTCCAGCTAAAGGATTACCGCTCGCTACACTCGCAATCGTTCCTATAGCTCCACTTGTAGCCGCTAGAGCTATATTAGTAGAATTTTGTGCTAAATATGTTGCAAAGCTATCAACAGTCATAGGAATTGTTGGAAAATTGTCAATAATTAATCCATTATCGGTATTTCTCTCAACACCTTTGTATCCTACAGGATAGCATATACTCTGCCCTTTATAATTTGCAGTATTTGCATAGTCGAATATAATATTATCTCCAAAATCTTCCTGCCGTAAATCTACGCTAGAACCAGCGTTATTACTAAGCGTTATTTTTACAAATGGGTATTGTAAACATTTACTATACTTAGGAGTATAGCCGTCCAAAGAAGTTTGTTTGCCTCGAGTAAGACCTGTATTAATATCCGTGTTAGAATTGTATGTAAATATACCAACCAAATCTCCACTTTTACCGTCTTTTACATAGTCAGAAAAATAATTCATTAGAGTACCCACTCCTGACTCTGTTAAATCAGCGGACACTCGCCATAATGTCATTGGCAAATTGCCGATAAAAGGCACAGATAAGCCGGCGTCATCATATGCTTCTTTTGGTGAAACGAATGTTCCGTCAGATTTACGAACTTCTGAAAATAAAAAACAAATTTTATTAGGCGTAACTGATAAACCGTAAACATTATTAGCAATATAATCATTCACTGATAGAGGTTCATCAGTTGTAGACGCTCCGATATAATCGTTCGTAATGTGTTCGCGTTCAACAAAACATGTAGTGGCAGTCCATTGTTCCCACCATGTCGACATAACATCAACCGTATATTCTAACTCGCTACAAGAATCTGATTTATAAATTACATTATCAATCCAAGCAAAAAACCATTTATTCTCGTAGTCGGGATTTTTAAAGGCTATATAATTAGATTCTTTACATATAAACATGTTAAACGGCACGCTAATGCGTCCATTATTTCTAATAAAAGAAAAATCGTCAGCCCTTGTTACAAAATGTACCTCGTCTGTGAGATTTTCTATCAACGTATCAGTTGTATAGTCTAATATGTTTATATATTTTTTATCTAATTTAACATTTTTCGCTAAAATAATACTACTGTTTTTCATTTATATAACTCCTTATATTTATTAATAAGAATCCTGTGATTATATTCGTATGTCTTCGTTTTGTCTAAATCGTCTTTAACATACTTCCAAACCAGCAAATCCCTTGCAAGATGTATTAAATAGTTCCACTCGCGTAAATTCATATATATCACCTCACTTTTTAATTAAAAAATCTATACATTGTTTAAAGTCAGTGCCGCATAAATCTGTAGCATAAAAAATGTTACTTTCCGTAAAAGTCTTTGATATTAAATTTCTAATTTTTTCATTAATTCTATAATCTAAATTATATATATTTTTAGAATATAAAGGGTCTTCGTTCACCTGTCCTATTACAATCGTATTTTTTTTTACTTCTGTCTTTTTAGGACATATAAACCAAACAAGCGTGTTTTTTTTAGCTAATAGAGTAGCTAAGAATTTAAAGTCATAATAAACAAAAACAAGTCTTAATATTGGCTTATATGATTTTATTGAAAATTCTAAATGCGGTTGTTTGTCGGAAAGCCAATTTCCACCGCTTATCATAGAGGCAGATGTTCCGATTGCAAATGATTTTTGATTTGTTTGCTTGCAATATTCAACCGACAATGTCATATTTTTATTTTGTTTAAAAGCAACGTCTACTATATCGCCGGGAGACATTTTATTTATTGTCGCCGATAAATCCCAATCACTTAAATAAGGACAGACTCTTGATATTGTATTACCCAAAAGCCATAGTTTACATTTACCACGCTTTCTGTCTACAGTGTCAAAAAAAATCATTAATTTATCAGGCTCATTTGCAATATAAGCTGTCCTACTCATAAACTCTTCAAAAATAATATTGTCAACGTCTAAAAAAGAAATTGAACTATAATTCTGCTCCTGTGATAAAGCGATAGCATATCCTATCTTATCACCTCTTTTTACTTTATTATTTTCAAAATCGTAATTTGCTAGGTATATAGCTCTCCTGTACACTGATATACAATTATATTCAGAATTCGTTAATTTGCTAATATCAACGTCACTGAAATATTGTTCAATTTTCTCGGTTGTAACTTCATCTTTCCAACGTCGTAAAAGTATAAATCTTTTTTTATATTTTAAATAATATTCAACCCCTTTTTTATGCTTTATCTGATAAGATTTGCCGCCCGACTTTTCGCCTAAGATTAAATTTATTAAAGAATTGTGTTTATCAATCTCGTCTAAATTGTAATGTATCGTATCTTGTCTCATTCAATATATTTGCTCCTTTCCGAAGAATCTCCAACTAATTCGGCATATTCTAACGCTTTTTTTAATATGTAAGTAGTTGGAAAAATTGGACATCCTTTTTTATCGTTTACTATCATCTTCTTTCCTGTATAATCAGTTAATTCAACAGGGATTTGTTCGTCGTTGTATATTAGAATATTTTTTCCTGTGTCGTTATAATCGAAAATTAAATCATCTTTAAAATTTTTTATATTGTCTTTTAAAGCAGCGACTCCTTTTTTTGGAACACCGGCAACTGTTATATGTAGCCGATTTTCGTTTTTAAAAAAATAATTTCTTTTAAATCCGTATATGCTATCATAAGAACGATAAGCATATTTTTTCGCTCCCTGAGTAATAAATTCAGAATAATGTCCGTCCGAATCAAATACGCCTAGAGGGTGTAAGATACCTTTTTTATCAGCTGGCATAAAAGAGGATAAATCTATGTCCATTTTTTCAGCAGATTTTTTTAATTTATCCATAACTATATTATTATATTCATTTATTATATTAATGTTATAGCCATCTTTTAATTTAATACTATCAGTATCGCAATATATTGCGTATTCGTCTAAGCCTTTTCTTTCTTTTCCTGTAACATCTACATCTATTATATTTCTAAGCAAATTATTTCTCGCGTAGGCAGTAACCCAAACGCCGTAAGCAAATGATAAAAAAGCTTTCTTTTTTTCTTTTTCAAGTAATTCAGTGATTTCTTCATTTGTTAAATGTTCAGTCTCCCACTCATTCCTCTTTTCGTATAGAACTCTATCTCTTATCAAATTTGTAACTGCCATTCCGTAAAGTGCATTGTATTTATTTTTCTCTTTTGAATACTCTAACTCTTTTCCGGCTACTCCCTTATATTGTGTTTTAAAAACATATTTTTTTAAAATAAATTCGATAAACAATTTAGGCAAATATTTATATATAGAAAAATAACTCTCTTCAATATCGTAAGATTCTATATCATAGGAATCACATATAAATTTAAAATCAATATCAGTTAGAGTTATTAATATCTCTTCTGCCTTTATAATTCTACCGTTATCGTATTTAGCGTTTTTTATCAGCAGACACTTGCTTGATGATATAAAGTTATTCAAATATTTACATTTTATATTAAAAAATCTTACTTTTAATAAATAAGCAAAGTTGCTTAATAAATCTTCTCTTTTACTAACTTTACATTGTTTAAATTCTGTAGACGGATATTTTTCGGATACCATGACAAAGGGGTACGAACTTGTAAAATCCCAGCTATCAACGTTATTTAACACGATGTCAGCGTAAACCCAATTTGCGTGAGAGTAACCCCCAGCAAAAGCCTCTATTAACATATTATAAATGTGTGGATTTACGTTTATAGCCTTGTATACAGCTCTGCGATATGCCATGTCATTATAAGTTAAATCTTTTAACTCTCGTCTAACGTGACCAGTTGACGTCCTAGGAATTTTATAAATATATTCATATTCTTGCAATTCTTTCTTGATGTACTCGTAGACTACCAAACAGTCATACTCACAATATTCCAATTCTTTTTTTGTTAAAGTTGTCAGCGAGTGTCGTATTAAAGTGTAGTCAAGGTCTCCAACTTTTTTTTCTACAGGTAACTGAAAAAGTTTTGGTAATTGTTCCAAAGCTGCGTTTGACATCATATATGTGCACCTAAACTCTATATTAAAATCTTGCAAGAGAGCTGACATTACCTTACGAATTTTACGAGCTTTAACTTCTGTAAAAGAAAAAAAGCCTGATAAATATTGAAATTCGTATGATAAATTATGCACAAAAAAAATTTTTCGATATGCTGAATTTCTATTAATCATCTCAAAAAACTCTTTTAATTCATGCCACGTCCTACCATAGTAAACCTTTTCGTTTATTCCGCACATCCAAATATACATATTCGATTGTTTTAAGCTATCTTTTCTTTCCTTTTCTGTTAAATTCAAATACTCTGACGATTGATATATTTTTCCGTTTAAAATTAAATATGAGGAAGTTTCTATATCAAATGAATATATTGTATCATCATATTTAATTTTTTTTCCTATTATATTAAATTCATGTCCAATATATTCTTTATACGATAACATTAATATTCTATATTCTCCATATTTAATTTAGATAAAGCATTTGCCCCTTTTGCCTGTACTAAATCATATACAGGTTGTAGTTCCTTTATCATTGTAACGTCATTTCCATAGTCATGATAGTTTTTAACTTTCTCAGCAAAATCTTCAAAACTGCCACCTTTTTGAGATACTTCTATTGCAATTAAAAGTTGTTCATACTTTACTTCTTTATTATTTTTGTAATCATCAGACGTAAAAAAGTCTAATATAGTCTGTGCTGTTTTACTGTCAACTTTAAATTCTTTACCGATTCCAGATTGAATTTTTGCAATATTTTCACGCACGCCCTTAACAGTGGAAGTCTTAGATTTTGCAAATTCATTTGTCGCTTTAATAATAGCTCTCATCTGTGTCGTAGATAAGTTTTTGTTATATCGAATATAACCTTTATCTGTAATTCCGTCTATCGCTGGTATATTCAGCTTATCTATTAATCGTTGTCCTGCCCAACCAAACTCTGAACCAAAATGCCCACGCAAACGCTGTAATTTTGCGTTCGCTGAACGGACATTTTTTTGTAATTGTTTGTATAAATCTTCTTTTTTTTCATTCATAACATTATACCTTTAAATATAGGGAGGGTGTATTCCCTCCCTTATATTAATACATGACCGGAACTGCTTTAAACGCGGATCCTAATTTACATTTTACCTTATTTACAATAAAGAGGTTAGTATCATCTTTATAGTCTAAATATGACTTGTCAAAAAGCGTATTCTCTCCGCAGTTAATAATACCGTATTCTTCTGTATTAAAATACGACATATCAAACTCTTTTTCATCTGTTTTAATATGTGTTGTAGCTCGTCCTGTTATCATTATTTTACTGTCTACCAACTCCGATACGCTCGTTGCTGTAATATCTCCTCTTTTCGCCATTTTACGAAAAATATCGTTGTCTAAACTTCCTTCGGTTGTTTTTACCGTAACTTCATAAGTCTTTTTTTTGTTTTCTGTCATTTTTTTTTAATCTCCTTATTTTTCTTTTTATTAATTTACTTTAACTGATGTATTGTAGCCTTTCATATTAACGTCACTCGCTGGTTTACTTGTCTCATCAGCATGCAAGTTGTAATCTTACATGGACACCCTAGAAAGGGGTTTCGACTATTAAATTACAGTATTCATATTTTAAAACAGACGTTACAATTCACCAGCCTTTTTTGTAGCCGTTTCATTTTTTCATAATCATAAGGAAATAATTTATTTACTTCTTCCCATGCTTCCTGATTATTTTTTACTGCCATATCCTTATATCTTTCCTTTCACTTATCGCTTATCACTTGTTGAGATTATAATACCATTTTTTTTAGAAAAATTGGTGTCCAATTTATTAATAATATATGAATAAATTGTTAATAAAATGTACGTCATAGACAAACAAGTGTACGTGACAGCAGCACCCTGTATATATGTCCGTGGGGAAAATACAAATGTTCGTCAGTGGCGGAATTTACA
>OLGF01003540.1_pt1 | contig 12801 bp, 10 predicted proteins | sample 1604971 | NCBI WGS metagenome assembly OLGF01 (sample SAMEA3888902, study PRJEB22519) | human gut metagenome | biome: human gut; feature: human-associated habitat; material: faeces | place: Denmark | collected 2011 | reverse complement strand
GAGCGCGTACTGCCTGCTGTCCCGCTTTCCGGCTGTTCCTGAAATTCCATCGAACCCTGTCGAGCGTTAAAATTTTTAAGCCGTTCCCCGCGGTATGAAACCCTCTGTCCCGGAGATACTGAAAGCACAGTATCATGGCAGGAGGTTCCAACAGATGCAAAACAAGGTGGAGATCTGCGGGGTAAACACGTCAAAGCTGAAGGTCCTGAAAAACGATGAGACCCAGGCCCTCCTGCTCCGGGCCAAGCAGGGGGACATGAAGGCCCGGGAGGAACTGATCGCGGGCAACCTGCGGCTGGTCCTCTCGGTGATCCAGCGCTTTGCCAACCGGGGGGAGAACGCGGACGACCTGTTCCAGGTGGGGTGCATCGGCCTCATCAAGGCCATCGACAACTTCAACACGGATCTGGACGTGCGCTTCTCCACCTATGGCGTGCCCATGATCGTGGGGGAGATCCGGCGGTACCTCCGGGATAACAGCACCATGCGGGTGTCCCGGGCCATGCGGGACACGGCGTACAAGGTGCTCCAGGCCAAGGAGGCCTATATGGCCGAGCACCAGCGGGAGCCAACCGTAGACGAGATCGCCAGGATGCTGGAGCTCAAGCGGGAGGACGTGGTCTTTGCCCTGGACGCCATCGTGGACCCGGTCTCCCTCTACGAGCCGGTGTACTCCGACAGCGGGGATACCATCTGTGTCATGGATCAGGTGCGGGACAGCAAAAACACGGACGAGAACTGGCTGGAGCAGATCGCACTGCGGGAAGCCATTGCCAAGCTGTCGGACCGGGAGAAGCGCATCCTGTCCCTCCGTTTTTTTCAGGGAAAGACCCAGATGGAGGTGTCCACCGAGGTGGGGATCTCCCAGGCCCAGGTGTCCCGCCTGGAGAAGAACGCCCTGCGCCAGATCAAAAAGGACCTGTGAACAGCCGCCTCAGGGCGGCTTTACATATTTGTAGACTCAGCCCAGGGCTACGTCCAGGATCATCATGAGCAGGAACCCGGCCATTACCCCCAGAGTTCCGCCCCGGGAGGAGTGGTCCTCCAGGTGGGCGCCCGGGATCAGCTCCTCCACGACCACATACAGCATGGCGCCGGCTGCAAAGGAGAGCAGCCAGGGCATCAGCGGCTGGAGGCTGCCTACCATCAGAACGGTGAGCAGGGCGAAAATGGGCTCCACGACGCCGGACAGGGCCCCCATCCAAAAGGATTTGGCCCGGCTGAGCCCTTCCTGGCGCAGAGGCAGGGCGATGGCAGCCCCCTCGGGGAAGTTCTGGATGCCGATACCCAGGGCCAGAGCGACGGCGGCGGTGAGCTGGGCGGGGGTGTCCCCCTGGGAGGCCAGCGCAAAGGAGATGCCCACCGCCATCCCCTCCGGGATGTTGTGGAGAGTGACGGCCAGGACCAGAAGGGGGGGCCGGCGGCCCAGATGGCGGAAGGATTCAGGGGTGAGCTGGGGGAGCAGGGCGTCCATGGTCAGCAGGAAGGCGATGCCCAGGACGGACCCCCCAGCGGCCGGGACCCATCCCACCATGCCCATGGCCTCCGCCTCCTCGATGGCGGGGATCAGGAGGCTCCACATGCTGGCGGCGATCATCACGCCGGCGGCGAACCCCAGGAAGATCCGGTGGACCGTGGGGTCAGGGCGGCTCCGGAAGAAAAATACGGTGGCCGCCCCCAGGGCGGTGAGCAGAGCGGTGAACCCTGTTCCGCCGGCGGCCCATAACAGTGCCTGTGCCAATGTACTGTTCCTTTCCCGGCGCGGGTCACGCGCCGCTGTGATAGGCGGGGAGCGCACTGACGGCTCCCCCCGCTTCACACTATGCGGGAGGGGGTGTCCCGGTGCTCCTCCAGGGAAAATGAAAAACTTTGCCGTACCCCCTATGCAAAAGAGGAGAATTATATTAGAATAGGGATGAATCATTGATCTTGATGCGAGGAGTGTTTCCAATGGAACAGCCAAAGTATAAACGCGTGCTGCTGAAGATCAGCGGCGAGGCCCTGGCGGGGGATGCCTCCCGGGGACTGGACTTCAACGTGATCGGACAGGTGTGCGAGGTCATCAAGGAGTGCACCCAGCTGGGCGTGCAGGTGGGCGTCGTGGTAGGCGGCGGAAACTTCTGGCGCGGGCTGAAGGACGGCGGCGACCGGATGGAACGGGTCCGGGCCGACCACATGGGGATGCTGGCCACCAGCATCAACGCCCTGGCCCTGGCGGACGTGCTGGAGCAGAAGGGAGTGGACGTCCGGGTCCAGACTGCCATCGAGATGCGGGCGGTGGCGGAGCCCTATATCCGCTCCAGAGCCATCCGGCACCTGGACAAGGGCCGGGTGGTCATCTTCGGCTGCGGCACGGGGAACCCCTTCTTCTCCACGGACACAGCTGCGGTCCTGCGGGCGGCGGAGATCGACGCCGATGTGATCCTCCTGGCCAAGAACATCGACGGAGTTTATTCAGCCGACCCCAAGGTGGACCCCAAGGCGGTCAAATACGACACCATCACCTACGACGACGTGCTGGCTCAGCATCTCCAGGTGATGGACTCCACCGCCACCTCGCTCTCCATGGACAACAAGATCCCGGTGCTGCTCTTCGCTCTGAAGGACCCTCAGAACATCATCCGGGCGGTCATGGGAGAGAAGATCGGAACCATTGTAAAAGGCTGAACCAAGGCGCCAGCTGACAACAGAAAGGAAGATTCGACGATGAGCCCTGAGACAAAAGTTTACGATGCCAAGATGCAGAAGACCATCGAAGTGGTCAAGGCCAACTTCGCCTCTGTCCGTGCCGGACGGGCCAATGCCGGCGTGCTGGACCGTATTTTCGTGGAGTACTACGGCACGCCCACCCCGCTCAACCAGGTGGCGGCCATCTCCTCCCCCGACCCCCGCACCCTGATGATCCAGCCCTGGGACGGCACCCTGCTCAAGGCGATCGAGAAGGCCATCCAGACCTCTGACCTGGGCATCAATCCCCAGAACGACGGCCGAGTGATCCGCCTGGGCTTCCCCCAACTGACAGAGGAGCGCCGCCGGGATCTGACCAAGCAGGTGCACAAGTACGGTGAGGAGGGCAAGGTGGCCCTTCGGAACATCCGGCGCGAGGCCATGGATGAGATCAAAAAACAGGTCAAGAAGAGCGAGATCACCGAAGATGACCAGAAGCAGCTGGAAAAGGAGCTTCAGGACCTGACCGACAAGCGGTGCAAAGAGGTGGATGAGCTGACCGCGAAAAAGGAGCAGGAGCTGATGGCGGTCTGAGCGATGCGGGCTGCACAATGCAGGATGCGGAATGTTCTCAAGACGTTCATTCTTCATTCTGCACGTGCGCTCTCAGCATTTTGTTTGGGTAAGGAAGATCAGATATGCCGCTGTTTACAAAGAAGCCTCAGCCGGAGGTACAGGTTGACTTTCAGGACCTGCCCCGGCATATCGCCATTATCATGGATGGAAATGGCCGGTGGGCCAAAAAGCGGGGGCTGCCCCGTTCGGCGGGACATGCCGCCGGGGCGGAGACTTTCCGCACCATCGCCACCTACTGCAAGGAGATCGGCCTGGAGTATCTGACGGTCTATGCCTTTTCCACGGAAAACTGGAAGCGGCCGGAGGATGAGGTGGGCGCCATCATGGGCCTGCTGAAGAAGTACCTGCTGGAGGCCATCGGACAGATGGAACGGGACAAGGTGAAGATGGAGTTTTTCGGGGACCTCTCTCCGCTGTCCCAGGAGCTCCGGGACCTGTGTGAGCAGACCCGACGCATCTCCAAGAGGTACGACGGCTGTCAGGTGAATATCTGCCTGAATTATGGCGGACGGGACGAGATTCTCCGGGCCGCCCGGGCCTATGCCCTGGACTGTGTAGAGGGGAGGGCGGACCCCAACCACCTGACACAGGAGAACTTCTCCGGCTACCTGTTCTCCCGCGGGGTGCCGGACCCGGACCTGATTATCCGCCCCAGCGGGGAGCTGCGCCTATCCAATTTCCTGCTGTGGGAGTCCGCCTATGCGGAGTTCTACTTTACGGATGTGCTGTGGCCGGATTTCAGCAAAGCAGAGCTGCTGCGGGCCATCGCCAGCTATCAGAGCCGGGCCCGGCGATTTGGAGGTATTTGAGAAATGGTGACGCGCATCCTCTCGGCTGTAGTATTGGCCCCGCTGTTTTTTGTTGTCCTGTTCTTTCTGCCGCCCGTCTTTCTCGCGGTACTGCTGGCATGCATCACCGCGCGGGCGTCCTTTGAGCTGCTGAGGGCCACCAAGGTGGCCCACCACAATGGAATGTATGTCTACACGGCGGCGGCGGCCGGCCTGATCCCCCTGACCTTCTGGCTGGGGTGGGGGAACTGGTCCCTGGCTGCCCTGTCCCTGCTGCTGATGGCCGCTCTTTTTCTGGGGGCCATCCGCCGCTTTGACAGCGGCAGCGCGATCTCCCTGGAGGATCTGCTGGTGTGTATGTTCGGCGGGATCGTGATCCCGGCGTTCCTGTCCACGCTGGTGCTGCTCAAGGGGATGGAGAGCGGCAGATATCTGGTCCTGCTGCCGGTGATCTCCGCTTTCCTCACGGATGCGGGCGCCTACTTCGTGGGGGTGTTCTTTGGGAAGCACAAAGGCATCACTCGGGTCAGCCCCAACAAATCACTGGAGGGCTATGCCGGCGGCATCCTGTTCGGGGGGCTGTTCATGCTGCTCTACGGAGCCATTTTGCATCAGTTCGGCGGGATAGAAGTGAATTTCCCTCTGATGGTGGTCTACGGGCTCGTGGGAAGCGCCATTACAGAGCTGGGGGATCTGTCTTTCTCTCTCATCAAGCGTCAGTATGGGATCAAGGACTATGGAAATGTGATCCCCGGCCATGGCGGGATGCTGGACCGCTTCGACAGCATGACCTTTGCGGCTCCGGCTCTCTGGCTGATGGTGACTCTGTTTCCAGCCTTTTAGGCGGATACGGTGGTCAGCGAGGAGTTTTGTCATATGAGCAGATGTATTTCAATATTGGGCTCCACCGGTTCCATCGGGCGGCAATCATTGGATGTGATTGCCGCCTGTGGCATGCGTGCGGCGGCGCTGACTGCCAACCGGAGCGTCCGGGAGCTGGAGGAGCAGGCACGCCGGTTCCAGCCGGAGCTGGCCGTCCTGATGGAGGAGGACGCCGCAGCTGATCTGAAGGTCCGCCTGGCGGACACGGGGGTCCGGGTGGCCGCCGGGATGGAGGGGCTGCTGGAGGCCGCCTCCCTGCCCGGTGCGGACACTGTGCTCACCGCAGTGGTGGGGATGGTGGGGCTGCGCCCCACCCTGGCCGCCATCCGGGAGGGAAAGCGCATCGCCCTGGCCAACAAGGAGACCCTGGTATGTGCGGGGGAGCTGGTGATGTCGGCAGCGGAGGCGTCCGGCGCGGAGATCCTGCCGGTGGACTCGGAGCACTCCGCCCTCTTCCAGAGCCTGGAGGGCTGCCGGGACCGGGGAGGTGTGAAGAGGCTGATCCTGACCTGCTCCGGGGGGCCCTTTTATGGGCGTACGGCCTCAGAACTGAAAGGAATGACAAGGGAGGACGCCTTACAGCATCCAAACTGGTCCATGGGGGCCAAGATCACTGTGGATTCCGCCACTCTAATGAATAAGGGCCTGGAATTTATCGAGGCGATGCACCTGTACCACATGCCTCCGGAGAAAATTTCCATTGTGATCCACCGGGAGAGTATTATCCACTCCCTTGTGGAATACTGTGATAATGCCATGATCGCCCAGCTGGGGACGCCGGACATGCGTCTGCCCATCCAATACGCCCTGACCTGGCCTGAGCGCATCCCAGGACCGGCCTCACCGCTGGACCTGTGGAACTGTGGGCCGCTCACCTTCGGCACGCCGGATCTGGATACATTCCGCTGCCTTCCCCTGGCACTGGAGGCAGCGCGGACAGGCGGCACGGCGGGGGCCATCTTAAACGGGGCCAATGAGGCGGCGGTGGCCCGGTTCCTGGAGGGGAAGATCGGGTTCCTGGACATCGCAGAACAGGTCGCCCGGGCCATGGATCAGGTCCCTGTGGTCCAGCGGCCCACTCTGGAGGACATTCTGGAGGCGGACCGGGCGGCCCGCGCCGTATGAGACAAGGTCCAGACTGATTTTCTTTTGGAGGTTCTATGCTCGGTTCTGTTCTTTTTTATGTTGTCATCGCGGTACTGATCTTCGGCGTGCTGATCGCCACCCATGAGCTGGGGCATTTTGCCACCGCCAAGCTGCTGGGGGTGCAGGTGAATGAGTTCGCGGTGGGCATGGGGCCCGCTCTCTGGAAGAAGGAGAAGGGGGAGACACTTTACAGTATTCGTGCCCTGCCCATCGGCGGATACTGCGCCATGGAGGGGGAGGATGAGGAGAGCGACAACCCCCGGGCCTTCGGCCGGGCCAGCGGGTGGAAAAAGATCGTCATCCTCTGCGCCGGGGCTTTCATGAATTTTCTGACCGGCTTTGTGCTGATCCTGATCCTTTTTTCCCAGGCCACCGGTTTCGTGCTGCCCACCATAGACGGCTTTCTGGAGGGCTACGGTGTGGAGGACAGCGGGCTCCAGCCCGGGGACGTGGTCTACTCCCTGGACGGACACCGGATCTACAATTATAATAACCTGACCTTCTTTCTCGGCCGGGCGGGGGATACCCTGGACTTCGTGGTGCTCCGGGACGGCGAGAAGGTCCGCCTGGACGGCGTTGAGATGCCCCTCCAGGCCCGCACGGATGAGGAGGGGAAGACCACATACCTGCGGGGGATCAGCGTGGGGCGGGAGATCATCCCCGCCACCCTGGGCAGCAAGCTGCTGTACAGCTGGTACAACAGCCTGGATTTTGTGCGCACGGTCTGGATCAGCCTGGGAGATCTGGTCTCCGGGGTGGTTGGACTGCGGGACCTGTCAGGCCCGGTGGGCATCGTGACCACCATCTCCCAGGTGGGGACCCAGTCTGAGACGGTGGGGGACGCGGTGTATAACATCCTCTACCTGTCTGCGCTGATCGCAGTGAACCTGGCGGTGATGAATCTGCTGCCCCTCCCCGCGCTGGATGGGGGACGCATTTTCTTTCTGTTCCTGAACGGCCTGCTCTTCGGGCTGTTCCGCAGAAAGATCGACCCAAAGTATGAGGGGTACGTCCATATGGCGGGGCTGGCCCTGCTGCTGACCCTGTCCCTGGCTGTGACTTTCAGCGACGTGGGCAAGCTGTTCGGCGTCTAGCCGGACCAGATATGGGAAAGGAAGCGGTTTCAATGACCAGACAGATCCATGTGGGCGGCATCCCCATCGGCGGCGGGGCGCCGGTCACCATCCAGTCCATGACCAATACCCGCACCGACGATGTGGAGTCCACCCTGTCCCAGATCCGGTCCCTGGCTGCGGCTGGATGTCAGATCGTGCGGGTGGCGGTCCCTGATGGGGCCGCCGCCCGGGCGGTGGCCAAGATCAAGGAGGCCAGTCCGCTCCCAGTGGTGGTGGATATCCACTTCGACTATAAGCTGGCCCTGGAGGCCATCGCGGCCGGAGCGGACAAGGTCCGCATCAATCCGGGCAATATCGGTGGAGAGGACCGGGTCAAGGCGGTGGCAGACGCCTGCCGTCTGCGGGGCATCCCAATCCGCATCGGTGTCAATGGCGGCTCTCTGGAGAAGGGACTGCTGGCCAAATACGGCGGCGTCTGTCCGGAGGCCATGGTGGAGTCAGCCTTCGGCCACATCCGTCTGCTGAACAAATTCGATTTTGACGACATCTGTGTGTCGCTGAAGTCCTCCAGCGTCCCCATGACCATGCGGGCCTATCAGCTGATGAGAGAGAAAAGCAATTATCCTTTACATATTGGCGTTACCGAGGCCGGGACGGTCCGGATGGGCACCCTGAAGTCTGCGGTGGGCATCGGGGGCCTGCTGGCCCTGGGGATCGGGGACACCATGCGGGTCTCCCTCTCCGCCGACCCGGTGGAGGAGGTCTACGCGGCCCGGGACATCCTGAAGGCCGCCGGGGTCCGGCGGGAGGGGGCAGAGCTGGTCTCCTGTCCCACCTGCGGGCGGACCCGCATCGATCTGATCGGCCTGGCTGCCCAGGTGGAGGAGCGGCTGAAGGGGGTGGACAAGCCCATCACGGTGGCGGTGATGGGCTGTGCCGTCAACGGGCCGGGGGAGGCGTCTGCCGCCGACTGCGGGATCGCGGGCGGCATCGGCGAGGGCCTCCTGTTCCGAAAAGGGGAGATCGTGAAAAAGGTCCCCCAGGACCGGCTGGTGGACGAGCTGTTTGCCCTGATCGAGGAACTGTAACACAGGGGGCGCTCCACCATCCCACTGACTGAGAATCAAGCGCAAGGAGCATCTGCATCATGTCCAAGAAGATCCCATTTTTACAAATGTTTGCTGCCCTGTGCCAGTGGCAGGAGTTGGCGGAGGCCGTAGAGGGCTGGGTCATTGTGGCCGCGGCCATTGACAAGGCCAGCCGGAGCGCCCTGGTGACCCTGGATGGGGCCAGGGGAGCCGGGGCCAATCTGATCCGCCAGGCAGAGGAGGCCGTGGCCCGGTGCTACGGGCTCGCCTCAGTGAAGTTTCAGATGGCACCCCCGGAGCCGGAGACCCCCGCCGAAGCGCCGGCACCGGCGGCTCCTTCTGTGCCTGCCTCCGCGCCCCAGACCCGCCCGGCCCATCCTCGGCAGGGGGAGAGCACAGCACCGGAGATGGACGCCTTCGCGCGGACGGAGGCCATTCGGCGGGAGGCGCTGCGGAAGGCCCGGGGGAGCGCGCCGGCGGCCAGACCCAAGGGAAAAGGGGAGGGCAAGCCCTCCGGCAAGACGATCTTCGGGCATGTCATCAAGAAGCGGCCCACCCCCATCGGGGAGCTGGAGCTGGACATGGGCATGGTGGTCATCGAGGGCGATGTCTTTGCCGTGGACAACCGGGAGCTGAAAAAGCGGGGCGCCTGGGTGGTGGCCTTCGATCTGACCGACTACACCGGCTCCATTCGGGTGAACAAATTCTTCCCCGGAGACGAGGGCAAGCCCATCGTGGACGGGGTCAAGAAGGGGATGCACCTCCAGATCCAGGGCCGGCTGAACATGGACCGGTTCTACGGCGACATGGTGCTGGAGCCCATGTCCATCATGGCGGTGCCCAAGCCTATGAAGATGGATGACGCGCCGGAAAAGCGGGTGGAGCTCCACCTGCACACCACCATGTCCGCTATGGACGCCCTCACCTCGGTCGGTCCCAAGCTGGGGCCGGACAAAAACGTGGTCAAGCGGGCGGAGGCCTGGGGCCACCGGGCCATCGCCATCACCGATCACGGGGTGGCCCAGTCCTTCCCGGATGCGTGGCACTCCGCCAAAAATATCAAGATCCTGTACGGCGTGGAGGCGTACTACATCAACGACGTGGATGACAGAGTAGTGGTCCACGGGGAAACAGAACAGCCCTTTGACCAGGAGATCGTCTGCTTCGACATCGAGACCACAGGGCTGAACCGGAAGTACGAGGTCATCATCGAGATCGGCGCCGTAGTGCTGAAAAACGGGGAGATCACCGACCGCTTCAACACCTTTGTCTCCCCCGGCCGCATCCTGAGTCCGGAGATCATCCGCCTGACCGGTATCACCGATGAGATGCTGGTGGGGGCCCCCTCCCAGGAGGAGGCCCTGCGGGCTTTCCTGGCTTTTGCCGGGGACCGGCCCCTGGCGGCCCACAACGCCGACTTCGACATGGGCTTTATCGCCGCCGGCTGCCGGAAATACGGCATTCCCTTCCACAATCCCTCCATCGACAGCCTGATCCTGGCCCAGAACCTGCTGCCTGACCTGGGCAAGTACAAGCTGGACATCGTGGCGGAGCACCTGCACCTGCCCGCCTTCAATCACCACCGGGCCAGCGACGACGCGGCCACGGTGGGCTACATGTTGCCCCCGTTCTTTAAGATGCTGGAGGAGATGGGCCTGCGCCACCTGGGGGAGATCAACGGGGCCATGGTCCACCTGCGCAAGGGAGGAAAGGCCAAGCGCCAGCCCAAGCACCTGATCGTGCTGGCGCGGAACCAGACCGGTCTGCGTAACCTGTACAAGCTCATCTCCCTGGGACATCTGGACTACTTCAAGCGTTACCCCATCATGCTCAAAAGCGTCATCAACGAGAACCGGGAGGGGCTGATCCTGGGCTCCGCCTGCGAGGCGGGCGAGCTCTTCCGGGCGGTGGCGGACGGCAAGGACTGGGAGGAGCTCAAGCGCATCGCCTCCTGGTACGATTATCTGGAGATCCAGCCCCTGTGCAACAATATGTTCATGCTCCGCAAGGGGATGGTCCGCACAGAGGAGGAGCTGCGGGACTTCAACCGGGCCATCGTGGCCCTGGGGAAGGAGCTGGGCAAGCCGGTGTGCGCCACCGGTGACGTCCACTTCCTGGACCCGGAGGACGAGATCTACCGCCACATCCTTCTGGCCTCCAAGGGCTTTGAGGACGCGGATGAGCCCCTGCCCATCTACTTCAAGACCACCGCCGAGATGCTGGAGGAATTTTCCTATCTGGGGAAGGAGACCGCCTACGACGTGGTGGTGAGGAATACCAATCTCATCGCGGACTGGTGCGAGCCCATTGAGCCCCTGCCCAAAGGACTGTTTGCCCCCAAGCTTGAGGACTCCGACGGGGAGCTGAAGCGGCTGGTATGGGGCAAGGCCCATGAGCTCTACGGCGAGGAGCCGCCCCAGATCGTGGTGGACCGCATCAACGTGGAGCTGGGGGATATCATCCGCTGCAAGTACGACGTGATCTACATGTCCGCCCAGAAGCTGGTGCAGAACTCCCTGGAGCACGGCTATCTGGTGGGCTCCCGTGGATCGGTGGGCTCCTCTCTGGTGGCATTCATGTCGGGCATCACTGAGGTCAACTCCCTGCCCGCCCACTACCGCTGCCCCAAGTGCAAGCACTCGGACTTTGACTACGCCCAGGACCCCGCCCACCCCTACGGGTGCGGGGCGGATATGCCCGATATGAACTGTCCCGTCTGCGGCACGCCCTATGTGAAGGACGGCTTCAACATCCCCTTCGAGACCTTTCTGGGCTTCGGGGGAGACAAGGTGCCCGATATCGACCTGAACTTCTCCGGCGAGTACCAGTCCAGCGCCCACCGGTACACCTTTGAGCTGTTTGGACAGACCCACGTGTTCCGGGCCGGGACCATTGGTACGGTGGCGGAAAAGACGGCTTTCGGCTATGTGAAGAAGTACCTGGAGGAGCGGGGGAGGACGGCCTCCAAGGCGGAGGAGAACCGCCTGGCCATCGGCTGCACCGGCGTCAAGCGCACCACCGGCCAGCACCCCGGCGGCATGGTGGTCGTGCCCAACGATTACGAGGCGGAGGATTTCTGCCCGGTGCAGCACCCGGCCGACGATCCCAACTCGGAAATCATCACCACCCACTTCGACTTCCATTCCATCCACGATACCATCCTGAAGCTGGACAACCTGGGGCACGTCATCCCCACCATCTACAAGTATCTGGAGGAATACACCGGCATCAGCGTCATGGACGTCAACATGTCCGATCCGGAGGTGTACAAGCTGTTCACCTCCCCCGAACCGCTGGGCGTTACTCGGGAGGACATCGAATGCGACACCGGTACCCTGTCCATCCCGGAAATGGGTACCCCCTTTGTGCGTCAGATGCTGCTGGACTGTAATCCCAAGACCTTTGCCGACCTGCTGCAAATTTCCGGCCTCTCCCACGGCACCGACGTGTGGCTGGGCAACGCCCAAGAGCTGATTAAGGCGGGCACCTGCACCATCTCCAACGTTATCGGTACCCGGGATAGCATCATGACCTACCTGATGCACAAGGGACTGCCGCCGAAAATGGCGTTTAAAATTATGGAAATCGTCCGGAAGGGAAACGCCACTAAGCTGCTGAACGAGGAGCATTTCGCCGCCATGAAGGAGCACGGCGTGCCCCAGTGGTACGTGGACTCCTGCATGAAAATCAAATACATGTTCCCCAAGGCCCACGCCGCCGCCTACATCATCGCGGCCCTGCGGGTCGCCTGGTACAAGGTGCATAGGCCCGCAGAATATTACGCGGCCTACTTCACCGGCCGGGGCGAAGACTTCGACGCCGAGCCGGTAACGGGAGGAAAGGCCACGGTTAAGCGGCTGATGGACGACATCCGCATGCGGGGCAAGGAAGCTTCCGCCAAGGAGCAGTCCCAGGCGGAAACGCTTCACGTCATTTACGAGGCCATGCAGCGGGGCATCGAGTTCCTGCCGGTGGACCTGTACAAGTCCCATTCCTATAAATTCCTGATGGAGGACGGAAAAATCCGCCTGCCCTTCAGCGCCGTGAAGGGCTTAGGCGGCGCGGCCGCCCAAGGCCTGATGGACGCGAGGGAGGAAGGCCCCTTCATTTCCTGCGACGATCTGCAGGCCCGCAGCGGCATCACCAAGGCGGTGGTGCAGTCCCTGCGGGATTTGGGGGCCATCGACGGTCTGCCCGAAACCAGCCAGATGACCTTCTTCTGATGGGCCGTTTGCCCAATATTTTCGCGGCTGCGTGCGTCTTCTTGACGGCATAGACGGAAAATCGCCGCGCGTAAAAAAGGAATTGACAGCGGGATACGCGGCATGTTACTATAGTAGCACATTAGCATACTAAAGCGAAAGGGCGTCGGCCTATGAGACAGAACAGACGAATCACCCCGGAGGGCACCCGGGATCTGCTTTTTGAAGAAAGTCTGGCCCGCCGGGAAGCGGAAGGGATGCTGTCGGATCTTTTCGTGGGCCGCGGCTTTTCCGAGGTCATGACCCCCGGCATGGA
>OLGF01003537.1_pt1 | contig 12805 bp, 17 predicted proteins | sample 1604971 | NCBI WGS metagenome assembly OLGF01 (sample SAMEA3888902, study PRJEB22519) | human gut metagenome | biome: human gut; feature: human-associated habitat; material: faeces | place: Denmark | collected 2011 | reverse complement strand
AGCGCTCTGTAATAAACATCCATGATCAGTGACGGCTCAAAATCCGGCAGGCATCTGTCGAATTCGAACAGGAAATCTCCCACTGCCAGGTCTCTTCCGGCATTCATGGCCATCTCGACTCCCTGATAAAAGCTTAAATTGATCATGCTCACCACATGATTTCCTCTGCTTTCTTCCAGAAATCGATGGATCTCCTCGATGGTATTGTCCATGCAGCAGTCATTCACACAGACGATCTCATATTTTTCGAAATGTTCTTCCATGGTGCCACAGACCGTATTCAGGAAATCACGGATGTGCGCACCATCGTTGTGCAGATACAGCACGCAGGATACAAAATTTTTCTCTTTATTCAGGATTGCGGTTCTCTCCATAACGTTTCCCCTATATCTATTATTTATAATCTCTCGGAATGGTTATCCTAATCTAAAAAAGGATCCAGGTCATATACCGTGTTGATCTTGCCGGATAAGACGCTGATGAAGGTGGGACTTTCGGATAATGCCCGGATCACGGTAGGTCTCGAATCATCGATCTCCGAAGCCTTCAGGATCGGCTTCATGGAGAACAGTGACTTCTCATAACTGAAGCTATATTCTTCCCGCAGATACTTTCTCGCCAGCGTAGACATATACTCCCATGCACTCTCCGGTCTGCAGGGACAGTCGTTGCAATTCCCCAGCCAGCCGCCTCTGCAGATATTGCCGTCCGCCCCCACGCAGGAGAACTGCGGTGTAGCATCGTAGCTTGTCTTATGCGGTGTAAAAGTCACCGAAGTCAGGGAATGATATCCCGTCCTGCCGAAAGGCATAATGGAGAAAAACGGTCCATCCATTACTGTAAATCCGATGTCCCTGAGCTTGTCACCTGTTTTGCACAGGATGATCTCACATAATTCATACTTCAGTCCGAAGGGTTCTGCCGTGACTCCCTTTACCTTTTCCAGCACCTGATTCACGGAAGCGTAAGTGGCATTCAGCACAAACGGTGCCCGGTATACCTCTCTATGGCCCTCATGCAATGCGGTGATCTCATAGCAGTCCGATTGTTTTACGATCTCTGTGATCTGCCGCCCGAAGTGCAGCTTCACTCCCGGATATTTCGCGATCTCCTCCATCAGATGATCCCGCAGGATATGGGCATCGTAGGTATACTCCTCGGTGAGAAAAGCTCCGTCGCACAGCCCCGGCTGGAAATATTCTTCCACAGGAAGCGCCTTACAGGGAATCCCGCCATCCCGGCAGAACTTCAAAAATTCCGCCGCATCCGTCCAGGAACAGGGACATGAGCTATGCCAATAGCTGTCTGTCCGAGTATTTGGGCTGCCACATCTTTGCCCTGGCGGGCATTCCAGTACAGGAAACTCTGCTGGGGACCTATACCTATCAGGGAAAAGAAAAGATTGTAGTGGCATGTAAGGACTTTACATCTCCGGGTGTTGTCCTGCAGGACTTTGCCTCAATGAAAAACCAGGTGATTGATTCGGAGCGGAACGGATACGGGACAGAGCTGGACGATATTCTGTTCTCCATCCATGAGCAGCCGGCCATAGATCCCAAGGAGCTGGAAGAACGGTTTTGGGATATGTTCATTGTAGACGCCCTGATCGGCAATTGGGATCGACACAATGGAAACTGGGGCGTCCTCTATGATACTGTGCGTGATATGGTAGCCTTGGCTCCGGTATTCGACTGCGGCAGCTGCCTGTATCCGCAGTTGGATGAGGGGAAAATGCAGGCCGTACTCAATGATCCACGGGAAATGGACTTCCGGGTATATGAGATCCCCCTGTCTGGAATCAAGCAGCAGGACAAAAAAATCCGGTATTTTGATTTTCTGTCCTCTCTGGAATACGAGGGCTGCAACGCGGCGTTGAAGCGAATCGGACCAAGGCTGCATATGGAGCAAATCTGCCGTCTGATTGATGAGACGCCCTGCCTTTCAGGACTCCAGAGGAGGTTCTACAAAGAGATTCTGGCGCTCCGAAAGGAACGGATCATCGACTACTCGCTGCAGAGGCTTCAAGAGCGTGAGCGGAGTATGCTTCCAGGCCATACAAAGAAACCGTCCAGAGATACTGAGCGTTAAAATGGCTGGAGCTGGGTGTTACCTGTAGCACCCGAATCGCCACAATTTATCGTAAGATTTGGGCCCAGGGTGTGCAACAGCGCACCCTGGGTCTTTTTTTATCTGCGTTAGAAAACAGAGCCGGGGCGGACGGGAATCGGCCAAGCTGCGACCGGATGGGAATCACGCCTCCCGCCCTTTTTTGTGGAAAAGCGGTCCGTCCCTCGGAATTTCAATCAATCATACCGCTGAAGGAGCAGCCCCGCCCTGGCGGGGCTGGGAGCCTCGCCGCCTCTGGCGGTGAGGCCGCAAGCATAGCGCAAAGATATCTTTTGCGCGCTTGCAGGGGTTGAACCCCTGTCCCCCATGCCGCCTTCGGGCGGAAAATCAGTGGCCAAAACCAAAGAAGGAGTGACGATGACAAAGAACTACGAGATATGCCTGAGATTGTCTGTGGAAGAAAAAGAGAGGCTGGAGCGCAGTGCCCGCGCCTGCGGTCTCTCCAAGACAGCCTATCTCCGCCGCCTTATTTTGGAGAAGGAGGTCAAGGCGCTCCCCTCTCAGGAGATCAAGGCGCTGCGTACCGAGGTGCATAAGATCGGCGTCAACATCAACCAGATCGCCCGCAGTGTCAACGCCGGAATTGCCAGGGCGGAGGACGCCAGGCGGGGGCTGTACCTGTTGGAGCAGGTCTATGCGCTCATGTACGAGGTAGCGAAAAAGTAGTGGCCATCACCAAGATCCTGGCCCGGAAGGGCCGCCTGGACGTGGGCATCCGCTATGTGCTCAACGGGGATAAGACCCAGGAGCAGATCCTCACAGCCCGTCTCAACTGTGACCCTGGCCATGAGTGCCGGCAGATACTGGAGACCAAGCGGGCCGTGGGCAAGGAGGGCGGCGTACAGTATTACCACCTCATTCAGTCCTTTCAGCCCGGAGAGGTCACCCCGGAGTTGGCGCTGGAGATCGCGCGGGAGTTTGCGGAGGAGCACCTGCCCGGCTACCAGACGGTCATCGGCGTCCATGTAGACAAAGAGCACATCCACGCCCACATCCTCTTTAACTCAGTCAACGCAGATACCGGCGAAAAGTACCACAGCAATGCCCAGAGCTACTACCGGCAGATCCGGGTCATATCAGATCGCCTGTGCCGGGAGCGCGGCCTGTCCGTTCTCCTCCAGGGGGAGCCCACCCAGGCGGTCAGCTACATTGAGTGGCTGCGCCGGTCCAGGGGCCAGTCCACCTTCCGCTCCATGCTGGAGGAGGATCTGCGCACCGCCATAGCGGACGCCAACGACCTGGGCCACTTCTTCCTGCTTATGGAGCACAGGGGCTACGAAATCAGCCACGGGAACCGCCTGGGCTTTCGCCTGCGGGGACAGGAGCGCTTCGTGATCCCCGGCAGGAAAAATCCACTGTTCACCGAGGACGGCATCCGGGCCGCCATCCAAGGAAATCTGGCTGCCATTGAGGCTGGACGGCGGCCTGCCGTCCAGCTCCGGCCGCAGTACCGCCCCTACCAGAAGTACCCCAGGTACACCGGCTTTTTGGCCCTGTATGTCCACTATCTCTATCTACTGGGGAAGATCGGCAAGCGGCAGTACCCACCCCGCATGACGCCCCAGCTCCGGCAGGAGGTCATGCGCTTTGAGCAGTACCGGGAACAGTTTGCCTTCCTCCGGGACAACGGCATCACGACCCGGACGGACATGGCGGCCTTCACCGCCCGCACAGAGGAGACGCTGGCCAACCTGATGAAGCAGCGCACCGTCCTCAATGTGCGGAGGAAGCGGCGCCGGACGCTTTACACCGCTTTGGCGGATGCGGAGGCCCTGGCCCCTGTCAAAGAGCTCTATGAGGCCGGACTGTCCGGCATGGAGACGGAGTTTGCCCAGTACATGGACGCTGTGGCCGCCCTGGAGCAGTGCGGCGTCCCCAGAGAACGGCTGATTCAGGAAAAGGCGGAGCTCTATGAGCGACTGGCAGAGCTCAACCGGCAGATCCGGGCGGAGCGGAGGAAGCTGGCCCTGTGCCGGAAGATCCAAAACAGCCTGCCCCGGATGGAGCAGGAAATCGACAAAGCAGAAGCGCGTGAAAGCGAGGTGAGAACCAATGAACATAGGAGGCGGTGAGGCGGCCGACCAAATGGTGCGTATGCTGCTGTCCGGGACGGAGGTGGTCATTCGGCTGTCCGGCTCGGCCCTGAAGAACCTGCTGGCCCTCACCCTGGCCCTTGCCCGGAACCATAAGAAGCTCTCCGGGAAAGTCAACCTGGGGAAGATGCTGCGGGAGACACGGGATCTCCGGCAGTTCTCCATGACCCCGGAGCAGTACAAGGAATTTCAGCACAGGGCGAGAAAGCAGAAGCTGTTGTTCGCCACCGTCAGGGATCGGGATGGCTGGGGGAAGCTGATCGACGTGATCCTGCCGGTGACTGAACTGGATCGGGCCAACCAGATCTTCCAGCGTATGCTGTACCAGGAACCGGACCGGCAGCCGGAAGCACCCACCCCAGAGAGGGAGCGGACGAAGGAGCGTACCAGCCCCGAAAAGGGCCCGCAGGAGCGCCAGAGGCACCCCAAGACCCCCACGGCACGGCAGGACCCGCAGACGCCCACACAGGGCCGCCAGAGCGGCCAGACGGCCCCACATCAGGCAGATCCGCCAAAAAAAGAGTCTCGGTCGGGACGCGGCTCGCGCGATACAAGAACCAGCTCCTCTACCCCCCAAGGCCAAGGAACTATGACTGAACGCCCCTCAGTGGAGGGACGGCTCAGGGCTTACCGGGCGCAGTTGGAGCGGAGCTCCGTCCCGGCCAAAGAGAAAACAAAATCCAGGCCCAAGACGAGATAATGGCGCGTTTAAAACAGGCATTCCACTCCTCCGGGGTGCGCCGGCCTATGAACGGCGCACCCCGGATTTTTTGCGTTTTCCCGGAGGTGAACGCCACTGAAACAGCCATCCCAAGCAAACAGGCTTCTTGTCTGCCTGCTCTTTTACATCCCCGTGGTATGGGCGGCGCTGCTCATCGCCCAATCGATGGAAACCAGCCAGGGCCCGGCTGGCGGACTGCCGGCCCTGATCGCCAGCCTGACCGCCGCGCTCCAGAATCCCCTGGAGGTGCGGTGGACGGACAAGAGTCTCCTCTCCATTCTGGCCTGTACCGGCGCCTACATCATGGCCCTCGCGTTGTTGAGCGCGGAGCAGGGCCGGATGCGGGAGGGCGCGGAACACGGCTCTGCCGCCTGGGCCTCACCCCGGCAGGTCAACGCCATGTTCGCCCAGAAGGAGAACAAGCTCCTCACCCGCAACGTCCGCCTGGGGCTGGACACCCACAAGCACCGCCGCTCCCTCAATGTCCTGGTCATCGGCGGCAGCGGCGCGGCCAAGACCCGAAGCTATGTCAAGCCCAACATCCTGGAGGCCAATACCAACTATGTGGTCACTGACCCGAAGCAGGAGGTGCTCACCGCCACTGGTGGCTGGCTGAAGCAGAACGGATATGAGATCCGGGTGCTCAATCTGGTCAACCTGGAGCAGAGCGACGGCTACAACCCCTTCCGCTATCTGCGGGACGAGAAGGACGCCCTCAAGCTGGTGAACAATCTCATCCAGGCTACCACCCCGAAGGGCAGCCATGAGAGTGATCCCTTCTGGACCAAGGCCGAGACAGCGCTCCTCCAGGCCATCATCCTCATGCTGTTCCAGGAGGCCCCGGAGTATGAACAGAACTTCTCCATGGTCATGCGGGTACTGGAATACGCCGAGGTGAAGGAGGAGGACGAGGAGTATGTCTCGCCCCTGGACCTGCTCTTCCAGGCCATAGAACAGGATCGACCGGACAGCGTAGCGGTGCGGCAATACAAGGTCTTTAAGATGGCCGCGGGCAAGACCTCCAAGTCCATCCTCGTGTCCACCGCCGTCCGGCTGGCCCCCTTCAACCTGCCCCAGAACAAGGCCATCACCGACCACGACGACATGGATCTCTACACCCTGGGCGAGAAGAAATGCGCCCTGTATGCCGTTATCCCGGATAACGATACCAGCTTTAATTTTCTGGTATCCCTGCTCTACGCCCAGGCGTTCCAGGCCCTCTACTACAGCGCGGACCAGATCCACCATGGGGCCCTGTCCCGCCATGTCCACTTTGTGCTGGACGAGTTCGCCGCGATGCCCCTGCCCGGCTTTACCCGTGAGCTGGCCACCATGCGCTCCCGCAACATTTCCGCCAGCACCATCATCCAGAACATGGCTCAGATCAAGGAGCTGTACAAGGACAGCTGGGAGACCATTCCCGGCAACTCGGACACCATCCTCTACCTAGGCGGCAACGAGGCCAGCACCCACAAGTACATCTCCGAGGCGCTGGGCAAGGCCACCATTGACACGAGGACCCACGGCCAGACGAAAGGCCGCTCCGGTTCCTACTCCACCAATTTCCAGATGAGCGGCCGGGAGCTGCTCACCCCGGATGAAGTGCGCGGCCTGGACAACCGGTATGCCATCCTGTTCATCCGCGGCGCCAGGCCGGTCATGGATCTGAAGTACGAGCTCACCCAGCACCCGGCCATCCGCCACACCGTGGACGGCGGCGGGCCGCCCTATATTCATAAAGGGAAACAAGCGCCAGCGTTTACAGGAACTCCTCTTTTTCAGGCATTTTCCGCTGAAGAACTCAATGAAAGTGAGGAGAATGCTGCATGAAACATGATCTTAACTGCAACCTCCAGCGGCGGGCAAAGCGGCTTTACGCCCTGTTTGCCTGCCTCGTCCTGACCCTGCCCTTCGCCGTCGTCCCCGCCTTTGCGGCGGATGACCCTCTGTCCGTGGTCACCAGCCTGTCCGACTTCATCTTTTCCCTCATCCGGGCCGTGGGCCTCATCCTGCTGGGTTACGGCATCCTCCAGGTGGGCCTCTCCCTCCAGTCCCACGACCCCTCCCAGCGCTCCAACGGTATCCTCACCATCGCGGGCGGCATTGTAATAACTTTTACGAAGGAGATCCTCACTCTCATCACCGGGGGATAACAAGCAGCCGGGATCGCAAATGCGTTCCCGGCCACTCATCTTCACAAAATGTTTTGATAGTTCCGCCGCCCATAGAGGATGCGCTGGATCTGCACCATTTGTCCTGAGATGGTATAAAAGACCAGATAATTCTCCACGATGAGATAGCGGTATCCTTTGGCGGCCAGGGCCAGATCACGGGGGCGCGGACACCGTTCCGGCATATGAGACAGGCCGCCGATCTCCTCCGTCAGCTTGTCATAGTACCGCAGAGCGGTCTCTGGGGAGAGCGTGTTCAGATAGTCGATGATCTCCAGAAGATCCTGCTTTGCGGTGGAAAAGATTTTTACCTCATACTTTTCCATGGACGCGCTCCCTCAGCTGACGGGCCACTGCAAGGAAATCTTCCCCCTCCGCGCCGGCGGATATCTCCTGCTCCGCCACGGCCAGCTTTCCGTAAAGGTCGATGAGCGCCTGCTGCCGCTCATACTCCTCCATACTGAGGACTACCATGTCGCCGCTGCCGTTGCGGGTGATATAGACCGGCTCATGGGTCTGGCGGCAAAAATCAGATATCTCGTTGGCATTGTTGCGCAGGTCGGAAATCGGACGAATGGTCGGCATGACAGCCACCTCCTTATAGGAACAGTATAGCAAAATTATGAGCAAATATCAAATGAAATTTAGAGTGAATCGAGGTGATCAAAATCGGCAGTGGAAACTGGATCGTCGACAACTTAAATTCCGCTCTGGAGACCTGGAACGGCAAGCTCACGGAGATCTGGCAGCTCATCAGCACCACACCGGAGGAGTTCAAGGGCGGCGGGGTCTGGAATGTGATCGTCAATATCAACGGCGCACTCCAGGCCATCGGCTACGCCCTCCTGGTGCTGTTTTTTGTGATGGGCGTGGTCAAGACCTGCGGCAGCTTTACCGAAACATTATGGACAAGAGCACAAAAGGCAGACCGAGAAACGGGCTGCTGACAACAAATAAAGGCTGAGTATCAAGCACCGGGAAAGTGCGGAATATTCAGCCTGTTTTGTTGTCAGGGGTTTCCAAAGGGGCTTGCCCCTTGGCACACGACTTTGCTCGCAAAGTGTAGTGTGTTATACGCTCTGTCGGCGTTGCTGCGAAAATGCGGTTGCCGCCGGGGAGGGCAAGGGCATTTGAAGCAGCAGGAAAACAGGGCTGTGATTGCGTGGCGTGGAGCCGCAAGCGCAGGACTGGTTTCATCAGCAGACAGGGCGTATATGAATGCCCCCGGCCCTCGTCCTACGCCGAACTATGGGACAAAGTGTCCCAGACGGATAGCCACATTTACGAAAAAGCAGACGGATTTTCTTTTCAAAATTGAAATGGGCGGGAAGCCATTTTAGGGCTTTCCCGCCTTGATTGCCCATTAGCAAAGACGGGCGGGGCTGTCAACGGCGGCGCATGAAATGCGCCGTTCATCTTGACCGTTGACTGGCTCGACTGGCTTTGCTATCTCCCCAACAAGTTATTGTTTGTTGTTTTCCCAATTATCTAAACGGGCTTGCATAGTTTCTCGCCATTCTTCACTTGGACAAGCAGTAATCAATTTTCGATACTCTTCACTTGATGGTGCTTCTATCAAATAAGACTCTACCAACTTTAGCAAATCCCACTCTACTCCATACATTCCACCTTCGGGGAAAATGTCAATCAATACGCCTACTTCTTCTCTTGTCAATGGCGTTTTTACATTGGAGAGCAATTCGTCATACATGTTGATGGTTTCTACTGTAGGGTCATCTTTCACTGCGTCTGGCATTTGACCGAGAAGTTTCAATTTTATAATTGCCTCCTGCACCTTTACTCCCTCCAATTTCTCGTTCTCTATTTTCTCCCCCGCTGCGGGTTTGGATTTTTCAGCAAGTCCGACTTCTGTGCAATCTTTTTCAGCCACTTCTTTTCTTCCTCGGACAGCTTTTTCAAATTCAATTTGAGCCGCTTACAGATAAACACCAAAGCTGCTTGCTCCGGGTCGCTGTCTGGACTGGCGGTTTCCTCGGCGGTCTGCAAAAAATCTTCCAGCGGGTTGTCCTCCGGGACGCTGAAAAAATCGTCCTTATGTGTTTCCCGCAGGTCAAGAGCTATCTTGCTTATGTCCTGCTGTATCACATAGCGGCAAAAGCTGTCATCATCAATATGAGCGGCGATAAGCTGTCTTAACTGCGGGTCGGTCAAGCCGGGATTGTACTGCTTCATAATGGTTGCGCTCATAATATCCACAATGGCATTTGCGCTCTGTACCTGCTTGACTGCCGTTCCGTTCACATAGATTTCAAGGTCAGCCATCAGCCGGGGGAAATCCGGGTGTACCGCCAGCTCACACAAGAGGGAAGTATCCACCCGCCCACTTTTCAATAATTCAATCATATCATCACTCAAACGCAGGTCTGCAAGATTGGCGTTTGGGTGATTTTTTGTTTGAGAACGCCCCAGCAGATAATCAACAGTCACTTCATAAAACTTTGCCAACTCAATAAGGGCATAATGGCTGATGTCCTTGAAATTATCCCCCTCATAACTGCCCAACGCAGACTTGGAGAGGTGCGTCTGCTCCGCAAGCTGTTCCAGCGTCAGCCTACGCTCCACACGCAGGTCTTTCAATCGTTCTTGTATGGATAGTTCCATGCTATCACCTCCTTGTCTGTTCGATAAATGGAAAGTTACTGATATGTCCTAACAATCTCAAAACATAGGCTCTCCATCTTTTCTAACAATCGAACCGCACCCATCTTCCTGTTGATATACATATACGCCATTTTGAATATTTTTCGTGTATTCAACAATAAAGTCCTTAAATGATAACGCAATCAGCTCTCTTTCTGGAGAGTTATACCAGAAAGTAATAACTTGTCCATATGTTCCGTTTTTTGCTGGAGAAAAGTCCATACACAAAAAATGTCCATCAGCAGAACAGGCAAAAGGAACCCACTTTGAACAACCCCATATGTTTTTAACACCACCATCTGGGGTAGCTTCTATTTTCAAAAAATCAGCTTCATTGACCTTTAGTGCTTCCCAACAATAAGCAATTTTTTCCAGTGTGCATAGACTAAAAAAATCAAAAAGATAATCGGCACAATCATCTTGTCCGTTATAGGTTTGATAAAATACTTTGAAATCAGAAGGTAAAGTTAATCCCAATTTTTCCTCTAATGCGAATAACTCTTTTTCCGTTGCTCCATTAAACATATGAGGCTGGAAATCTGCCAACGATTCAATAGCTTTTGTAAAATTTTTAATGAAATCCATGATTTTTCTCCTGCAAATTAATATTTGCCACTTTGTACTTTATCATTTTACCACAATTCCGAGAGCGTGGAAATAGAGAGTTTTTCGGGCTAATTTCCTACCTTTCGGATATACGGGACGGGCAGTCATTTAGGTGTAGACTTAGAGTAGTTCATCGATGAGCTGCCCGTCAATATGCCGGTGTCGGTGGAAAATTCGGGTGTACCACCAGTTCACACAAGAGGGAATTATCTATCAACCCACTTTTCAAGAGTTCAATCATATCATCACTCAAACGCAGGTCTGCAAGATCAGCGTTTGGGTGATTTTTTGTTTCGGTCAATCCCAGCAGATAATCAGCGGTCACGCCGTAAAACTTCGCCAGCTTGATAAGGGCATAGTGGCTGATGTCCTTAAAATCGTCCGCTTCATAACTACCCAAAGCAGATTTAGAGAGATGTGTCTGCTCTGCAAGCTGCTCCAATGTCAGGCCGCACTCTACACGCAGGTCTTTTAAGCGTTCCTGTATTGTCAACGCCAATTCGCACACCCCCTTATGCTTATTTCATGCTTTCTTGACACTCGCTACACTCTCTGTCATGGATAGAAATGATACCCCCACATTTTGAACAAGTATATTTCTCTTTCTGCTGTTCCATGAACCTTTCCAAACCGTGCTGGCGAACAAACTCACTATTCGTCATGAGGCTCGTCTGATACCTTTTGTTGTAGCTTTTTTCAAGGTTTTTTATCAGCTTGCAAGGGTAGTCGGTACACTCAAAACAATAGGACAGTCCTTTGCCCTTGATACAATCTTTTATCTTGCATTTACGGCAGTGCTCCGGCTTTCCTATATCACTGTTTAAGCAACCGGCACACGGTTTTTTATGATAACAATGTTTATAGCAAACCAAACAGTTCATGCCGCAGGGGGCAAACATAGCCGTATCAATTTTTTCTGTTGGCATTTTCATGGCTCACCCTCCTTGTCAGCTTATCGTTTCTTTCATTCTACCACAATTCCGAGAGCTTGGAAATAGGCAGTTTTTTGGGCGGATTTCCTACTCTGCTTTGGCCTGGTGGGGGCGGCGGCGGTGTGGGACATCTGGAAGGGGACGGCGCTGCTTCCCGGCCTGTCCGGTGGGGCCGCCGGGCTGGCCTCACTCGCCCTCGCGGGGCTGCTGCTGTTCGACAGCAACTGGTACTTCCTGCTGCTGGAGCACTACCGGGATGTCCATATCTGGCATGTTACGCCCCATCCCGACCTGATGCAGACCGAAATGGAGCGCAAAAATATGTGATTTTTCTCATAAGCTGTCGATATTCTCAAGACAATTTTGATTTATAATTATAATATTCTGTAACACATTAAAGCACTGTATTCCCTATCAGGCCGGGATAGACCGGGGAGGCATTGTCTGTTCAGAAAGGAGTTTGTATGCTCAAGTATGTGCTGAAACGAATTTTATCCGCATTGGTCACCATCTTTTTTATCATCACGATCACATTCTTTCTGATGAAAGCGATCCCCGGCAACCCCTTTGCCGCGGAGAAGATGCCCAATCCCGAAATTGAGGCGGCCATGATGGCCAAGTACGGCCTGGACCAGCCGCTGTGGAAGCAGTACATCATCTATCTGGGCAACTTCCTCCGGGGGGATTTCGGCGTCTCCTACACCAAGGCCGGCCTGACTGTCAACAAGGTCATAGCCGACGGCTTCCCCTTTTCGCTGACCATCGGCATCTACGCCTCCCTGGTGGTGGTGTTTGCCGGAATCCTGTTCGGCTCGGTGTGCGCGCTGCGCCAGAACAAGCTGATTGACCGGTTTTTCATGGTGCTGTCCACCCTGGGCTCCACCATACCCAGCTTTGTGCTGGCCACGGGTTTCCTGTTTCTCTTCAGCAAAACCCTGGGTCTTGTGCCCGCCTTCGGTGTGGACGAGGTGGCGGGCTATATCGGCCCGGTGCTGGTCATTGGGGCATTCCCACTGTCCTTCATCACCCGCCTGACCCGCACCAGCCTGGTGGAGGTGCAGCAGCAGGACTACATCCGCACTGCCCGGAGCAAGGGTATCTCCGAATTCAAGGTAATCTACAAGCACGCCCTGCGCAATGCCCTGCTGCCGGTGGTGACTTACATCGGGCCCATGGTGGCCTCCATTGTCACCGGCTCCTTTGTCATTGAGACCGTATTCGGCATCCCCGGCGTGGGCCAGTTGTTCACCGACAGCATTGTAAACCGCGACTATCCGCTGATCATGGGCATTACGGTGTTCTTTGCCGTACTGCTGGTCCTGGCCGTGCTGATCGTGGATCTCGTTTACGTCCTAATCGACCCCAGAATCAAGCTGGATTGAGGAGGCGCGCATGAGTATGAAGGAAACGGACCGCCGCTGGCTGCCGGCGGAGCGGGACGCCCTGGCCTCCGAGGCCATCGGGGGCCCCAGCCTGACCTACTGGCAGGACTGC
>OLGF01003535.1_pt1 | contig 12808 bp, 10 predicted proteins | sample 1604971 | NCBI WGS metagenome assembly OLGF01 (sample SAMEA3888902, study PRJEB22519) | human gut metagenome | biome: human gut; feature: human-associated habitat; material: faeces | place: Denmark | collected 2011 | reverse complement strand
GAAAAAGGCACAAGTGCCTTTTTCGACAAGAGGCTGCATGGCGTGCGGGACTCGATTTCTTTCGAAATAGTCGCCCCACCCGCCATGAGAAGTGTCATTTCCGAGGCTCATGTCCTCGGAAATGACGGATTTTGATTTCATTCCGTCGCCTGCAGGCGACGGAACTCTGCGAGGCTTCACGTGGGGGAAGTTTTTCGATAAGCTGAGCGCGCGGACCGGAAGGGCCGCGCGCTCAGCTTATTTTCCCGTTACAGCAGGCCGATCCGCCCCAGCGGCCACAGCACCGCCACCGCCTGTCCCAGGATATAGTCCTCATCAATGGCGCCCAGCCACTCATGCCGGCTGTCGGTGGAGCCGTTGCGGTTGTCTCCCATGACGAAAATGGAGTCCTCCGGCACCTCGAAGTGGGTCTCCTGCATGTGGCTGGAGGAGGGCCACAGCATCTCCTCCAGAATATAGGGCTCGTCCAGCACCTGTCCGTCCACCGCCACTGTGCCCGCGTCGTAGTCGATGTCCACCGTCTGTCCCTCCAGGGCGATGACCCGCTTGACGATGGCCTCCCCCTCCAGGAAGTCGGCAGTGGTCTTGTTCAGCACCACGATGTCCCCCTGCTCCGGCTCATAGCCCAGGGACCACACCGCCAGCAGCTCTCCGTCCGCCAGGGTGTCATCCATGGAGTGGCCCACCACCCGGGTGATGCGCCCCAGGAAGGTGAACACCAGTACGATGCACACGATGGCAGTTACCAGGGTCTGGAGCCAGTAAAACAGCTCCTCCTGGGGCAGCTTCTCCTGCTCCTCCGCCCCCTCCTGAGGGGACTGTTGGGGCGCTCCGGCCCGGGCCTCAAATTCTTCCGACATTGGCAAGCTCCTCCCGCTCCGACGGGCGGAGCGCACTGTGTTGATCGGTCTCTTATTATACCGGCTCCCGGCTGGGATTGCAAGGGAAATTCCCGTCACAGCAGCCGGAGGCGGTCCAGGGGCCAGATCACCGCCACCGCCCGGCCCAGCAGGCAGTCCCGGTGCACGCTGCCCACCCCGCTGTGCCGGCTGTCGGTGGAGCCGTTGCGGTTGTCCCCCAGCAGGAACAGGGAATCCGCCTCCACCTGGAACCGCGTCCCCTGCATCTCCGGCTTTTGGGGCAGGGCCATGGGCTCCAGAAGGTAGGGCTCCGCCAGGGCCTGTCTGTCCACCAGTACCCGGCCCTCCCCGTAGTCCAGCTCCACCGTCTGCCCCGCCAGAGCCACGGCCCGCTTGACGACGGCCTCCCCCTCCAGGGGTTCCGCCGTGGTCTTGCTGGCGATGACGATATCCCCGGCCCTGGGCTCATAGCCCATGGACCAGACCAGCAGCAGCTCCCCGTGGGCCAGGGTGGGGGCCATGGAGCGGCCGTCCACCCGGACCACCCGGCCCACAAAGGTGAACAGCAGCACGATGCACACAACGGCCGTCATCAGGGTCTGGAGCCACTCGAACAGCCCCCTTCCCGGCTCCTTCTCCGCCATTGCTCCCCTCATGCGCCTCCTCCCCTCAGGGCGGTGCGGGTCACCCCGGGCCTGCCCTCCAGGTAGTTTTCCTCCCGCTCCTGGCAGGTGAACAGCAGGATCTGCCGCTCCCGGCCCAGCTCCGCCAGGGCGTCCAGGGCCAGAGCCATCCGCCGGTCGTCAAAGGTGACCAGCGCGTCGTCCAGCACCAGGGGGGCAGGGTCCTCCCCGGGCAGACAGAGCTGGCACACCGCCAGCCGCACCGCCAGATACAGCTGGTCCACTGTCCCTCGGGACAGTGCCAGGGACCGCCGGGGCAGCACGCTGTCCCGCTCCAGGGCGGCCGCCTCCAGTTCCCGGGTGAGGGAGACGGCAGCGTACTTTCCTCCCGTCAGGCGGGCCATCCACTCCCCCGCCCGCCGGTTCAGCTCCGGGGAGAAGCGCTCCTGGAGCTGGGTGTTGGCCCGCTTCAGGGCGTCCAGGGCGATGCTGATGGCCTCATACTCCGTCTTCCGCCGCTCCAGCTCCCCCTGGAGCTCCTCCCGGCGGGCGGCCAGGGCGGCGGGGTCCCCCACCGCCCGCTGCTCCCCCAGGGCCATGCTCCTCAGCCGCTCCACCCGCTCCAGGGCGGCGGTGACGGCCGCCAGCTGCTCCTCCGTCTCCTCCGGGGGGCGCTCCGGCCGCGTCAAGCCCTCCGGCATGGCCTCCAGGGCCTGCCCGCCCTGGGCCGCCAGCTCGTCAAACAGCCTTCTGGCCCCCTCCAGCCTGGTCCGGGCCAGACCCTGCCGCTCCTCCAGGTTCAGGGCCCGGGAGAGGGCGGCGGAGCAGCCAAACAGGTCGGACACCTCCGGGGCAAAGGCGTGGACAAAGGAGAGCAGATCGACCCGGCTGTTCTCCCGCCGGGCTTTCCGGTCCGCCAGTGTCTCCCGCACCACCTTCGCCTGTCGGGAGGCCTCCTGGGCTGTCTCGTCCCGGCGGCGGTAGTCCTCCGCCAGGGCGGCGATCTCCTCCCCGCTGCCCGCGCTATACCGGGCCAGCACCTGGTCCGCCTGGGCGGAGGCCCGCCCCGCCCGGCGCAGGGCCAGGACTGCGGCCAGGGCCAGCGCCCCGCAGCAGGCCACGCCGCCCAGGATCCAGGGCAGGAAGCTGCCGTCCAGTACGGCGCCCAGGGCTGCGGACAGGACCAGCAGCGCCAGGCCCACGCTCAGAAAGAGGGGAAAGCGGCGCTTCTCCCTACGGGCGCGCTCCAGTGCCTCCCGCCAGAGGGCCCCGTCGGCGGCCGCCCGGCTGACGGCCTCCTCCCCACTCATCCCGTTGAAGCGGTCGTCCAGGGCCTCCCGGCGGGCCTGCTCATAGGCCTCCTCGGCCTCCCGCAGCGCCCCCTCACCCTGGCGTATCTCCTCCTCCAGCACCTTCAGGTATTGCAGCTCTCCCTGGGCCCGCTTCAGCTCCTCCCGCTCCGGCAGGGCGCCGTACCGGGCCTGCTCCCGTTCCAAAGCGTCAGCCTGCCGCCGGGCAGCCTCCAAATCCTGCCGTGCCTGGGTGTACCGGCGGTCCAGCTCCAGGGCATCCAGCCTGCGGTGGGTCCGCCGCTCCGCCTCCAGGACAGTCTTCCTGCCCTCCAGCTCCGCCTTTTCCCCCTCCAGGCGGGACAGGGTCCGGTTGGCCTCCTCCAGCCGGGAGAGCACCGCCCCGGTCTCGGCCAGCTCCCCCTCCAGTCTGGGGATCAGGCCCACGCTCTTGTTCACCTTTCTCCGGTTCAGCCACTCACGCAGCTGCCCCTCCGCCTGGGAAAAGGACACGTCCTCCTCCCCGGAGGAGACCAGGGCGGCGATGCGCCGCTCCAGCTCCGGCACGGAGGTGACGGCCAGGGAGCCCCCCTGGCCCACGAAAGCGGAGCGTTCAAAGACCTCCTGCCCCACCCCCAGCAGGAGCTGGCCGCAGGTGTCGCCGGTCATGCCGGGCACCGGCTCCTCGGTACCGGTGTAGACGGCAGAGAATGCCCCAAAGGGGCTGTTCCCCTGACGCCCCCGGCGCAGGGTGATGTCCCGCCCGTGCCAGGTGAGGACCAGCTCCCCCTCCATGGGGGCCCCGGACCAGGGCTGGTAGCGGTTCTTGTCCGCCAGATAGCCCTTCCGATCCCTGTCCCGGGTATCGATGCCGTAGAGCATGGCCTTCAAAAAACCCGCCCAGGTGGATTTTCCCCCCTCGTTGGGGGCCTGGATCACATTCAGTCCGGGGCCCAGCTCCAGCCGCGCCCCCTCCAGCCCCCCGAAGGAGGCTGTCATGCGTTTGATCTTCACAGTGCCACGTCCTCCCCATGCTCCAAAGCGGCCAGTCCGAACCGGACCGCCAGCTGCACCGCCTCATTCTCCGGCTCCGCCTGACAGCGCCCCTCCATCTCCCGGAGGAACAGGCCGGTGAGGGTGTCCTCCCCCTTCCGCTCCCACAGGGCCCGGGCCGCCCGGGTATGGTCCCGCAGGGTCAGGCCCCAGAACCTGGGGGAGAGCTCCCGCTCCAGCTCCCCCAGATCCAGCCCCTCCAATCCCCGCTCCCCGGTGAGGAGGAGGCGGTAGATGTCCTCCCCCGTCTGTGGGGGCAGCGCGGCCAGCACGGCGGCGGCGGGGTCCGCCTGCCCCGTCAGGTCCACGGACAGGATCTGATACCTCCGGCGGCACAGGGGGACGAATTCCGCCTCTGTCCGCCCCTTCTCCACCTCCAGCCAGAGCACGCCCTTTTCTCCCAGCTCGTCAAAGCCACGCCCCTCGGGGCAGCCGGGGTAAGCCCAGAAAGTCTCCCCTGCCCGGCGCAGGCCGCTGTACTGGTGGACATGGCCCAGGGCCAGGTAGTCCAGCCCGCTGGCGGCGATGTCCTCCTCCGAGATGGGGCCGTAGTCCCCCTGGGCGGCCACCTCCCCGTGGAGGACGGCCAGCTGGACCCCCTCCGCCGGGGCATGAAAGCCCCGCAGGGGGGAGGCGCTCTGCCGGGGGGCGCAGAAGGCCGCTCCCCACACCGTACAGCCCAGCTCCGGCAGCCGCACCGCCCCCAGCTCCGGGCCGGTGAACAGGTGGACGTTCCCCGGCCACTCCAGCGCGGCATAGGGGGACTGGGGACCGTACCAGTCGTGGTTGCCCGGGGCCAGGAATACGGGGCAGGGAATCTCTCCCAGGGCCCGGGCCAGGGCCTGGACGGTCTCCCGGAACACCAGGTCCCCGTCCAGCAGGTCCCCGGAGAGGAGCACCAGGTCGGCCTCCCGCTCCCGGGCCAGATCGGTCAGCCGGGCCAGCAGCTCCCGCTGCTCGCCCCGCCGCCGGGCGGCCGCATCAGGCTTCAGGCCGGAAAAGGGGCTGTCCAGATGGAAGTCAGCCCCGTGGAGCACTTTCAGCATGGTTCCATTCCTTTCTTGGTCGTTCAAAATGGGCCGGTCCGCCGGCATCACTCCCAGAGGTCCGCCCGGCGCACCTCCACGCACCGCTTCTTCTCCGTGTCGATGGTGAAGCGGCAGGCCTCCAGCTTGCAGGGGCCCTCCGCCTCCTCATACCGGCGGGGCAGCCCGCCCAGGAACAGGTTCATGGAGTGCTCCGGCCGGATGCCCAGCACCGAGCGGTAGGGGCCCGTCATGCCCAGGTCGGTGACGAACCCCGTCCCCTTGGGCAGCAGCTGGCAGTCCGCGGTGGGCACGTGGGTGTGGGTGCCCCACACCGCCTGAGCCCGGCCATCCAGATACCAGGCCATAGCCCCCTTCTCACTGGTGGCCTCCGCGTGGAAGTCCACCAGCACCACGTCGCAGGGGGCGCCGCGGAGCAGCCGGTCCGCCGCCTGGAAGGGGCTGTCCAGGTTGGAGTTGAGCTCCAGCCGCCCCATCAGGTTCAGCACGCCGATGCGCACCCCCGCCGGTCCCCGGAATACACCGAAGCCCCGGCCCGGCACCCGGCCGGCGTAGTTGGCCGGCCGGAGGATATGACCGTCGCTGTCCAGGAAGTCCGCGATCTGAAGGCGGTTCCAGGTGTGGTTGCCCAGGGTGATCACGTCCGCCCCGGCCTCCAGGATGCCCCGGGCCTGCCGGGGGGTTATGCCCACCCCGGAGGCGTTCTCCCCGTTGACCACGGTGAAGTGGATGTCCTCCCGCTCCTGGATCTCCCTCAGGCGGCGGGACAGGATATCCTGTCCCCCCTCGCCCACCACGTCTCCCACCGCCAATATGTGAAGCAGCATGTTCGTCTCCTCCCTGGAGCGCAGCTCCGCCGCCCGGCGGCCCGCCTCCCTCCCCTTTCCGGGGCACTGTTTTTCCTATTATACGGCATGTTGCCCCAAAGCGCAAACATCCGTTTGGCCGCGGCACCTTTTCCGGCCTCCCCCCTCCGAGCGCCGCCTCTGTACACAAAGCGCCCCCGCCGGACTTTTCTGCCCGGCGGGGGCGCTGTCTCTTATTTAGAGCTGCCGTCTCAGATGGACAGCGCCGCATCCAGGGCGTCTCCGGTGGCCCGGACGGCATTTCCAGGGGCGCTGGCCGCCTCGCCCACCACCAGGACCTGGGGCACAAAAGCGGCGATACGCTCCCTCAGCTCCTCCCGACTGCGGGTCCCCATGGCCAGCACCACGCTGTCATATCCCCGAAGGGAGCCCTCTGTCCCGTCGGCCAGGACATAATCCACCCCGTCGGGGTAGAACCGCTCCACCCGGGCGCCGGTGCGCACCAGCACCTGGGATTCCCGGAGGTTTTTCAACAGACAGCGGCGGTGCTCCGGCCGCACATCGGCGGCAATGTCCTCTCTCATCTCCACCACCGCCACCCGGTGGCCCCGCTCTCCCAGGAACTCGGCGGCCTCACAGCCGATCATGCCGCCGCCCACCACCAGGACCCCGGCGCCCACCACTGCCCTGCCCTCCAGCATGTCCTGGGCGGTGACGAAGCCGCAGCTGTCCAGGCCGGGGATGGGCGGGATCAGCGGCCCGGAGCCGGTGGCCAGGATGGCAGCGTCGGGGGCCAGCTGCCGCAGCAGCTCGGGTGTGGCCCGGGTGCCGGTCCGGATCTCCACTCCGGCTTGCTGGCAGCGGACGATCATGGACCGCACCGCTGCGGAGATCTGCCCCTTTCCGGTGGGAAAGGAGGCGATGCGCAGGGTGCCGCCCAGCTGCTCCCCCTGCTCCAGAAGCACCACCTGGTGCCCCCGCCGGGCGCAGGCCCAGGCGGCGTACAGTCCCCCGGGACCGCCGCCCACTACGGCCACCCGCTTTTTCTGCCCTGCCGGGCCCCACTCCAGCTCCCGGCCCACCAGCGGGTTGACCGCGCAGGTGATGGGCCTGCCGGAGAGCATGTTGGGCACGCAGCCCAGCAGACAGCCGATGCAGGGGGCCAGGGTCTCCAGCTGCCCGTCCCTGGCCCGGTTGGGCAGCTCCGGATCGGCAATGCTCTGCCGCCCGAAGGCGATCAGGTCGGCCCGCCCCTGCCGGACCAGCAGCTCGGCGTACTGGGGCTCGGTGAAGCGGCCCACCGCGATGACGGGCACCGTCACCGCCCGCTTGATCTCCTCCACCAGCGGGGCGCTGAAGCCCCCGTGGAACTGTCCCGGCGCCCACATGAACTCGTCCCGCAGGTGGACCGCCCGGGAGACATGGATGGCATCCACACCGCACTCCTGCTCCAGATAGGCGGCCACCGCGGCGGCATCCTGGACGCTCTGACCGCCGTCCAGCTCGTCGCTGGCGTTGATGCGGCAGAGGATGGGCATGATCCCGCCCGTCTTGCGCCGGATGTTCTCCACGATCAGCCGGGGCAGGCGGAGCCGATTCTCGAAGCAGCCGCCGAACTCGTCGGTGCGGTGATTGGTGCGCTCAGACAGGAAGGTGCTCACCAGATAGCCGTGGGCACAGTGGACCTCCACCATGTCCAGCCCCGCCAGCTGGGCCCGGCGGGCGGCGTCCCCGTAGCACTCAATCAGGCGGTAGACCTCGTCCCTGGGCATCTCCCGGGGGATCTCCCGCCCGCAGGCGGCGGGGACAGGGCTGGCCGCCTTCAGGGGGTGGCCGGTGAGGGCAGAACTGCCCTCCGGCCCCGCGTGCTGGAGCTGGACGGATACCTTAGCCCCATAGCTGTGGCAGGCCTCCGCCACCCGGCGAAAGCTGTCGATGGTGTGGTCGGCAAAGAGACAGGCCTTCCGCGGACCGCCCTCGGCCTGCTCATAGACCACAGCGGACTCGATGGTGATCAGCCCGAAGCCCCCCCTGGCCCGGGCGGCGTAGTAAGCCAGGGACCGCTGGCTGAGGCACCCGTCCGGGTCGGAGAAGTTATTGGCCATGGGGGGCACCACGAACCGGTTGGGCACCGTCACGCCGCCGATCTGAATGGGCGAAAACATGGTGGGGAATCTCATCGTTCAGCCCTCCTCTGCTGCGGCCGCCTGACGGCGGCTCAGGATAGAGACAAAGCTCACCCTGCGGTCCATCCACCCGCCGATGAGTCCGATGCACTTGCCCATGGTGAAGGCCGCCAGCACCGTGCCCACACCCAGCCCCATGATCCGGCCCAGGCCAAAAAAGGTAAGGACCGCCGTCGTCAGCAGGCAGATCACGTCAAAGGAGATCTTGATCCGGGAGTAGGCCGTGCCGGTGATCTCCGCCAGCTCCCGGGGGAACAGGTCGGTGGGGATAATGGGCATCCTGCAGCGGTTGGACAGGGCGATGCCGAAACAGATGACCAGGTAGCTGATGCAGAAGTACAGCACCCGCAGAGGCAGGGGCTGGGGCAGCCAGCTGATCCAGAGCTCGTGGAAGTCGATCATGATGCCGAAGAAGAAGCCCACCACAAAGCTGAACAGGTACTCCGGCACGAACCGCTTCCGCAGGACCATCAGACTCAGCACCAGCAGCCCCTGGAAGATATAGGTCCAGGTCCCCATGGAGACCCGGGGAAAAAGCTCAGAAAATGCATAGGGCACGCTGGAAATGGCGGAGATCCCTGAGCCCGAGCGGAGCATCAGCACCACGCCAAAGCTGTTGATCACCACCGCCAGCAAAAGGGCCAGCTCCCCCCGGAGCACCGTCTGTCTCTCTTCCATCATTGTCATCCTCCCGCGCCGGAGCGCATGTTTTTCTTACCTACAATGTAGCGCAGGGCGGGAAAATAAACAAATCAATTCTTTTTATCAAAAAATAGATTTTTTCTATAAAATATGGTACACTGGCCCAAAGGAGGGGTCCTTTGTGAATCTGTCACATCTGCGCTACTTTGTGGAGCTGGCCCACACCCGCCACTACACCCGGGCGGCGGAGCACCTGTTCATCACTCAGCCCAGCCTGAGCCACGCCATCGGCCAGCTGGAGTCGGAGCTGGGGGTCCCCCTCTTCGAGCGCAGCGGCCGCAACACCACTCTCACCCGGCTGGGGGAGGAGTTTCTGGTGTGCGCGGAGCGCACCCTCTCCACCTTGGACTCCGGGGTGGAGTCCCTGCGGCGCAGCGCCCAGGGGGAGGGGCTGATCCGCCTGGGGCTGGTGCGCCCCCTGGGGGTGGACTTCATACCCGACCTGGCCGCCCGCTTCCTGGCGGAGAATCCAGGGAAAGAGATCCACTTCACCTTCGGCACCGGGGTCACTCAGCAGCTGCTGGACGGCCTTCTGGCGCGGCGCTACGACCTGGTCTTTTCCTCTATGCCTCCGGCGGAGCTGGGGCTGAGTGCCCGGCCGGTGGTCCGTCAGGACCTGGTGCTGGTGGTGCCCCCGGACCACCCTCTGGCCGGGCGGAAGTCCATCGATCTGGAGGAGACCCTGTCCTACCCCTACGTCTCCTTCTCCAGGGGCTCCGGGATGCGGGACACGGTGGACGCCCTGTTCGGCCAGCTCCAGGCCCGCCCCCGCATCTCCTGTGAGACGGAGGAGATGGAGGTGGTGGCCGGTCTGGCCGCCCGGGGCTTCGGCATCGCGGTGGTCCCCCGGATGGACCTGCTGGACCAGCTGCCCCTGAAAGTCATCTCCATCGCCCGCCCCGCCTGGGAGAGGAGCATCTACATGGTCAGCGACGAGCGGATCTACCTCTCTCCTGTGGTCCGCAACTTCCAGCGGTTCGTGCTGGAGCAGCAGGGCGGGGAGACGGAGACCGTGCAGAAATGCTGATCGACAGTCTACACGGCCGCCCCCGCCAAAACGAGGCCAGCCGCGCTCCCTTTCTCCTCATATCCCGGCGGCCAGCCGGATCACGCCGATGGTCAGCAGGTGAGCCGGGTAAAAGGCGTAAAAGAACCATTTGGGGACCCTGATCCCCGTCCGGGCGGGGAGGAAGATGAAGGGAGCCGCCAACAGGGCAAAGGCGGTCCAGTCCACCGCGTGCCCTGCCGCCAGCAGGGCACGGGGGTCCTCCGGGCTCCCGCTCCACAGGGCGGGCAGCCAGAACAGGATATAGAGCCCCGCCCCCAGCCCCGGCCGCTCCCGGCACAGGAAGAAGATCAGCATCAGCAGGATGCCGTTGCCGGAGTAATCAAAATTGAAGAGGCTGACGCACAGGAATGCTGCGGCAAAGAGCCACCACCGCCGCGTCTGGAAGCCCCACATGGCCAGCAGACTGAGGAACAGAGTGAAGAAGATGTTCCAGTTCATCCACTCCGTCTGCCAGTCCCAGGGGTGGGTGGCCAGGATGTAACAGGGCTGGGAGATGAGAGCAAAGAGGCCCAGCCGGCCCAGATATCGCTTGATATCCCGGGTGTAGAGCAGCCCCACCGTCATGCAGTAGCAGAAGATGGGGAAGGCCAGCCGCCCCACCCAGCGAAAGGCGGGGTGCTCTGGAAAAAACACGGCCCCTATGTGGTCCAGCAGCATGGACAGGATGGCGATCAGCTTCAAAAAATCGGTGTCCAGGTTGGTGCGCAGCCGCGGGGCCGGCTGACGCCGCGCTGTCCTTTGGTCCATTTCTCTTCCTCCCCCCGCTCCGGCGCCCAATGCCGGAGCGTCTTTTGTAGGTCCAGGATAGCACAGGCCGATAAAAGGCAGGTCAAAGAGAGATGAAAGTTTTCTGAAAATGGGACAAAAATCAGGGCGCGCTTCCAAAGAAGCGCGCCCTGCTCTTATTTCGCGTACTCGATGGCTTTGGTCTCCCGCAGCAGATGCACCTTGATCTGGCCGGGGTACTCCAGCTCGTCCTCGATCTTCTTGGCAATGTCCCGGGCCAGCAGAATCATGTTGTCCTCGGTGACCTCCTCGGGCTTGACCATGATGCGGACCTCACGACCCGCCTGGATGGCGTAGGATTTCTCGACGCCGGGGAAGGAGCTGGTCAGCTCCTCGAGCTTTTCAAGTCTGCGGATATAGTTCTCGACGTTTTCACGGCGCGCACCGGGGCGTGCGGCAGAGATTGCGTCGGCTGCCTGCACCAGACAGGCAATGATGGTCTGCGGCTCGACATCGCCATGGTGCGCCTCAATGGCGTTGATGACGACGGGGCTTTCCTTGTACTTCTTTGCAAGCTCCACGCCCAGCTGGACATGGCTGCCTTCCATCTCGTGGTCGACTGCCTTGCCGAGGTCATGCAGCAGACCTGCGCGCTTGGCAAGCGTCACATCGACGCCCAACTCGCTGGCAAGAAGACCCGCGATGTGGGAGACCTCAATGGAGTGGTTCAGCACGTTCTGACCGTAGGACGTGCGGTATTTCTGGCGGCCCAGGAGCTTGATGATCTCGGGGTGCAGATTGTGCACGCCGGTTTCAAAGCTTGCGCGTTCGCCCTCGACCTTGATCGTGTGGTCGACCTCGCGGCGCGCTTTCTCCACCATATCCTCGATACGGGTCGGATGGATGCGTCCGTCGGCGATGAGCTTTTCCAGCGCCAGGCGCGCAATCTCGCGGCGCACGGGGTCAAACGAGGAAACGGTGATTGCCTCTGGCGTGTCGTCGATGATCAGATCGACGCCCGTGATCGTCTCGAGCGTGCGAATGTTGCGGCCCTCGCGTCCGATGATTCTGCCCTTCATCTCATCGTTCGGCAGCGGCACGACGGAGACCGTCGCTTCCGCCACATGGTCTGCCGCGCAGCGCTGGATGGCAGTGGTGATAATCTCACGTGCCAGAGCGTCGGCATCGTCCTTGTACTGCTGCTCAATCTCCTTGATCTTGACAGCGGTTTCGTGGCGCACGTCCGCTTCCACGCCCTTGAGGATATAGGCTTTCGCCTCTTCCTGCGTCAAGCCGGAGATTTTCTCCAGCATCTCCATCTGACTGCGCTTTAAGCTGGCGACCTCCTCCTGCTGGTTCTGGATGCTGGCGGCTTTCTTTGCCAGCTCCTCTTCTTTCTTCTCGTGAAGGTCCAGCTTCTTGTCGAGCGATTCTTCCTTCTGCTGGAGCCTGCGTTCCTGCTTCTGGATTTCGCTCCGGCGTTCTTTTACTTCCTTCTCGTACTCGGTACGCGATTTATGGATTTCTTCCTTTGCTTCGAGCAGCATCTCGCGCTTCTTGTTCTCGCCGCCCTTGATTGACTCGTTGATGATGCGGCGAGCCTCTTCTTCGGCGCTTCCGATCTCCTTCTCGGCGACCTTCTTGCGATAGGTAATGCCGATGAAGAAACAGACGATGCCGATCACGACCAGTGCGATGCAAAGGATGAGGCTTAACGTATTGAATTCCATAAGTTGCGAACCCACCTCCTTTTCACAGTATTGGGTGGTTTCCGGCTGCCCGGAATGAATAAGTCAAACCGCCGAACGGCTCCCCTGCGCCAGACAGGCGGCTATACGAATTCCAATTATCTATTGTACTGTTTATGGGATACGGTGTCAAGAAAGAATTTAGACAGATAAAGCGGAAGCCCCAAAAACGCGCAAAAGGCTCCCCGTGGGGAGCCTTTTGGGAAGGATATTCACTCTATGAGACCGCCGCAGGCGACCGACATCTCCAGCACCACCTCATCTGTGCCTGCCGGGAACGCACACATCTGCACCAGGGTAAGATACGGCGTGGGGTCTGCGCCTTCGTCCATCGCGGCGCGCAAGCCGTCCGGATCGTTGCAGGTATACACCGCGCCGGACAGCCGGTCGTCTCCCAGCATCACAACCGTACCGTTCTGGAAGTCGATATAATAGCGCGCCTGCACAAGCTCGTCCATCGGCGTCAGGTCCTCGATGCCGAGAATGACCTCGAGCTTTTTTGCCGCCTGCCCCTTCATGTGGTAGGAAAGCCAGCCGTCTTCTTCCTTCTGATAGACGATCATGTCGCTGCTGGCGAACGAATATGCCGGTTCTTCCGCGGGCGCTTCGTCCTCTCTGCCGGGCTCCGCGTAATACGTGCCGAGGGAAATGCTTGTAATGACGTCATTTTCCACAAGGAACGTCAGCCGGACATGCCTCG
>OLGF01003521.1_pt1 | contig 12853 bp, 15 predicted proteins | sample 1604971 | NCBI WGS metagenome assembly OLGF01 (sample SAMEA3888902, study PRJEB22519) | human gut metagenome | biome: human gut; feature: human-associated habitat; material: faeces | place: Denmark | collected 2011 | reverse complement strand
CAGGCCGTGATCTACGAACCAAGAATCCCCCTGCTTTAGCTGTGGGGAGTGTCAAAATGTACTCTATAAATATAAGTCATAATTTCACCTTCATTTCCTGTACAGAAAAGTGGGCAAACTTGCCCACTTTTTCTATGCCACCATTCTATAAGGAAAATGCCTTTGTTGTCTTGCTCAGCGCAGCACCGTATCATAAAAAGGAAAAAGATCATCACCTCTAAAAGCAAATGTGGACATCAAGTAAAAAATAGTATTAGTTCTCTTAATATCCAAACTTCAAGTGTGGACATCGTGTAACAAAACCTGATTCGTTCGCATAACAGCATCATTTAACTGTGGACATCATGTAACGAAAAAACGACAGAGCGGACAAAGTATATTCTTCAACTGTGGATGTCGTGTAACTAAATATTGTTTGTCCTGCAAAATCACAGATTTCAAATGTGGACACTTTGTAACAAAAAAATCGCCGATTTTCAGAACCTTAATTCAAATACAAGCAACTTTACCTGTATTTCGACATTTCAGGACAAAAAAGAATTTTTCTCTTTATATAATCGGCGCTCATTTTACATCATGTCCACATTCGCCTGTTTTGATGTCCACATTTGGTTACTCGATGTCCACGTTTAATTACACCATGTCCACATTTGATTACACCATGTCCACACATATAGCCGTATAAGCCAGTAAATATGCGGCTTTTTAAAATCCTAACAAGTATTAACAAGTATTAACAAGATATAACAAGCACCAACAAGTAAAATTTAATGAGAGGGTTGCTTTTTTTTCGTTATATGTTATTATAATACCAGACGTCCACAAATCAAACACTCATACACTGAAAAGTGGACATTTGGTAACAAACGAGGAGTAATGTATGGCACAGTCAATGCAAAAAAGAAAATCAAGTAGATACAATAATCTATCTGCTCTTGACTGGATTGAAAAAGACGGTAAGCTCATGCAGCTAAAAACCACGCAATTTACCTTAACCGAACATCGGTTTCTATCAGCATATTTATCTAAAGTAAATCCACGCGATCCCTCCACCTCTCGAGTAAAATTTACGCTTAAGTCGTTTTGTGAAATTATGGGCACTAAACTCAATGTTTCGCGTCTCAAAGAAAGCAGCGAGGAGTACATTAAAGCACAAATAGTTGTGCCGGACGAAACATCTTCTCAAGGATATAAGCGCTTTAACCTCTACGATAGTTTTCGCGTGTACAAAAACGAATGTGGAGTGTGGATGGTTGAAATTACGTGCTCAAAATCTGCTGAGGAATACATTTTTAACCTTAATGGCTTGTATGCCAAGTATCAATTAGGCGCAATATCGAAAATTGATTCGATATATGCAACACGATTAGCTGAGATGCTATACTCTTTTACGTATAGGTATCGCAGCAGCAATGATGAATGGCCAAGCTTTATTTTAACATTGGACGAACTGCGAGAATATCTTGGCGTTCCGACAAATGTCAACACCGGAGAGCCGATGTTCGCCGAGTGGCGAGATTTTAAAAGACGTGTGATTGATTCTTCGTGCGCGACATTAAAAGAGACCGGATTATATGATTTCGACTACACGCCTGTTCGCGGTGGTGCATCAGGTAAAAAAACAGTTGCTTTATCATTTGTTGTTCGCCATCTGCCAAAATTTGAAAAGCTGCCTGGTGAAAATACAGAAGCAGAAGTAAAAAAGATGACACCGGTCGCTCAGTCTTTTTATCAGGCATTCCTCAGTATGGACTTTCCGGCAAAGTACATAGCCTTAATGGAAAGAATGTACTTGTCAGCTGAATTAAGAAGTTCTAACCCAGATGAGTTTTTCAAAAATTTGCGCGAAATATATGATGCTTATGAATGTACCCATGAGATCAAGTCTCGCGAAGGGTTATTGCGTAGTATGATGGCGAGTGAATTACGTAAGGAAGATGAGAGGCAAAAATTGGAAGAACAGCTTGCTGCAAGAAGTAGTTTGGACTTAGAAGAATTTGAAAAGTACGATATGTTAGCGCAATACGATTTGCAAAACAAAGAGAAAGAAGTGTGAAATAAAAAGTGGGCAACTTTGCCCACTTAGAAAAGCTTGTCAGAATTCATCATCTGTGGTATGATATATATGCGGATATAGCTGTTGTTGTTTGTTGTATTGTCCGCAGAGCGTAGCATTTTTGATGCTACGCTCTTCTATTTTGACAAAAGTGGGCAAGTTTGCCCACTTTTATTTTTTCCATTAACGAAAAAGCATTGACAATTTGCCATGTGTGCGATACAATGAAGTCACAACAACAGCTCAATAAAGTACAACAGGAGGACATCATGAAAGGAATAGCGTTTTACAACATAAAAGGAGGATGTGGCAAAACCACAAGCGCGATCAATGTATCGTACATCCTTGCAAAAGAAGGCAAAAAAGTATTGCTGGTTGATTTGGACCCGCAGGCGAATTCAAGCGATTTTTATGAACTTGATGGCTGCGAGTATCCGTTGACAATCGCTGATGTATTGATTGGAGATTGTAAAGTGGATAAAGCCATCTATCACAGTAAGTATAATGGCCTTGATTTTATCCCGTCCACGATTTTACTTGGCAGGACCGAAAAAATGATGACCGCAAACACGACGGTTCCACAGCAATTTAAACTGAAAAGCGCTCTCAAAGACATTGAAAATCAGTATGATTACGTGATTTTCGACTGCTCACCGGTCTCCGAATCTTTGATAAATATTAACGGCTTGGCTGCAAGCGACCAAGTTTTCATTCCACTTAAATCTGATAAGTGGACGATTGACGGTCTTAATTACACTGTGGAAACGATTAAAACAGTAACCAGCTTTAACTTCCAGCTCCATTTTGGCGGTGCTTTCTTTGTACAAAACGAAAGAAGAGTCATCAATGCTCAAGCAACGGAAATTGTAAAGGAAATGCTTGGTGATAAACTGCTTGATATTTCGATCAGTAAAAATAAAAATGCGGAAGAGTGCTCCTACCTGCGTATTCCCATTGTCGAATATCAAAAAGGTGAATCAACGATTGCAAAAGACTATATTAAGTTGACTGAAAAAATCGTTGAAATTACAAATAGATAAGGAGATAAGATAAGATGGCAAATAAATTTGCTGGTGCATTTAGACGCACCACTAACAATACTTCTTCTATCCCGCTTGGTGCGGGCAATTTTGCCCCCGTTTCGTTGGAGCTTATGGCAAACAGCTTGGATGTTCGCTATATTCCCTACGACATGCTGCGAGTAGATGCAGCCAATACATACTCTCGAGACCCGGAATATATTCACGACTTAGCGGAGAGTATAGAAGATATTGGTTTACAGCAGCCTTTGGTTGTTGTTAAAGCAAGTGACGATGTTTATGATATTCTTGCCGGGCAGTGCCGCTATTTGGCCATTAAAGAGATGATCGATAATGGTAAGGATACATACATGAACGTTCCTTGTCACGAGGTTGATCTCGACGGAATTAAATTGGATATTTCCAACGACCTTAAAAAGGAGTATATCATCGCATCAACGAATGCTGTACGTGAAAAGACAGACAGAGATAGATTGCTTGATGTAGAGAAACTCGGAAAAGTGTATGCTGCTCTCAAACGCGAAGAAAAAAAGGCGGTGGGTCGTCAGCGTGATTTTATTGCGCAGGCAACTGGTATGGCACCGCGTACCGTGCAAAATCTGATGACAGTAAACAAGCTCCCTGAAGCATTAAAGGAAGCCGTTACTGAAAATCAGGTGCCGGTTAACGCTGCGGTTAAATTGGCCCAGTTGCCGGAAGAACAGCAAAAAGAAATTGAAGAGGCTATTACAACGCAGCAGCTCGATCTGACCGCTGAAAATCTTGATGCATATAAAGAAACAGGCGACATTTCGGAGTTAAAAAAGAGTGAGAAGCAAGTGCAAGATGATAGCCAACTTACTTCCGAAAACTCTGAGAATGAGGAAGATACGGTTGTAATCCTCAAATTAGAAGAAGTTGATGGTCTCGAAGCTGTTAATGACAATGTCGAAGCACTGGTCGAAAGCCTTAAATACGGCGTCGAAGTTAGCATCGACGTAAAGGACAAGCTGGATGCAGTAATTACCAAACTTTTGAAGTTATCTGATAAGGCAAATCGAATAGTCGATAACGCCTTGATGAAAAGAAAAAGATAATTATAGGAGGTTAAAATGAGTAACCGATTGGAGGACGTAAGTTACCGATCGGGAGTGATCGTCGCACTGATAAAAACACTCATGGATGATGTCGAAACCTCACCTACAATAACAAATAAACAAGCAGTTATGGAGCTTTACAACAGATGTGTTGTAAAGCTCGGCTGCGTTTATTTGCTAAATGGTTGGGAGGCACAAATATGGGACGAGGTTAATGTCCTGATGAGTTATTATAATACGAATGCGGAATTAGATACAGATACGTGTGAATGCCAATTTGATGAAACGACGTTTACTGCCGGATATAGTAAAGGCATTATATTTACAAAAAAAATTGCTGAGGCTAAGAACTTTGGAGAGGGCCTGTATTACGTTCGATGGCTCGCAGGAGTTGCACTTAAGGATGTATCAAAAGAAGTAAAGATACCCCTTCCGGCACTCTATCAATACGAGGGTGGCGGGCGTATGCCAAATTTGGAACGTTTTATAATATTGCTGCGCTACTATATGTGCAGTGAAAAATTACTTATGAGGTTAATCTACAATGGCACTTGCAAATAATGGTCGTAAACTCAATTCAAAACTGCTTACACTTACATCAACCAGCAAGAACAGGCTTTATTTACTGGCAGTTGCACATAGATGTGCAGCTGCCATTATGCTGCGCACGTTAATAGATCAGTATTTGAATTCGATTACTAATGCTGATCTTATTACTATGAGCAAATATAATAGGCAACGTAGATTGCCTGTAATTCGTTTTCGCGCGCGTGTGTATGAGGATCAAATAGATAAAATTGCAAAGAAGTTCGAGCAGCCGAGTGTTAGCTTGGTTGCCATGGTATGTATCGATCATGCTTTTAAAGTTGAGCATGACAAAATTAAGAACTTATACTCACAAATACCAGAAGAATAAAAGTGGGCAACTTTGCCCACTTTTGTGCATGTAAGAAATGCTAACGGAAAGAAGTGTTCCTATGGAAAATAGCAGCTGTATAAAAACATTAGCTGAACTTGAATTTGCTGTGTTTTGTATAGAAAACATTGCGATAAAATTGAATAGCTTACCAGAAGCAATATACAAAAAATTAGCTATTGACAGCAACATCCTTAACGAATACATTGTTCCAGAATACGAAGTGCTACACACGCAAAGTAAGGAATACATCATCAATGACATTATTGAGTTGATGCAAGAAAAGGGTGTGATTTAGTGATTTTGTATCACGGATCGTTCATTGAAATATCATCACCGGATTTACGACACTCAAGAGTAAACGTGGATTTTGGAAGAGGCTTTTATGCAACGCCAATTTTTGAGCAGGCAGAAAAGTGGAGTTCAAAATTCAAAAGACGGGGTCAAGAAGGCATTGTTTCAATGTACGAATACTTTGAGGATGCAACTTTGAAAATCCTGCGATTTGATTCATATTCGGAGGCGTGGCTGACCTTCATTTTGAATTGCCGCAGCGGAAATGACACTTCGGATTATGATCTCGTAGTTGGTGGTGTTGCTAACGATAAGGTGTTCAATACAGTTGAGCTTTATTTTGATGGACTGATAGACAAATCCGAAGCGCTTAAACGTCTCCGGTTTGAACAGCCAAATTTGCAAATGTGTTTCCGTACAGAGAGGGCTTTGAATTGCTTACAGTTTTTGAGGAGCGAAAAAGTATGACAGCAAATCCGATTCTACTTCAAAAAAAGATTGCACGAGTCATCAAGTGCTTTGCCGATAAAACAACTGTCTCTTTAGACGATGCCTTAAAGGTATTCTATACCTCTAAATTGTGTCGGTTAATTCATGAGGGCGTATCTGATCTGCACTGTATGAGCGATGAGTATCTTGCAACCGAATTGCTTGATGAGATAAATAGAACAAATGAAGAAAAAGGCACTGCTCACGAACTGATTGAGGTAGACGATAAATAAAAAAATCTGGTTCGATGAAGCGAGGAATGATTATATTTAACGGCAGCATCTTTTGCTGCCTGCCGCGTACACTATGGCGACAAGTAATGAGGCTTCACTCAGTCGCAAATGGCTGAGTGAATTTTTTAAACAACTCAAGCTAAAAAGTGGGCAAGTTTGCCCACTTTTTTAAATCATGAGTAAATAGCAAAGAAAATTTCATCGGATGTGTAGGCTATTCATAATTGAAAAGCAACGAGCACTTGACATTGCACATGATATGTACTACAATAGTTGTGCAAGGAGGCGAGTGCTATGGATACAAATATGACTTTTAGAATGGACTCCGAAGTTAAAGCACAAATGAACGCAATTTGCAGTCAATTAGGCATGACGGCTTCAACGGCTTTTAATATATTTGCAAATGCTTTTGTACGAGCAAAAGGAATGCCCTTTGCTGTCACCATTGCGGAAGAACCCGCAGTAATCTCCCGTGAAAAAATGTTGGCGGATGCCGATCAACTGCTGACAGAGTTTGCTTCTGACTATGAGAGGATGGCCCAATGATTTGGATAACTGCCGAGGACGTCATCACGCTTCATGGCCGGGTCATTCAAATAAGCGGCGGTATGGACGGACTTAGAGATCGAGATGGATTAGAAGCCGCTATTCTTGCACCGATGCAAACCTTTAACGGTCAAGAACTCTATCCTTCAGATATTGAGAAAATTGCTCGGCTTGGTTTTGGACTTGCATCCAACCATGCCTTCATCGACGGAAATAAACGCATCGGCGCTCTAACGATGCAGCTTCTGCTTAAATGGAATGGATACAACCTGACTATCTGTCAAGGCGAACTGGCTGATATGTTTATTTCAATCGCCAACGGCACAGCTAAAGAAAAGGATCTTCTAAAGTGGATTCTCAACCACATATGTTGATACTATGTGGTATCACCTGACATAGGAAAAAGTGGGCAATTTTGCCCACTTTTTTAGATTCAAAACAAATAGCAAAAAGGGAAGCATTTCTGCTTCCCTTTTTGCTTCTTCCAAAATGTTCTTGACAGATTTACCAATTAAAGGTAAAATAAACACCAAGGAAGTTAAATTCCGATGTAATACAATAAGTTCTGGTAAAACTTATTGTATTTGGTGGACACCTACGGCAAATAGGTTCGCACCTCAAGAGAAGAACCCTCAACTTTTCAGTTGACACCAAGCCTCTCTATTTCGTTTCTTATTATACCTAAAATAGGTCTATTTGTCAACGCTAAAACGCGTATTTTTGCGTTCTTTTATCGCTTGTTTTGTGGCAAAAAATCGTCTATTCATAGGTATAGTGTGAAATGAGATAGTATCTCTTGAAATGTGACCTTGTCGTAGGTGTTCACCGGAACACTTACGATTTTTTTATTTTCAGAAAGGGTCATGAACATGAAAACACAACGCTTTACCGTTACATCCGAAACAAACGCAACGTACTACCAGATGCCGAGATGGTTAATGCAATATGCTGCGGACAAACACCTTTGCTGCGAATCCGTCGTCCTTTACACAATCATGCTGGATCGCGTAAGAATGTCCCGCGCTAATAGATGGCAGAATGAAAACGGAGAGGTGTATATCTACTTCAAGCGCGAACAGATGATGCAGCTGCTCAACTGTAAAAAGGACAAGCTGAGTAGAGTTTTGCGTGAGCTGGCAAGTAACAACTTGCTTGATTTGGAAAAAGGCGGAATGTATCACGCAAACCGTCTTTATCTTCGATACCCGGATGCGCAGGAATATAAGCCTGTCGTAAAGCACAGCGAAAGTTGTGCAATCCCGCAGACCGAGTACCCCGTAAATAACCCACCAGAAACAGATGCCGTTGCTATGAGCGAATTTGACGAAGGTGCGGATTTCCCGTCAAGTGATGTCGGTTTTTCCGCATACATGATGTCGGAAAAACCGACTACATATAATAATAACAATACTGAGAAAGAACAAATCAATAATCATCAAGAATCATTTGATATGGACGAAGCGATTTTACTTAAAAAGTTTGTATCAGATAGCGTTCCTGATGAGTTTAGTAAGGCTTGTGCGGCCCTGATCGGCAATATTGGGAAGAGTAAAGGGAAAATCCGCATTAACCGGGACGATTATGAGCGCGAAGATGTTTTGAGAACTTTTTCTCAGCTGACCGCTGAACATATCAAAATGGCGTTCAATCGAATACAAAAAGTTGGAGTGCGCGTCCTTAATCCGAAAGCATATATGCAGACGGTATTGTACAATGTGGCTCAAATGCAGCCGGATAGTCAAAAGGAGGACTTATATGCGCAGTTCTTCGGCGACTCAGATCATAGATCGTCACCTTCGTATGATTTGGAAGAATACGAGAAGTATGATCTGTTTGCACATAAGCCGTCTTATGATCTACGAGACATAGAGCAGTTTAATATTTGCAATGCGCGGGCGTGCGTAGATTGATGTAATATTCTCTAAAAGAAATTCAAAAAGGTCCCTATTATTCAAAATGATCAATTTGGTGATTGTTATAAAAAAAAAGTGAAATTTTGGAAGAAAAATCCCTTGACCTAAAACAAATTAAGGTCTATAATTTGACCATAAAGGTATGCCTTATTAAAGAGAATTTGGCGTGCCCTTTTTTTATGTACCTTTTTGAATGAAAGTGATGAGCAAAATAAAAGTGGGCAAAATTGCCCACTTTTATTTTTTCATTAACAGAAAAATCTTGACAAAATAGTTCGAAAGGGTTATTATGTAGGCAAGAAAGAACCTTAAATCAAGGGAAAACATCAATAGGAGGATAGTATTATGGTTAAAATTCCGGAAAGCGAACGCACGCTTACAGCAGAATTTTGGGACAAAGTTCGTACTTACGGCGACTTGGAAATGACCGGAAACGGGTTGGAAATCTATCATTACAAGAATGATTCCATCATGCTTAGAGTTGACCGTTTGGCACCGGGCGAGGCAGAAAAGCTTAAAAAAGAATATGGCATTAAGCTTCCGGAGACATGGGAAACCGATAAGTATGGAAACAAAATTGAAAAAGTTGAAGACATATATCACATCTATGATGATGGCATTCAAGAGACATAATCCTGCATTTGATTTGTGCTGTAACCTGTATGGGTATAAGCGCAAAACTTGAACGGTATGCTTCAAAAACACGACCTCTCAATATATGAAAGAAATGTCGGGAGCAATCTGGACAATCTGAGCATACGGTCATTTGACTCACTACATATATTATAGTACAGAAAAGGAAGCGTTATTCAAAATGGAAAAAAGAATCACAACGATTATTCTTTGCGCATTATTGGCTGTCAGCGTAACAGCTTGCGCAAATGGAAACGGTTCAGAAAATAGCGCAACGGAGACATCCAGTGCAGTAAGCAGTTCTGTGTCCGAAAAAGAGCAGGAAAGCAGTGTATCAATGGCGAGCAGCAAACCGACTGCAAGTTCAAGCACTGCAAGTGCAAAGCCTACGGCGACGCCGGGCGCAAAAACGGAAAGCAGCAAAACCGAGAGTTCAAAGGGTAGCAGCTCATCTGCCTCGTCTAAAACGGAGAACAGCACAGCGAGTAAGCCGTCGTCTTCAAGTTCTACTGGTAGCACAGTATCGAAGCCGAGTGCAACCGCAAAACCGTCTGCCACAACGAAGCCCAGCTCCGGCAACAATACTGTGAGCAAACCGTCTTCCGGCAGCAGCGCGACCGCGAAGCCCTCGGCTACTGCAACGCCGAAGCCTACTGTAAAGCCGACCGCTGCACCGACAGCAAAGCCTACCTCTAAACCGTCTGCAACTGCGACGCCGAAGCCTAAGGAAAAAGTTTGGGTTGTAGATGTTCCGGCAAAAGAAGAGGTTGGTCATTGGGAAGAAGATGGGTATTGGTGGAGTGATGTTGTTTATCGCTGTAATCAGTGCGGAGAAACTTTTACGACAAAGGATGCTTTATTTGTCCATGAGGGCGATTTAAGCACATGCTGGAGTTATACAGAAGTTCCGGGAGAATCTTATTGGGTAAAAACAGGTCAGCATTGGGTTGTTGATGAGCCTGCGCAAGAAGAACAGGGGCATTGGGAATATAGATAAGCATTTAAAAGGATAGATTATGCAAAGAATAACAGCTTTAATACTTGCAATTACATTGCTTTTTACATTTGGTTCAACTTTTGTGCTTGCGGATGATGCGTATGAAGCAGATTCTACATTAGAAGAAAGTTCAGCATCAGAGCTGCCGCCCGAAAATGTAGTACCAAAAGCCACTATATCACCGGATTCGGAACTTACAAGCTCGCCTAAGTCGGATGATGCTTTGAGTGTATCACCAGAGGTTAGTCAGGAATCTACGCCGCAGCCGATGGCAGACCCGGTAAAGCTGGAGTATAAAGTTTTATCGGACTACGAGACCGGCGGTCTCTATTTGTTCCCGGTTCCCGATGGGGACGAGATCACACAGGAATACAGCGAGCAGCACACTGCTTGGGACATAGCGGCTGCGCAGGGCTCTGCTGTGGTGGCAGCCGAAGAAGGCACGGTGTCTTACGTGCAGGTTTGGGATGGCACACAAGACGCTGACGGGATGATGAGCTACGGCAACATGGTCGAGATCGCGCACCCGGACGGAAACAGTACCTTGTATGCGCATTTATCGGAAATCAATGTGCAGGCGGGCGACGAAGTGGTGCGTGGGCAGCGCATCGGCCGCGTGGGCGCAACGGGCAATGCCACGGGCGCACACCTGCACTTTGAGGTGATGAGCGAGACCGGCAGGAAGGAAGACCCGCAGCCGGTGCTGGAATACGGAACCTCCTTGCTGCTTGCAGCGTACGATTGGAACTGGGTGTACGGAAACTTGTACCATCCGAATGGCACAAAGACCGTTTCAGATTGGGGCGTGACGCGTGAAGGCATCGTACAGGAACTGACGGCGCACGAAAACGACCATTATTATCTCGGCACGCCGTATAAGGGTGCAGACTGGCAGTCTCCAAACGGCGATACGAGCTACAATTACGGAAGCGCCGGGTTAAACTGTGCGGGCTTTGTCAGCTATGTGCTTTGCAAGCTCGGTTTAAACGCCGGTACGGCGAACATCAATACGCACAATGCAACGCCGGAAAACTCCGTGCAGGCTTTAATGTGCGCGAACGGTTCGGTCACGGGCGGCGCAGATTGGTATGCGTCGTATAAATCCCGTGATCTGCTTGCGGGTGCTTCCAACTACAATAGCTGGATCATCAACGGCGATTTGAAAACCTACGTTTACAAAACTAAAGAGGAAATGCTCTCGGACGGCAAGCTTGTAAAGGGTGACATGATCTTAATGCTGCCGGGCAGCGGCTCGCCCTCGAACCGCGATACGCATATCGGCTTTTTCTGGGGCGATACCCCGCGCGAGGACAAAATGTGGCACAGCCTGCTGACCTCGTATGCAGACAGCAACGGCAATAGAGGTAACATGATCACGGAAATCACACCGGCTTCGAGCCCCTCTATTTTCATTGTGATCAAGGTGGATAATACGACCACGGCAGCTGTACCGACGGAGACACCGGAGCCGACGCCTGTGCCGACGGCAGCGCCCACAGCTGCGCCGACCGCCGCACCAACGGCGACACCGGCTCCCACAGCGACCCCTGCGCCTACGCCGGTCACAACCGTTATCGGCAAGGTTACGGCGGATGTCGGTTTGAATCTGCGCCGCGGGGCGGGAACGAGCTACGGCGTGATTTTGACGATCCCGTATAATAAGACGGTGACGGTTTTAGACCGCTCGAATTCGGCATGGTATAAGGTGCAATACGGAAGTAGTACCGGTTACGTTGCTTCGCAGTATTTGAGCGTGAGCACGGTGACCACTACGCCAGATGCAGCGCCTGCGCCGACTCCGAGCACGACGGTTACCGGCAGAATTACGGCAGATGTTGGACTGAACCTGCGCCGCGGAGCGGGAACGAATTACGGTGTGATTTTGACGATTCCGTACAACATGACGGTGACGGTTTTAGACCGCTCTAATTCCGCGTGGTATAAGGTGCAGTACGGCAACCAGACCGGCTATGTGGCTTCGCAATACCTGAAGGTCAGCCAGACAACCGCAGAAACGCCAAACACGACGCCGAAGCCGAATCCGGGTACAACGGTCACCGGGTGGATCAAGCCGTATGTCGGTTTGAATCTGCGCCGCGGAGCCGGTACGAATTATGGCGTGATTTTGACGATTCCGTACAACAAAACGGTTACGGTTTTGGATCGTTCTAATTCTGGGTGGTATAAAGTGCAGTATGCAGGCCAAACGGGCTATGTGGCGGCAGAATACTTGCGTATATAAATTACGGATGTTGGGCATGGTATTTATGTTTGTGCTATTAGCCTTTTTGATGGTAAAATATGTGTTCAAGCCGTAAAACATAGTAGAATAAATAAGATAAAAGCCGAGTTCAATAACTCGGCTTTTATCGAAAAGGGAAATTGTCTATGAATAAAATATCTTACGACCCAAAAAACTGGGACGAAGTGTGCCGGTTGTTAGGTGCATACATGGATACTTGTTTAACGCCGGAGGAAATAGAAAAGCAAAAGGATGAGGTCGAGTTTCTTTTCTGTTCATTAGAAAACTGTTGGAAGGCTTTGTGCGAACAATATGAGGCGAAGCCTACAGACGAAATTCGGTTTTGACACTCCCCACAGCTAATGAACAGAACCAGTAAAACAGGACAATAGACAAAATCCCCCCTGATGTAGGATAA
>OLGF01003512.1_pt1 | contig 12879 bp, 11 predicted proteins | sample 1604971 | NCBI WGS metagenome assembly OLGF01 (sample SAMEA3888902, study PRJEB22519) | human gut metagenome | biome: human gut; feature: human-associated habitat; material: faeces | place: Denmark | collected 2011 | reverse complement strand
GATGAAGGCCAATATCCCCAGCCGCATCGCCTTCGCCGTGGCCAGCTCCATGGAGTCCCGCATCATTCTGGATACCCCCGGCGCGGAAAAGCTGGTGGGTAAGGGCGATATGCTTTACTCCCCGCTGGGCGACAGCAAACCCACCCGCGTACAGGGCTGCTTCATCACACCGGAGGAGATCGAGCGTGTGGTGGCCTTTGTCAAGGACACCGCCGGCGAGGCCCATTACGATCAGGATGTCATCGAGAAGATCCAGCAGGCGGTGGACGCCAAGTCCGACAAGGGCAAGGGCGCCGCATCCGATGCGCCTGTCGACGGCGAGGACGGCGACGAGCTGCTGCCCGCCGCCGTGGAAGTGGTACTGGAGACGGGGCAGGCCTCCGTGTCCATGCTCCAGCGGCGTCTGAAGCTGGGCTACTCCCGTGCCGCCCGGCTGGTGGATCAGATGGAGGAGCGGGGCTATGTCGGACCCTTCGAGGGCTCCAAGCCCCGACAGCTCCTCATCACCCGGGAGAAGTGGCAGGAGCTGCAAATGGCAAAGGGCGCTGCGCCGACGGAGACACCGCCCACCGCCGACCGCTGCGGCTCTATCCACGACGTGTTCGAAAGCCACGACGCACTGGAATAAAGGGATTGCAAAAAGGGGGCAGTGCTGCCCGCCCCTGTTTGCTTCATCGCCGCCACTTGCTCAGATCGCAGCCTCCGCCGGAGGCAAGGACGCGGGAAATCGCCCCTGACAAAGCAGCAAAACATAAGAGCGCTGCGGCATGGCCGCAGCGCTCTTCAGCTTGTCAAAAAAGTCCGTTCGGACTTTTCTGACAAGCTGCCAGCAAAATCGCAAAATAAAAACAGTATTTTGTTTTGCGATTTTGGCCGCTGCGGCGGGTGATTGAACGCGAAAGGGAACCCTAACGGTTCCCTTTCACACTATCCTTCCCTCCGATACTTGTGACCGGGCAGGTTTTTGACAGATTGAAGAGCGCTGCGGCCATGCCGCAGCGCTCTTCAATCTTATACACAGTTACACAGTCAGATTCTTACACGCCCAGCTTTTCCAGCGCAGCCAGGCGCAGGCAGATGCAGAACACCGCGATGGCCTGCTCCAGCTCCGCCACCGGCGGCAGGGACGGCGCAATGCGGATGTTGCTGTCGTTGGGGTCCTTGCCGTAGGGGAACGTGGCCCCCGCACCGGTCATGGTGATACCCGCCTCCCTGCACAGCTCCAGCGTGCGCTTGGCGCACCCGTGCATGGTGTCCACGCTGATAAAGTAGCCGCCTACCGGCCGCTTGTAGTCCGCGATGCCACGGGGCGCGATCTCACTGTCCAGCGCGTTCAGCACCGCGTGGAACTTGGGCGCCAACACCGCCGCGTGCCGCTTCATCAGCGCCAGCGTGTGCTCCCGATCCTGCAGGTACAGCACGTGCCGCAGCTGGTTCACCTTGTCATAGCCGATGGTCTGGATGTTGATGAGCTTGGAGAAATACTGGATGTTGGCCTCGCTGGCCGCCATCACCGCCACGCCCGCGCCGGGGAACGTCACCTTGCTGGTGGACGCGAACTCATACACCATGTCGGCGTTGCCGTACTGGGCGCACAGGCCGATGATATCGGAGAACGGTACAAAATCACAGTCGAACTCGTGGATGCAGTAGGCGTTGTCCCACATCAGCATAAAGTCCGGTGCGGCGGGTTTCATGGCCGCCAGACGGCGGATGGTCTCATCAGAGTACACCACGCCCTCGGGATTGGAGTACTTGGGCACGTTCCACATACCCTTCACGGCGGGATCCTTGATAAGCTCCTCCACCATGTCCATGTCGGGACCCTGGTCGGTCATGGCCACGTTGATCATCTCCACACCGAAGCTGCCCGTCACCTTAAAGTGCCGGTCGTAGCCGGGGACGGGGCAGATCCACTTCACCGTATCCAGCTTGGCCCAGGGCTTCTCGCTGTGGAGCAGGCCGTGGGTGAACGCCTTGGAGATGGCATCGTACATCAGCTGCAGGCTGGCATTGCCGCCCACGAACACCTGCTCCGGCTTGCAGCCCAGGATGTCGGCGAACAGCTTCCGCGCCGCGGGAATACCCGCCACCTCGCCGTAGTTGCGGGTCTCCACCCCGTCGGATACAAACTGCTCCGGCTGGGTCAGCACCTGCAGCATGGGCGTCACCATGTCCAGCTGCTGGCGGCTGGGCTTGCCCCGCGCCATGTTCAATTCCAGATGAAGGGCCTTCGCCCCCTCGAATTCCGCCTTGACAGCCGCGTATTCCGCCTGCCGCTCAGGCTTTGTCATCTCTTTATAATTCTTCTTCATCATGAACGTCCTCCCGCCTCATGTTTTTTGCGATTATACACCGTCTGATGCCCCCGTGGCAATCACTTTTTTCGGACACCGTACACGTCCGTCCGGCGCGCCGAAAGAATGGGCAGCTGTTCCCGTATGGCGGACACACGGCTCATGTTCAACTCCGTCACCACCACCTGCTCACCGGCGCCGCACTGGTGCAGCACCGTACCCCAGGGGTCGCAGACGATGGAGTGGCCCCAGGCCACGTAGGATGCCGTCTCGTCCCGCGCCGGTGAAGTGCCTGCGGTGAACAGCTGTCCGTCCACCGCGCGCTGCCGGAATAGCAGTTCCCAGTGGGCGGGGCCGGTGGTCATATTAAAGGCCGCCGGTACCAGCAGTACCTGTGCGCCCTCCAGTGCCATCAGCTGTGCCAGCTCCTGAAACCGCAGGTCAAAGCAGATGCACAGCCCCATTTTGCCCCAGGGCGTGTCAAACACCGTGATCTCATTTCCTGCCGACAGGGTGTCGGACTCGCGAAATCGCTGACCGCCGGCCACGTCGATGTCGAAAAGGTGCATCTTCCGGTGACGGGCCACGCAGCGGCCCGTGGGATCGAACACATAGCTGGTGTTGTACACCTTATCGCCGTCCAGCTCCGGCAGAGAGCCGCCCACCACCCACAGGCCGTGGGCCGCTGCGGCGCGGGACAGCATCTGATAGGCCGGCCCGCCTTCCGGCTCGCCGTAGGCGCGGAAGCAGGCGTTGTCGTAGGGACAGCAGAACATTTCCGGCAGCACCGCCATGTCCGCATCCGCTGCCCGGGCCAGCAGGGCCTCCGCGTGGCGCAGGTTCGCCGCCTTGTCAGGGCCCACGCGCATCTGTATCTGTGCAAGCTTCATACCTTTACACCTCTTTCACGGAAATCGTTTCTCAATAATATTCCCGCAGCACCAGCTCCGTGACGCCCTCGCTGACGCTGACCATGCGCTTCACCTGGCTGCGCCGCCCGTAGGTCAGCCACAGCATGTCCCGAATGGCCGTGCCGCCGCGATAGCCGTGGATCAGCCGCAGGCGGTACGTGCCGTTTCCGGCGCGGCGCAGGGCCGCATCCACCGCGATCTGGGCCTGATAGGTATTCATGCCGTGCAGGTCCAGCTCCACCACACCTCCGGTCATGACAACACCTCCTCTCAACTGCCCTAATCATACGGGAAATGAATTGTTTTTTCAACCGCTTTGTGGTAAAATACCCTTCATTACATCAAGTGTGAGGGGCCTATGAATGTTTTGGTGGTATCCGACTCCCATGGGAAAGTGGACAAACTGATACAAGCGGTGGAGCAGGTACACCCCGGCTATGTACTGCATCTGGGTGACTGCCAGCGGGATCTGGAGAAACTGCGGCAGGCGTTTCCCATGCTGCCCATGGAGGGCGTGCCCGGGAACTGCGACTACGGCAGCTGCGACCAGCCGGAGCGGCTCATCGAGCTGGGCGGCGTGCGTATCCTGATGCTCCACGGCCACACGCGGGGCGTGAAGTCCGACGTGATGCGGGCTGTCTGGGCGGCACGTGAGTGCGGCGCGCAGGTGCTGCTGTTCGGCCACACCCACCGGCCTCTGGTGGACAACGACGGGGCCCTGCTGGTGCTGAACCCTGGGGCCGCCGGAGACCCGCTGTACCCCACCTGCGGCATCCTTACCATTGAAAACGGCAGGGCGGACGTCCGGACGCTGGCCCTGTGAAAGGAGAAAAACTATGCTGACCATCGGCTGTCATCTGTCCGCCTCGGAGGGCTTTCTGGCCATGGGGAAAACGGCGCTGTCCATCGGCGCCAACACGTTCCAGTTCTTTACCCGCAATCCCCGGGGCAGTAAAGCAAAAGCCATTGACCCCGATGACGCGGCGGCGTTTCTGGCGCTGGCGCAGGCCAACGGCTTCGGCCGTCTGGTGGCCCACGCGCCCTACACCATCAACCCCTGCTCCAAAACGGAGCGCACCCGCGAATTCGCCCGCATGACGCTGGCGGACGACCTGAAGCGGATGGAATATCTCCCCGGCAACTACTACAACTTCCACCCGGGCAGCCACACGGAGCAGGGCATGGAGGTGGGCATCAGCCAGATCGCCGAGACGCTGAACGCCATCCTGAAGCCGGAGCAGCACACCACGGTGCTGCTGGAGACCATGTCGGGCAAGGGCTCCGAGGTGGGCGGCCGGTTCGAGGAGCTGCGGGAGATACTGGACCGCGTGGCGCTGAACACCCAGATGGGCGTGTGCATGGACACCTGCCACATCTCCGACGCGGGGTACGACATCGCGGGCGACATCGACGGCGTGCTGACGGAGTTCGACCGCGTTATCGGGCTGGAGCGGCTGAAGGCCGTCCACATCAACGACAGCATGAACCCGCTGGGCGCCCACAAGGACCGCCACGCCCGCATCGGCGAGGGCTATCTGGGGGAGGCGGCCTTTGGCCGCATCATCAATCACCCCGCCCTGCGGGACCTGCCCTTTATTCTGGAAACGCCCAACGATCTGGCGGGCTACGCCCGTGAGATCGGACGGCTGAAGGAGCTGAGGTCGGAATGATGCTGCGGCTGTCCGCGCTGTTTCTGGGCCTGCTGGGACTGGTGGGACTGTATTTTCACTCCACGCTGCCGGTGACGAGCCATATCCGGCCTGGATTTTTCGTCTTTTACACCAACCTCAGCAACCTGCTGCTGGCGGTGTACCAGCTGACGCTGGGGGTCAGCGGCCACGATCCACAGTGCGGCGTGTTCCGGTGGCTCAGTTCCGCCGGTGTGGCCCTGAGCATGACGCTGTGCATCTTCGTGACCCACCTCATCTACCAGTGGGTGCTGGTGCCATCGGCGAAAAAGGGCGGCAAGGCGCTGTCAGACATCGGATTCAGCAGCTTCGGCAACCTGTGTGTCCATTACGCTGTGCCGTGGCTGACGGTGGTGCAGTGGCTGCTGTGGCAGGACAAGTCCGGCCTCGCCATCGGCCACGCCGTCTGGTGGCTGGTGCTGCCGCTGGCCTACTTCGCCTTCGGTATGGCCCGTGGGGCCACGGGAAAGCCCATCGGCCACACGAAGCGCTGCTACCCCTACCCGTTCATGGACCCGCAGGTGATGGGCAAACGGTTCTGGCCGGTGGTCCTGCTGCTGATCGCGGCGTTTTTCGGTCTGGGGTGCCTGTTTGTGGGCATCAGCAGGCTGCTGTAAGCGAAAAAAGAACGTCCCCACGGGGGACGTTCTTTTTTCGCTTTTTGCTGTTTCTCAGCCGCGGCCGCTGACGCGGAGACGGTTCATGGCACGGGCCAGATGGCTCTGGGCCAGGTGGTATTCCGCCATGCTGCGTTTCTGACGCAGCTCCTCCTCCGCCTCCTCACGGGCGCGGAGGGCGCGGTTCACGTCGATGTCCTCGGGACGCTCGGCCGCGTCCACCAGCAGCAGCACGCGGCCATTCTCCACCTTGAAAAGGCCCGGGGCCACGGCGGCGCGGCGCTGCTCTCCCTCCGCCGTCTCGAACCGCAGCTCACCGGCGGTGACGGCGCCCACGGCGTTGCTGTGGTCGGCCAGAATACCGTACTCGCCGTCGGTGGTGGGCAGCACCAGCGATACGCAGTCACCCCGGTAAAACGGGACGCTGGCCGCCAGAATATCCAGATGGAACGGCGCTGCCATCACATGCCGCCTTTCTTCATCTGCTCCGCCTTGCGGATCACGTCGTCAATGGTGCCGGCGTTGAAGAAGGCCGCCTCGGGGTACTCGTCCATGCTGCCGGACAGGATCTCCTTAAAGCCGCGGAGCGTCTCGTGCAGGGGCACGAACACGCCGGGGGCGCCGCTGAACTTCTCCGCCACGTAGAAGGGCTGGGACAGGAAGCGCTGGATGCGGCGGGCACGGGCGACGGTCTTTTTGTCCTCGTCGCTGAGCTCCTCCATGCCCAAGATGGCGATGATATCCTGCAGCTCACGGTACTTTTGCAGGGTGGACTGGACGGCACGGGCAATGTTGTAGTGCTCCTCACCCACGATGTCCGGCTCCAGAATGCGGGAGGTGGACTCCAACGGGTCCACGGCGGGGTAGATGCCCTGCTCCGCGATCTTACGGCTCAGCACGGTGGTGGCGTCCAGATGGGAGAACGTGGTGGCGGGGGCGGGGTCGGTCAGGTCGTCGGCGGGAACGTACACCGCCTGCACGGAGGTGACGGAGCCGTCCCTGGTGGAGGTGATGCGCTCCTGCAGAGCGCCCATCTCGCTGGCCAGAGTAGGCTGGTAGCCCACGGCGGAGGGCATGCGGCCCAGCAGCGTGGAGACCTCGCTGCCCGCCTGCACAAAGCGGAAGATGTTGTCGATGAACAGCAGCACGTCCTTGTGCTCCACATCGCGGAAATACTCCGCCATGGTCAGACCCGACAGCGCCACGCGCATACGGACGCCGGGGGATTCGTTCATCTGGCCGAACACCAGCGCCGTCTTGTCGGACACGCCGCTCTCCTGCATCTCGCCCCAGAGGTCGTTGCCCTCGCGGCTGCGCTCGCCCACGCCGGTGAAGATGGAGTAGCCGCCATGCTCCATGGCAACGTTGTGGATCAGCTCCTGAATGAGCACGGTCTTGCCCACGCCGGCACCGCCAAACAGGCCGATCTTGCCGCCCTTGGGGTACGGCTCGATGAGGTCAATGACCTTGATGCCCGTTTCCAGAATGTCGGCGGCGGGCATCTGCTGGGCAAAGCCGGGGGCGGGACGGTGGATCTCCCAGCGGGGCACGTCGGCGCTGACCGGCGCCTCACCGTCGATGGGGTCGCCCAGTACGTTGAACATGCGGCCCAGCGTGGCTTCGCCCACCGGCACGGAGATGCCGTGACCGGTGGCGGTGACGGTGAGCCCGCGGCTGAGGCCGTCGCTGCCGGCCATCATGACGCAGCGCACCGTCTTGTTCTCCAGATGCTGCTCCACCTCCATGGTGTAGCGCGTACCGTTTGCCTCCACGGTCAGCGCTTCATTGATGGCGGGCAGGCTCCCCTCGGGGAAGCATACGTCGATCACGGGACCGGAAATGCCCGTGATGGTTCCTTGTTTCATTGAGGTCAGCCCTCCTTTTCTTTCTTGCTGCGCTGGGCGCGCTCACCGGCGGAGACCTCGGTGATCTCCTGGGTGATGGCGGCCTGACGCGCCCGGTTGTACTGCACGGACAGATCCTTCAGCAGGTCCTCCGCGTTCTGGTCCGCCGCGTGCATGGCGGTCATACGGGCGGACTGCTCGCTGCAAAAGCTGTCCACCAGCGCGCTGTAAATAAAGCCGGTCAGGCAGCTTCGCACCGCGTTGTCCAGCACCGCGGCGGGGCTGGGAACATACTCAAAGGTGGGATCGCCCACCGTGCTGGCCTGGGCCGCAGAGAAGTGCTCCCGCGTCAGGGGCAGCACCTGCGCCTGACGCACCGTGGCCTCCAGCCCGTTTTTCATGTCCGTGTAGATGATGTGGACAGCGTTGATGGCACCGGCGTCGTACCGCTCCAGCAGCAGCTCGCTGATCTGACGGGCACGGCGCAGGGTGGGGTTCTGCGCGGTGTAGAGAAAGCTCTTTTCGATGGGGATGCCCCGCTGGGTGAACCAGCGGCGGCCGTACTCGCCCACCACATACAGCACCGTGCCCTCGTGATCCGACAGGAACTGCTGGGCCTGACGGATGGCGTTCTGGTTATACGCGCCGGCAAGGCCCTTGTCCGCCGTGATGAGCAGGCAAGCGGCCACGCCGGGCAGCGGCTTCTCCTCCGCGTCCCGCAGGTAGCGGCTCTCCGCGGTGTCGTCCGCGTTGAACACGCGGCCGATCTCCGCCTGCAGTGCATCGAAGTAGGGACGGGTGTTGCTCAGGTCCTGCTTGGCCTTGCGCAGCTTGGCCTGGGAGATGAGGTACATGGCGTGGGTGATCTTCTGGGTCTGCCGGACGCTTCCGATGCGGCGGCGGATCTCACTTGTGCTGGCCATAGCCTCACCGCCCGCCTGCGCGCCGGAACTTCTCCAGCGCGGTCTTTGCAAAGTCCACGATCTGCTGGCGAACCTCGTCGGTCAGCGCCGCGCCCTGCTCCAGCTCCTGCATGAGCTGGGGGCGTCCGGCGGCGAACTCGCCCAGAATGTAGTCCCGCAGCGGGCAGACCTGGGACACCGGCACCTGCTGATAGATGCGGGCCATAGCCGTCACCAGCGTGACGATCTGCTGGGCCTGACTCAGCGGGCTGCACCGGCCCTGACGCAGGATATACATCAGGCTCTGGCCGTAGGCCAGCTGGTTCTTGGTGTCCTCGTCCAGATCGCTGGAGAACTGGGTAAAGACCTCCATCTCGCGGTACTGCGCCAGATCGAGGCGCAGGGTACCGACCGCCTTTTTCATCGCCTTGGTCTGGGCAGCGCCGCCCACACGGGACACGGAAAGTCCTACGTTCACGGCGGGGCGGTGGCCGGAGAAGAACAGGCTGCTCTCCAGAAAGATCTGGCCGTCGGTGATGGAGATGATATTGGTGGGGATGTAGGCGGACACGTCGCCTGCCTGCGTCTCCACGATGGGCAGGGCGGTCATGCTGCCGCCGCCCCGTGCGTCGCTGAGGCGCGCTGCGCGCTCCAGCAGGCGGGAGTGCAGATAGAACACGTCGCCGGGGTAGGCCTCACGGCCGGGAGAACGTCCCAGCAGAAGGCTCAGTGCGCGGTAGGCGATGGCGTGCTTGGAAAGATCGTCGTAGACGATGAGCACGTCCTTGCCCTTGTTCATGAAATACTCGCCGATGGACGCGCCGGCGTAGGGCGCGATGTACTGCATGGAGGCGGACTCACCGGCGCTGGCGCAGACGATGATGGTGTATGCCATGGCGTCGTGCTTACGCAGCATCTCCGCGATCTGCGCCACGGAGCTGGCCTTCTGGCCGATGGCCACGTAGATGCAGATCATATCCTTCCCCTTCTGGTTCAGGATGGTGTCGATGGCGATGGACGTCTTACCGGTCTGGCGGTCGCCGATGATCAGCTCACGCTGCCCCCGTCCGATGGGGAACATGGAGTCGATGGACAAAATGCCGGTCTGCATGGGGGTGTTTACCGGCTGGCGGTCGATGATGCCGGGGGCGGGGCTTTCGATCATGCGGTAGGCATCGACGGGGATGTCGCCGGCATCGTCGATGGGCGCGCCCAGCGCGTCCACCACGCGGCCGATCATGGCGTCGGACACGCCGATGCCAGCGGTACGGCCGGTGCGGTACACGGCGCTGCCCTCGCTGACCTCCTCCACACGGCCAAACAGGATGCAGCCGATGCGGTGGCCCCGCAGCTCCTGCACCATGCCGCGGATGCCGCTCTCAAAGAGCAAAATTTCACCGTAGGCAGCGTTTTCCAGACCGTCCACGTAGGCGATGCCGTCCGCCACGGACAGGACGCTGCCCACCTCGCGGGCGCTGATCTCCGGTACCCAGTCCCGCACGGTGTCGCGGATCAGAGGGATAACGGACTGGCCGCCGGTCTTCAGGGCGGCAAGGCGCTCCTTCAGCTGACCCAGACGACCCTCCACCGTCCAGTCGATGATCTCGGAGCCGATCTCGATGCGGAAGCCGCCGGAGACGGTCTTATCCTCCTGCCACGAAAGCGCCACCGGCCGGCCGTACCTCTTTGCCAGCACGTCCTCCAGTTTCGCCTTCTGCGCGGCGTCAGGCGGGCAGGCACTGAGCAGTCTGGCGGTCAGGCGGGCATCATTCGTGCTCATGCTTCTCCACCCCCTCGGCTGCGTTCACGAACGCGTCATAGGCGCGGGAAGTCTCCTTCGCCAGCAGCTTCTCCATGGCGGCCTCGGCGATGGACACGGCCTCGCGGTTGGCCTCGTCCACGATCTTTTTGCGGTCATTCTCCGCGTTCTCCCGAGCGGCGGCAACAATCTTGTCCGCCTGCTCGCGGGCGGCGTCACGCTGCTGCTGGGCATAGGCCTCGGCCTCCCGTGCGGCGGCGGCGCGCTTCTCGTGCGCGTCGGACACCGGCGAGAACACGCTGGTCACGGCCACGGACTCGAAGCCCTCTTCGCGCACGACGCGCGCGACCTCGCGGATCTCGTCTTCCGACAGCGCGCTGATCTCGCGACCGTCGAACTCGTTGCCGCCGTGCACGAGGAAGTCGCGCACGCGCATGGCGTTCTTCAGCTCGTCGGGCCAGTCAGCCATGCAGCTGATGGCCGTCGTGGCCGGAGCGCCCACGCGCAGCGCGGCCACCTTGTTCAGGCGCTTGCGCTCGACGATGGCGTTCGTGCAATGCGTGGTGCCCAGCATGGCGAACCCGATGTTGCGCGCCTCGTCGGCACCGATCTGGGTGATCACCTCGTGCATGGCGGCCACGATGCCGCTCATGACGTCCTCGGTGGTGGGGCTTTTCGTCGCGGCCACCAGCTTGAGGTCGCCGTCGATGACCACCGCGTCGGTGTTCGTGCCGCCCACGTCGATACCCAGACGCCAGATGCGCTTCTGATCTGCCATTACGCCTGCACCTCCTCGTTGTTCATCGCGGCGACGCGCTGCTCAACCGGCACGTAGTCGATGTCGTAGCCGAACGCGCGCGGCCCTACCACGGCCAGGCCCTCGGGCGTGCGCCACTGCGGCGCGCAGGGCATGCCCACCACCACAATGCGAGCGCCGTACTTCAGGCCCTCGGTAGTCACGGGCGAGCCGGACTCCATGTCCAGCGACATGATGAGGTCGGGCGACGTGGTCACCGGCTGGCCGTCGCGCAGCGCGATGAGGTTCTCGTTCTGGAACTCGATGATAAGCTGACTGCCCTTGTCCTGGTCGAGCCCGTCCACCACGGCGCGACCGCGCACGAACATGCCGTCGGTCTTGCGCTCGACGTCCACCACTTTGCCGCGGAACAGGCGAAACCCGTTCGTCACGTTCAGCACGGCCTCGATGGGGTCGGCATGCTGCTCGCGCGCCTCGCGCAGCGTGCGGCCGATCTCCTCGCACAGCGTAGGCGTGTCGGGGATGCAGTAGTCCTTGAGCTGGCGCCCCGTGCACGGATACGACGCCAGGATGGTGTAACCGCCCATCACCGACGTGGCCTGGCGCGAGATGCGCTCGAGCCACTTGTCGTCGATCGCGCGCACCGTGACCGTGTTGCCCTTCTCATCGGCCATGACGGCGGGCTGTCCCTTCACGCCGTTGATGCCCAGCGTGGTCATCTGCAGCTCGGGGAACGCGCGGCCCATGAGATCGCAGTCCACCACGGGGATGCGGCGCGTGGCCGCCAGGATGAACGGGATGGTGGAGTTCACGCCGCCGGCTTCCACCGCGTAGATGGCGTACGGCTCCTGGCCCAGCTCCTTCACCAGCTCGTCGTACGTGGCCATGGGCTCCAGGCCGCTGCAGATCTTCTCCACCATGATGGTGGGGGCGCCCATCATCTGGGACACGCACACCACGGCGTCGTCAGGAACTTCGTCGGGCGAGATGAGCTCCACCTCGCCGTACTTCTTGATGGCCTCGATGGCCATGAGCTTGCCGACGTACGGGTCGCCGCCCCCGCCGGCGCCGAGAACCGTCGCGCCAAGCGCCATGTCCTCGATCTCTTTGATGCCGATTTTCCTTCTCATGATGGAATGGAACCTTTCGTCGAAGATGCTATGAACCGCATTGAACCGTATTATCATGGAATCGAACGAGGAAAGCGACCGCGATACAAACAAAAGGAGATACCTCCCATGATTTTCAAACAGTTGATCGAACTCTACGACCTGCTGGACTCGCCCTCCGCAAGCGGCGCGGGCGTGGTGGAGTACCTGCGCGGCATCGACCCCGCGTGCGATGCCGAAACGTACGTGCTGGAGGGGCCGAAGGGCTCCACCGACATGGTGCGCGTGCGCATCCCCGGTTCGCGCGGGCGCGCCGGCGGCGGCGAGGCGCCCACCATCGGCTTGCTGGGACGCTTGGGCGGCTTGGGCGCGCGGCCCGAGCGCATCGGCTTCGTGTCAGATGGCGACGGCGCGCTGACCGCGCTGGCCTGCGCGGCGAAACTGCTGTCGATGCACGCACGCGGCGACGTGCTGCCGGGCGACGTGTCCTCGCAGTACATCTCCGGCCTGCTCATGGCGCTGCCGCGCCTGCCGGGGGAGAGCACGCTCGCCGTGACGGGCCGGCTCGAGTCCGCGGGCTACATCGCCATGACGGAGGACGCGCTGCGCCTGTCCGGTATCCGCTTGCAAAAGCGGGAGCGGACGTACACCATCTCCGGCGGCCAGACGGCGCGCCTCCCGGCCCGGTGCCATGTGGAGGGCGACTGGTCGAACGCCGCGTTTTTCCTGTGCATGGGCGCGCTCTCGCCCGCCGGCGTCACGGTCACGGGCCTTGCGTCCGACTCGTCGCAGGGCGACCGCGCGGTGCTGGATGTGCTGCGCCGCTTCGGCGCGGATGTGCGCGAGACGCAGGATGCCGTCACCGTTCGGCGCGGCGCGCTGCGCGGCGTCACGATCGACGCCGCGCCCATCCCGGATCTGATCCCGGTGCTGAGCGTCGTCGCCGCGCTCGCGGACGGCCAGACGCAGATCGTCAACGCCGCCCGCCTGCGGCT
>OLGF01003501.1_pt1 | contig 12905 bp, 11 predicted proteins | sample 1604971 | NCBI WGS metagenome assembly OLGF01 (sample SAMEA3888902, study PRJEB22519) | human gut metagenome | biome: human gut; feature: human-associated habitat; material: faeces | place: Denmark | collected 2011 | reverse complement strand
CTGTGGCCATTTTCTGCGGCTCCATTTATGGCCACACGGAAAACGCCGCTGAGATCCTGGCCTTCCGGCTGGCGGAGCGGGGCGTGAAGAACGTGGCGCTGTATGATGTGTCCCACATGGATGTCTCCGAACTTGTGAGCGAGGCGTTCCGGTGCAGCCACCTGGTACTGGCTTCTGCTACATACAACGGCGGCATTTACACCCCCATGGAGGACTTCCTGCGGGATCTGGAGTGCCACGGCCTGCGGAACCGCTCCGTAGCCATCATCGATAACGGAACCTGGGCGGCCCGGTCCGGCATGCTGATGAGCAAGATCCTGGAGGGGATGAAGGAGATGCGGATCATGGAAGGCACCGTATCTTTGAAGTCCTCGGTGAAGGAGTCCCAGCGCCGGAGCCTGGAGGCGCTGGCGGATGCCATCGCAGACGAGATCCAGCACTGAGCGGCTGATAAGACCCAAGTAAAAAAGCAGGACCGCCGGATTTCACGGCGGTCCTGTTTTGCTGTTCCGGAAAAGGCGTGCTCTTTTCAGGGGAGCAGGGTCCATTCAGTGGACAGAGAAATACAAAAAACAAAAGGACGGATACATCTGTATCCGTCCTTTTTATTCTCAATCGACCAAATGACCGACAGGCAGCGGCTGTTACAGCAGTGTGATACCGGCCTTCTCGCAGGCGTCCATGGTGGCCTGATCCCACAAGCTGGCCTGGACCTCGCCGATATGGCAGGTGCCGATCAGCAGCATGCACAGACGGGACTGAGCCCACATCGGAGAAGTACAGGCAAGTATCTGGCCTAAAGAAATGCGTGACACCTGCAAGAAGCACAAAATTTACTTACTGTAATCACAGGAGAGCCGATCATTTATGGGGAATTCTATTTCGATCTTCTTTCTCATCGAGGCTGTAGGTACCATTGCCTTTGCGTCCTCCGGCGCAATGGTGGCGATCCGGCAGAACCTTGATCTTTTGGGGATCATTGTATTAGGTGTTACAACGGCAGTTGGAGGCGGTATGATGAGGGACATCCTTTTAGGGATCGTTCCTCCCAGCCTCTTTACAAACCCGATCTACACGATCATGGCATTTATTACTGTCATGGTCCTTTTTATCGTCATCCGTATGAACCAGCATTTCCTGGAAGGTGACTGTATCGTCACCTATGAAAAGCTGATGAATATCTTCGATGCCATTGGACTGGCTGCTTTTACAGTAACCGGGATTGATACGGCTGTAATGGCAGGATACGGGGATTATCATTTTCTCTCCGTTTTCTTAGGTGTGCTTACCGGTGTAGGCGGCGGACTTTTAAGGGATATTATGGCAAGGCAGACCCCTTATATCCTGAAAAAACATGTTTATGCATGTGCTTCCATTGCAGGTGGGATCTGTTATTCCTTCCTGCTTTCCAGCCCTGTGAATAATGATATTGCCATGATCACAAGCGCTGCTTTGATCATTGCCATCCGGCTTTTGGCTACTCATTATTGCTGGAACCTGCCAAGAGCGCTAAAGCAGTCCTGATCTCATTTTCCACAAAAATATGAAATTCCAGCTCCAAACTTAAATAGGGCTTCTGTGGAACACACATATCACAAAGGATTAGAAAAGCAAGGACGCATCTTTCCGCCCTTGCTCTATTTTATCAATATTTTTATAATCTTGCCAACAATTCGCCCGGTGTAAATGCAACAACCTTGCTTTTCACAAAATCTTTTATATTTCGCGTTACTATATAGTCAGCATGAATCGCTTCCGCAGTTGCACCTTGTACCGCATCTTCAAAGTCTGACCATTTCATATTCACGGATTTTTCCAAAATCATCGGACTAAAATCTGCAAACTCAAAAATCAAATTCAGCTTATGAAATACTTCCTCAATCTTTTCTGGTGTTAACTGTTTTCTCATTATATACATTATATTTGCATAGGTCAGCACGGAAATATATCCTTTTGCCTGTTCAGTTTCACAGAGTTTCCAAATCATGGAAGAATCAGTTACAAATTCCTTGCGATTCATCAGAACATCCAGTAGTATATTGGCATCAATCAACAATACCATACTTTGCTTTCAAGTCCTCCTCTTTAATCTTAGCCAGATCATTTTTTTCTTTTAGAATTCCAGTAAGAGAATCTGTCAGGTAAGATACAGCAGCCTCTTTTGGAATAAACCTTCCAACTTCTTTTCCATTCTTTGTTACGATAATTTCCTGTCCAGACATCACAAGGTTCAGGTAACGACCAAAATTATTCTGCATTTCTGTTGCTGTTGCGGTAGCAGTAATCATAAAATCACCTCTCTCTATTAGCTAATTCTATTATATGTTAAATTGGCTAATATATCAAGTGCTATGCCTAAATTAATACAGAAATCAATAAAGGCTACCGCACCCACATATTTTACAGATATTGCGATAATTCCCGAATTGCATATTCATCAGCAAATCTTTCGGATGGCAGATTTCGATACTTCTCGTTAAAGCGTGCAAGAGTTTTTTGACGCTGAATATCGTTTTTACAAACAAAGTATTCACATTGAAAATCCATCCATATAAAATCCCTACCGGCTTCATATTTTTTCCAATAATCCATGCTTGACAAACCAGATTGTATCAGATTCTGCCAATGTCCGATTTCATGAAGAATCGTAAAAAGTACATATGCGTATACTTTCTTTTCAGCCGGTACTGAGCATCTTTCAAAGAGCATAGAACAGGTTTCATTAACTGCAACCGGATTTCTTTGGCAATAGCTATCGTATACCTCTTGTAATTCAGCATTCACCAGGTGAACTCCTAGTTCCTCATCTTTAATGCCGGATGATGGCCGTTTTCTCAATACTGCCAATTCAGATGCTGCTATAGTGATTGCATAACAATAATCATGATTTGGCAATGGTATTTCATGAAAAATATGGGTGTGTCTTTCGTATCAATTCTGCTGATCAGTTCTTTTACAAGCATTTCCTCTCCTCTGTTTCCTGCTTTTTACTTTAATACTTGCTCTCGTTTCCTTTGCCATAAGGCTACGCCTTGCAATGCTTACAACATGATTGCATTCATAATTTCCTGAACGGTATTACAAGTATCCTCAAAGGAAATATCCTTAGCGTAATCATATTCGCGTCTGTATTTTTCCCACAGCTTCCGAAGGGTATCGCTTTCCCGGATTTCTTTCAAGATTTCCATGTAGTCCGTAAGAATCGCTCCGCTGCCGCGCTTTTTTGTTGTCCGTTCCAGAGCCTGGCGTAGTGTTTCTTTATCACACTCTTCCCCGCGCAGCGCATACAGGATATGTATGTCATAATAATCTCTCGGACGGGTGTTTGCAATGTTGCGGGACAGCACGGTTTCCAGCTTTTCCGCCAGCACCGTTTCAAGATTGTAGGCAAGAATACTGATCTGGCGATCATCAAACAGCATGGAGAATGTATATTCCACCTCACGGGGCGTTATCATGTCGCCTGTAGTGACATCCACCGTCAGCGGTACACTGATTGGCGGATAGTTCGCTTTCAGCCCAACCCGGATGCCAGGATAATCATCCGTTTCCCGGATATCAGAAATTCCGACAACCTCAAATTGCACATCGTCGGCTATCTGTACATCGCAGATATCTGTAAAAATTTTCCGGATTGCTTCATGGGTCAAAGTGAACCCTTTGATTGTCGTGTCCAGATCCATGGTTGCCCGCGTATCCAGCCCTACAATAGCAGAAATCAGGAAACCGCCTTTGAGAATGAAATTATTTTTATAGGGTGAAAGCGAAATTCGTTCCAGCAGTCGCTCGAGCATATAGTTCTGCATGACAAGCTGTGCTGAAATATGCTTTTCTGCTGCCTTATTTTTGATAAAGGCTTTTAACTGCATTGGATTTTTTGTAATCATAAGAGAACCTCCATATAACGCAGGACCTTCGGCTTTACGCGAAGCTGATCTGCGTACTTCATCAGTTTGTGAATATTTTTGTCTTTGGAGGCCGCATAGCGTTTCATAGCCTCACTGACAATCTGGATATCGCTGCCGCTGCCGCGCAGGATATCACATAGCGTCCGCTCCAAATCATAAACGCGAATCGGATTACCGGACGGAGATTTAATTTGAATTTGCCCAAACTCATAATTTTCAGGCACAACGCGTTTGATGATCAAGTTCTCTTGTTTCAAAGACGGCGCATTGTAGCCTTTCGGAAAGGTCATCGTATATTTCGCCGGGGTACGATCCGAATAACCTAGCAGGTACAGTGCGGTATCATGGGAATAGATTCCGCGTCCGTACTTACGCTGCAAAAGGTAAAAATCGTCCTCCCACACATTGCTCAGCACATACAGGCCGCGGCCAAAACGGTACATTTCACCGCTCTTAACATACTCCTGCAGAATGCCGCGGTGAAGTCCGGCTTCCGTCACCTGGGATGTGGAGATTGTACCATCCTTCGATGCTTCCAGCAGTTCTTCTATTTTTTCCCTGGTGGTCATGTTTCTCACCTCGCTTTAACATTCACACATTATATTATGCAGAAATAATGTGTGAATGTCAATCAAAAATGACGAACACACATTAAATTACAACAAAATAATGTGCGTTCGTCAAAAAAGTTGTTTAATGCTTCATTAAAATATTACAGGAATATATTACTATAAGTCGCGCCCTATATGATATCAACATCTGGTCATCACATTCCAGTAAATGTCACAATGCCGAAAAACAGACAGATCGCAGCACCGTAGAAATATAAGAATCCACCAAACACTGGCTTTCTAGGTCGGTTTTCCGTGATGAGATCCGGCCTGTCTGGCTGATAATATCCAACCACCTGCTTTCCCACATCCCGTTTACTGGAAACCGACTGAAAACTGAGGTACCGGTATGTTTTTCCATTCACCGAACATTCGTAAGTTGGAAGATATGCCTTTTCGCGGCGCAGTTTTGAACTTCCATCCGGCTGATCCTCCCATCTGTCATATTCAGACTCTTCCACATGCACCACTTTCATCATGGTACTGGCTGAATATAACCGCACATCACGTTTGTAACCATCTTTTGCTCCTCTCCTCTCCAGAATACCAAGCCAGGCCAAAAGCACTGCAGCAATGCTGAAGCCGAGGCCCGATGTGATATCGTCTATATATGGGAACGGCTACGCTACCAGTGCGATCGCAAGGCTAAACCCACACACCAGGATTTTAACTCTTTTCATACACACCTCCGACCATTTATATTCCGGATGATTTATTTTTCTTTGCCATCCCATGCACCGTTTTCATCAACATAGTATCCGTCTGGTGTTTTCTGTCCGGCATACATAATGCCCTTTCTTCCGTCAGATACCGGGTGGAAATAGTACCAGACGCCATCAATCAGAACCCAGCCGATCTGCATGCCTCGTTTGGGATCAATATAGAACCAGCCGCCAAATGTTTCATCCCTAAGCCAGCCAGTCTTCGCATAACCATTTTCGTCAAACGCCCACCAATTGCCATTGATAAGTTCCCAGGCATACGCAATGCCGGATGTACCATGTTTTTTGCCTTTCGGATAGCTGTTATCCGCAAAACGGAGCCACCAGCCATGTTCATCTTGCATCCAGTGACTGTAACCGTCATTTGCAGTACTGTTGGCTGCGCCGGTCATGATGCCACGATCACTGCTGATCCTTCCCTTGATCTGATCTTTTCTGATTGCGGCAGAGGATGCATCACGGTCAGAGGAAGAATCTCTGTCAGCTGTGTTATGGTCCCTGTTATCTGGTGCTGGAACCGCTGCTGTAAGTTCTACAACTCCGATCATTGGACGGATCTCATAATTCTTAGCTGTCCATTCATTGGGTGTAAATACCACTTCATAGCTGCGTGTTCCTGCTTCCGCCAGCAGCGCTGGATCTTTCCAGGTAAAGCTTCCATATTCCGTGCTTCCTCCGGTCAGAACAGCTGCGCTTAAGGAACTGCCCGCCTCTACACTGGAAGCAGTTGGCCAGATGATCTGCGGTGCAGCTGCTTTACCAATGGTGATCTTTCTTGTAACAGTTGTACCATTATATTTCTCATCGCCAGCAATCGCGGCTGTTACCATGACGGTTCCAGCACCAATGATCTTCACACCGCTGCCATGATTGTCAGGCAATTCTAAAACGCCGTTATCTTCCGGCACTGAATAGATTACTGCTCCCGTACCTTTTTGTCCGCTTACTTCCAGATCAAATGGTGCATCTCCATAAACCTTTCCGTTCACAGCAACGATCTGGACCTCATTTTCATCGGCTTTACCGATTTCAAACGAAAAAGCTGCCGGATCTGGTTTCTGATAATTTATGCTCTCTGTATTTGTGAGTTCATATTCTGCCGTCATCGTATGCTGACCTACAGCGGTTGGTGATAGTTCTCCTGGATTTACCCAGTGAGTAACTGCTTTTCCATCTGTCAGCTGCGCTTTGGCAAATGGCTCTCCATGATCATAAAATGTGACCATTCCATTCAGTCTGTCATCATAAACTCCCTCAGCGCTTGCAATAATATCATAGCTGTCCTCATGGGTTCCAAGGGCAGTCTGCGGCGTCTGTGTCTGACTGTTTCTGTTTACAGCAGTCAAAGTAAAGGTACTTGTACCCTTTTCAACTAGTATAGTCCCTGTTGCCGGGGCACTTGTGCCAATATAGTTGGTTCCGTTTGCCATTGAAACACGAATTTCTGCAGAACCGGCGCCTTTGATGGTTACCATGCCCTGTTCATCCACTGTGAGAACTGATTCATCGGAGCTGGTATAGATCAGGTTTCCATCCCCTGACTCAGCTACTCCGGTTAATAAGAACCTGTCATCCCCATATGTTTTCTGTCCAGGCCATTCCTTCGGATCAATAGTGACTGTTCCCTGGGCCGGAAGGATCGTGCCGGTTGTCTCAGCCGCGAATGTGATCTGGTAATTCTCCGGTTTCGTCAACCTTTCACCGGCTGTAACCGTTACTTCAGAAGGATCAATGATCACCTTTTTGCCGGTTCCCACATTGGCATCTTCAAATCTGCCCTTCAAGCCAGAGATGGTAAGGGTCTGCCCGGTTATCCCTGTATCAACTGTGGCATGGATCGCGATCTCTGAACTGCCATCATAGGTCTTTTCCATGGATGAAGAGATTGTCGCAGTCAGTTTCTTCGGAGAAATATCCGGATACACACTCTTTCCTAAAGAATATCCATATAATCCATCTGGATTATTATCCGGCGTAAATTGTAAATAATAGCTTTTCCGTCCATTTACCTCCGGGTAAATATTTTCTGAAGAAACCCTATCTTGATTCACACTCCAGTTCCAGGTGCCAGAAACTGTCTGATCATGGGCATTGACAACGCAATATCCATCTGCCATCTGTACTGTAACCTGGCTCAATGGCTGACCATAGGTTCCGCTTGTTATAAATTCTTTGTCACCGCTTCCCGCAATCCTTAAAACATCCTGGGTTGTCACAGTCTTTATATCACTTGGCTTTGATGCAAACTGGCTTTCTGTTGCTTTTATACGAGCCACTAAATGATATGTATGCGCTGCCTGTAATCCGTCAAAGCGGTTTGAATCCTGCCAGCGAACTGCACTAGTCGCAGATCCTCCATCTGCAATTCCATATTCATAAGCAGCATTGTAATTGAGCACTGCAATATAGTAATATGAGCTCATTACGTTGACCATCTTCGGTTTTCCTGGTCTTGCCGGGATCTTTATCTCAGTTGCCTCACCAGATCCCTGTTTGCGGACATACAGAGAAAACTCCGTTGCATTATCCGCTTGAGCGTTCAGAATGTCTGTCAGGGATACAGCACGGCCTACGGGAATGGATGTCCACTGTGAAGCATCTTTTGACTGGGCAAATTCCACAACAGTCTGGGAACTGTTATTCAACAGTTCTTCTTTATAATTGATCGTGGTCAGATCACGTTCCAATACATTGCTATCGCTTCCTGCTTCTACTTTTCCGTTATAGTGAATGCCGTCAAAGGTTGCTTTTACGGAAGCAGCGGCTGGAAGATAGATACCGATTTTGCCTTGAGAATTGGTATATACGTCCTCAAACCCATAGGAAATATCCTGCAGACTGGCATTTTCAACCTTAACTTTTGCTCCGTATACAGTGAACAGATCGGCTGTTGTATAGTAAACTGCTGAATCTTTCCCATCTGTCGGAAGCTCTCTTTCCCATCCTTGATTTTCGTTCTGTTTCCATCCAGCCAAAACAGGGTTTCTTCCGACATCGGTCATATAAATACTTCCACCTTTTACCATTACACTGGTGATCGCATAAGAAGAATTGCTTTGCCCTTTTCCGATATCGGCACATTGACTTAGTAAATCCTTTGTCCCCTTCAGGCCAATTGTTCCTCCATCAATCATGACATTAGCAGCACCATTGTTCCCACTTCCAATTGATGCCCCACTGCTGGATCCAGCGATAATCGATCCTCCATGAATTTCAATATTGGTTTTGGTTCTTTCTTCAACGGCCACCTGCTTTGAAACACCTACACCACTTCCAATTCCGGCACCCTGATATGAAGTTGCTTCAATCGTTCCCCCATTGATCACAATTGTTCCATTTCTATTTCTACCGTTACTTCTTGCAACTGCTGTCCCAATTCCTGCACCACGGCCATTGGTCGCTGCTGTTACTGTTCCCCCATTAATTTGTATTAATTTTACACTTTTTCCAGCAGAAGAACCAATTGCTGCAGCGAAAGACCCATAATTACCATTAATATTTTCAAGTTTTGCTGTGATCCTTCCTCCATTGATGATAATGGTTCCTGCATCCTGGTTCTTTGAACCGCCAATGGCAGCATCGCTATCTCCTGTAGACCTATTCACGATCTCTATGGAACCTTCCTGACCAGTTTTACTGTCAATTGTGATCTTCGCATCCTTACTCACACTGATTCCCGCCGGAGAATCGCCATTGTCCCCTTTCTGGATCAATACGCTGTTGGAACCTTCCAGATAGACCGCAGCGCGGGAATTGCCATTGATCTGAATTGGTGCTGTATTTCCTACTGCTTTGATATTTACATTTTTCAGTACCAGATTCACGTCCTTATTTGACGATGTGTTCGTGAGTACCAGGCTATGCCCCGTATTAGTCTGACTGGTCACAATGGTATACCATGTATCATAGGACTGACCGCGTACTGTTTTTAGAACAGCCGTTTTCGAACCTTCTCCTTTCTGGTAATAAGAAACAACCAGATTTCCCGCTTCTTCTGTAAATGTAATATCGCCCTGTGAAAGATCAAGTTCTCCACTTAATGTTTGCATATCATTCAGCGCACGGATATCCGTTCCTGACATATCAGCCTTAACAGTCTGCTGTTTTAATTGAAAGCTTCCTTTCGAATCTCCAAGTTCTTCTATTCCTGTTTCAATATCAAACTCATATTCTCCCGCCGGAAAATATGCCGTTGCGACTGCGTAATTCTCATCCGCAGCATCTTTTACCAGTTTTCCATCAAAAGCAAACTGTCCCTGTTCCCGGTTTAACTCTGTCTGAGTTCCTGAGCCAGATGTATCTGCTCTTTTTGCTTTCAATGTCACTTTATCTGTATCTTGAACCTGTGGTGAATAGAACAGGAAGCGTACCGGATACAGAGGTTCCCAGATGGAAAGCGTCAAATTTGCTTCAGTCTCAGCATTTAATGAAAGGGTTCCAGATACCGTATAGGTATTTTTACTTTCTTCTTCCTGAATTGTAATCAGAACCGGCTGCTCTCCTGTCAGAGAAGAATACCAACTGATTTTCCCTGCCTCAATCTGATGGTTTGCCGCTGCTTTTGCCGGATAAGTCACACGATCCGGCTGCATGCCACTCTCGCTGATTTCACCCACCTGCACGGATAGTGTGTAATTTTTTCCATCTTCCAGGCGTCCGTCATAAACCGTCAGATTCATCGTTTTTTTATACGCATTTTCTCCCAGCGTAATATTAACTGTCTCATCCTTTCCTTTATGTACGAGGGCTGTTCCTACCTTTTGGGAGGTTCCTGCTTCAGAAGCCGTCAGTTCCACAACAACCTGCATATTTCCGAAAGAACCGATCCATTCTGTTATATCTGGAATGGTGCCCCGAAATGCAGATACCGTCATGGTTGTATTTTTTTCAAAAACAGGAGTAAGCTTCTCCGTATCTGTTTCTTTGTAGAGCTTTACTTTTGCTGCATATTCTCCATTCTCCAGTTGATTATCATAGGCTGTTATCTGAAATGTTTTTTTACCAAATGTGCAATTACCGCGAGGTGTTATGGTTCCTTCCGTTAATTTCAAATTCACTTCATCTGAAATTTCGACATTTCCACCGGAAAACATATTCCCATTATGAACGTAAAGTGCTCCATATCCAATATTTCCACTGGCTGTTACATCTCCACTTAAAATTTCAATCGTTCCACAGGACAATTTTAATCCGCCAGTTGAGTTTAATCCCGTTCCAATTGCAGCACCTAATTGTGTATAATAAGCAGAAGCTGTTACCGTCGGTCCTTCTGTATCTGCCCCGCCAATTCGGATCAAATTCACCATTCCATTCGATCCGCCACCAATTCCTGCTCCATCTTTCATACCACTCGTTGCTTCTATATTTCCTCCAAGGATACGAATTTTGCCTCCGCAGCCGTGTACTCCTGTTCCAATTCCTGCTCCGCCAAAACAATCAGAGTATATCTGGTATCGTCCGCCTTTTGCCTGGATCGTACCGCCCAAAATCTCAATGGTACCAGTTTTATAGGCTTCATTTTTTGTGCCACCTCCCGCGGAAGAAATAAAGGCTCCTCTTCCACCGATACCGGCAGCTCCATATCCACCTCCTGTTGCAGTCAGAGTTCCTGTACTGTCGCTGGTGATCACCAGGGTTGCTTTTTCCCCAACTTCAATTCCGGCTCCCTGATCTGCTCCGGAAAGTGTATTTTTCCCCTTTATAGTCAGATTTAATTTTGCGTTTCCGCCCAGATAAATACCTGCCAGATCCCAGCCAGAATGATCATAACCAATGTTTACGTTCTCTATTGTCAGGCTGACAGTAACATTATCAATCATGATGCCGCCTTTGACATCTTTAGAATTAGAAGGCCTCTCCTGCGGATTATAGGTGCCAGTAATTGTCTTTCCTTCAAACTTGCTTACATTTGTGCTGTTGATCAACAGATAATCATTATTCAGATCACAGGTCTCTCCCAGCGCCATCGTCGCCAGCCCTGCATCTCCCACCAACACATAAATCTTTGGCAGTTCAACTTCGGCTATTTCAAATTCTTCCGCAGACTCCGGCAATACTGGTGTATACACATATGCGCGGCCATTGTAGTCCCGGTTTTCCTCTGCGTAGCCTGCCCAAGTTTTCATAGATGTCTCAATAGGCTCGCCATTTTCATCGAACTTTTCAAAGTAGTCTTTTTCAGAAATACCACTGTGAAATTCCGGAAAATCACTCTCTTCCCCGTCCAGTTTCCAGGTTACACCTGTAATCTGGTACGATTCTTCATCATTTTCCCCGCCTTCATTCCGCGTTTTCGTCCGCACATTCAGCGTTTCCGGCAGGAAAATACTGCTTTCATTTGCGCCCAGAGGCAGGTTCTGAACCGCGACTTCCTCATCCAGCGGCAAAAATCCCGTGATTTCCGCACCCTTTTCTTTTGGAAGCACTGTCACCTCAATACGAGGCAGAAAATCGTTAACAAGTTCATACCGGTTATTTTTTAACTCCGCGTCAAATACATAGACCCCAGGCGTTTTGCCATCGTATGTTTCTTTTTCACTACGATTTTCGCACAGGACCCAACGAACCTTAACATCTTTCCAGCCTTCGCCGGAATAAATATCATCTGCATCGGACGAAGTTGCTGTTTTGATTGTCTCATCCGCATCTGACTGCGATGCTTTACGGATAGGTTCATCTGTTTCGGCTTCATCAACCATACGCCGAAGCTGGGATGGAGTAGCAATATCAGCACTACCAGCCCCCCCCGTCATCCGCTTCCTCGTCCCATGTCTCTTCATCTTCTGTCAAAACAAGCATTTTCAATTTGTCCGGAAGCTCCAGATCTTTATACTTTGTTCCATACGGTACTTCCTGATATAAAACTTCCTCCGGAAGCTGCTCGATCTCCTCAACCTGATACACCACACTGGCCGCCAAAGCGGGGACCTGCCATCCACACGTATTCCAAATCAAAATTGCCGCCATTGCTGACGCCAGTACGCGTTTATATTGTTTTCTCATAATGCTCCTCCTGTAATTTCCCGATTCTTCCCTGTCTTTCCGTCCTCGAAAGACAATCTGTTAAAAATTCCTCCAGTTTTTCCCTCCTGGGTGGAAAGAGGCCAAAAGCATTTGCGTGAAGTTTCCAAAACTCCAGTGCATTTCCTTCATCTGACAACCAGATCAGAGAAGCGGCGGGATTATTTTCCCGGATCCTCCGAACGGTCTGTGCCCCTTTCTTTCCCATCACGGAAACTAGCATGATCAGATATGGATTTCCCCGAACAAAATGCAGATAGCTTTCCAAATTCCCAATATAGGTATGGATGACCGGCCACCTTTGTTTTTCCGTCAGGATTGCGCGCAGCATCCCTTCCAGCCCCTCTGTCTCTTCCTTATGTTCTCCATATATCACGACCCGTACCATCGATCCACCTGCCTTTTAATTATTCACATGTACTGCCCACGTATCGTAAGTTTTCACGTCATTTTTCATCATTGTCATGTCATTTGCTTTTTCTTCGGAGAATTTTGTATTATAATCATACTAAATAGGGATATTTTTGTAAACCACATCGACGTTAACGGTCAATCCTCGACCAAATTGGTCATTGGCTTTTCTTTATATTTACAGATAATGGAGGTTTCTGCCTTGATGCATTTTGCAATTGTAGAAGATCTGG
>OLGF01003496.1_pt1 | contig 12910 bp, 10 predicted proteins | sample 1604971 | NCBI WGS metagenome assembly OLGF01 (sample SAMEA3888902, study PRJEB22519) | human gut metagenome | biome: human gut; feature: human-associated habitat; material: faeces | place: Denmark | collected 2011 | reverse complement strand
TGTGCTGTGCCCGATGGGAGCGGTATTTTCCATGCTTCCGGTACTGCCGCTGTTTACCCTGCGCAGAGACCGTTCCGAGTGTATCAGAGGCTGTCGTGCATGTACCATGAAATGTCCGTCTGATATTGAACTGGCACCGGATACGGCACCGGAACTTTCCGGGGAATGTTTCCAGTGTCAGAAGTGTATCGATACCTGTCCGAAAGGGAATATACATACCGGTATTCGCAGTCTGAAAGGAAATGAAATCTGGTTTACCGTGCTGCGGGCAGTGGTGCTGCTGGTGCTGTTCAAATTTATCGGGCTTTAAGTGGAATGAAAGTTGAGAAAAAGTTTCAGTTAAAAGAAAATGGAAAAAAAGCGGTTGACAAATGGGGTGTTGTAATGTTAAAGTAACCGTCGTTAGGAAACACTAACAAAAATGCCATCAAAATTGAACATTGAAATTCACAGGTCAGTTGCTGTCAAGTCTGAGTTTTCAGACGGAGATAAAACTGTCTGTGGACTTGGTAGAGACTTCTCCCGCATGCGGCACAGGACGCATATACAGGTGAAGTCTCTTTTTTTGTCTGACGGAAAAAACGGTTTCTGGATGTGACAGGTACAGGAATGAAAGAAGTTAGGCAATGGCTTATGGGAAAGGAGAATCACAATGAAAAAGAGACGGGAATTTCTGACAAAAATGCTTGCAGGAGCCATGGTAGTAGCTATGACAGCCGGAACTATGCCGGTGAGTGCATTTGCGGCAACAGGAGCGAATGCCGTGAAGGATGGAACATACACGAAAGAGGCCTATGTAGATGCTTCTGATCCTGTGGTAGCGGAAAATGATGAAGTTGGAGAATGGCAGAGCTATTCCATCAGCGTTGGTTTTGAAGTAAAGGACGGAAAATTTGAGTCTGTGACTGTAACACCTGGAAATGGATATGACGATGGAAACTGCTCTTATTTCAAAAAAGCTATTACAGAGGCGATTGCAGAAGCTCCGGAAGCAGACGGGGATCAGGATGAAGAGGTCAGATATGTGACCATGAATGTGCCGTATACAGATCTGTACGCTGCATATGACCTGACCGATAAAGCAGTATGGCAGGTGGAAGAAAGTCTGGATGCGGTTTCCACAGCTACAACCAATAAATTCAAAGGAACAACAGGACTGGCAAAGGGCACTTATAAAAATGGCAAATTCATTATGGGTGTGACTATGGCAGTGGCAGTTCCGGAAGGCACTTATGAAACATTAAAAGCAAAAAATCTGACAGAGAATGACAATTATTACATGACAGATCTGGACAGCACACCGGCAGCATACAGCACACTGACTGTAAATACGGATGGTACATATAGTTTTAGCAAGTTGCAGGAAGCGGCCGTAACGAATAAATATCTGTCTGTTACAGATCTGGATCTTAATGGCGGATATGGTGATTATCAGATCACACTGGAAGGTGTTGGGACAAGCAATAATTTGAAAGTGGGTGAGGATGAGACCGTTCCGTATACCCTGTACGGTGCAATCCTGAATACAACGGAGGGTAAATCCTATGGTATGACCTGCTTGGAGAATACCTGGGTTGGAACAAAGACACCAAATGTTGAAATCGCATGGTCCATCAAAGAAGGTCAGGGATTGAAACGGGCACACGGAAAAGGGGATGCATTTTATCAGTTCAGTGATATGAACGGAAAGACATTAAAGAGTGTAACATTGCTCACAGACCTCGGTATTATCGAAGTGCCTTGCGGAGAGAATGGTCTGGAACTGACAAAATACTATGAGGGAGATCTCAGCAGTCTGCAGTATGGCATTGAAGATGATTCTACAGAACTGAGTATCAGCGGTGTTCCATCTGATCTGGAAAACGTAAGAATTTCCGTATCCGGCGGACTGGCAGAGAATGCAGAGATCAAAGATGGAAAGGTTGCATTGAAGACAGCACCGACAGCCGGAACGACTTATACACTGACCATCAGCAGTTCCAACTATCCGGATATCACAAGAACCATGTCCACACCGGTCATTAAAGAGCAGATCACAGAGCTTCAGAAATGGGTGGATAAAGCAAAAGCAGCAAACGGATATGACAGCAATGCTGATCTGAAAGAGCATGTCGGTCAAGCTGAGGAAATGATCGCAAATAAAACTGCTTCTTCAGCGGAGGCAGCAGAGCTGATCGAGGAGCTGATTTCAAAAGTAAAAGCTACTTATGAGAGCATATCTGCGACAGCAGCCATTAAAGGAACGGATGTATCTGTAACATTAGATGGAAAAACACTGGCAGATCTGGAGAATCCGACTTATACCATCAGCTATCGTCAGGGAAGAGGTTCTGCCGTATTTGCAGAAGGAACGCTGGAAGCACTGAATTTTACACTGGAGAAAGCACCGACCATTGGAACCGAATATACGATCACAATTGTCAGTGATAATTATCAGGACATTGTTACAAAAGCAGTGGCACAGGATGCAGAGACTCCGGTTATTATTCCGGATGGACTTGCACCGGCAGAGGATGGAAACTGGTATTACTATAAAGATGGTCAGATTGCAACCGAGATCAGCGGACTTGCGGCAAATGAATATGGCTGGTTCAAAGTAACGAACGGAAAAGTAGACTTTGACTATACAGGACTTGCAGCAAACGAAAACGGCTGGTTCAAGGTGACGAACGGAAAAGTAGACTTTGACTATATAGGACTTGCAGTAAACGAAAACGGCTGGTTCAAAGTGACGAATGGAAAAGTAGATTTTGACTATACGGGACTTGCAGCAAACGAGAATGGCTGGTTCAAAGTGACGAACGGAAAAGTAGACTTTGACTATACAGGACTTGCAGCAAACGAAAATGGCTGGTTCAAAGTAGCGAACGGAAAAGTAGATTTTGACTATACCGGCACAGCTGTAAATGAATACGGTGTATGGAATGTCGTAAACGGAAAAGTCGTGTTCTAGTCTGAGAAAGAGAATCATTGTGTAATTATATGGAGCATTATATCTCAGTCGGAGGTTATAGTTCGGCTGAGATATAAATATGTGTTTATTGAGATGGATTCTCAATATTATTGATGAAAAAAGTCAATAAGTATAAAATTTCAACATCTTTGTTGACGATAAAAAAAGGTGATGCTAAAATAACCGGCGTTAGATAGTACTAATGATGTTTGCATATTATTATAAAAAGTTGCCGACATGTAAAAAAGATTAGTGGAACTAACCCGGTTTTTTCGCCTTTTTTAGAATAAAAACAGCAAGGAGGATTTTATATTTTATGAAAAGAAAAAAGATTTCAGCAAAAGTATGGGCTTCTATCATGGCAGCAGCTATGGTGATGAGTACCTGCCCGACAGCAGCATTTGCAGTAACTGCTGATAAAGTGGCAGCAGATGGAACCTATACAGCTACCAGGCATGTTTACAGAACCATCGAGGATACAGACGATGAGTGGAATGAGTATGATGTGGATGTCACGGTATCTGTAAAGGATGGAAAAATCTCTGATATTACAGCCACACCGAAAAATGGCTACGTGGAAGCTGACAACAGCAGTTATTTCAGCAAAGCTTACAGTAAGAAAAACGGAATCAAGACATTACTGACAGGAAAGGATGCTACGGAAGATACCATTAACGGATGGTCTACGGTATCCGGAGCTACCCGTACTTCCAAAGCCATCAAAGAGGCAGCACTGGAAGCAATCCAGGGTGCCCCGGAAGCATCAACCACGCAGGAAGCGTATGTGCTGATGAACATTCCATATGCTGATTTTTATGCAGCAGAAGGAGATGCAGATGTAGATGCTGTTTCTTCTGCAACAAAAATGAAGACAAGAGCATCGCTTGCAGCAGGTTCTTATCATGTAAACAGTGATGGAACGGATATCAGTGGAATTACTTTTCCGGTAAAAGTCAGTGATCTGGCTGCTTTGACCGGGAAATATACACAGATTACAGATGAGAGTAAAGTAGATATTACAACCAGCATCAAAGGAAAAGAATCTACGACTACTTACAGTGGAAAAGATGCTTTGTTTGAAAGTGGAAATTATTCCTACTATGTATTATCTGAGGCACCATCCTACTATAAAGAGCTGACGGTGAATGAAGACGGTTCTTTCAGTTTTGGAACGGTAAAAGGAACAGAAGCAACAACACTGACAGATGTGACAGGCAGTTTTTCTACTTCTTCCAAATATGGTGATTATCAGTTGAATCTGGATGGACTTCCGGATACGATCAACACCGTCTATGGGGTCACAATCAGTACAAAAGAAGGTGACAGTTACGGATTACGTCATGTGGAAAATATCTGGAAAAAAACAAAACTTGCATGGAGTACTGGATTTGTGACGGAGGCTCACGGAAGTAAGCTTTCTTATGCAGATTATGTATCTATGATGGGACAGACGATCAACAAAGTGACTTATTATACCGATGCGGGTGTTTATGAGATCCCGATGAATCAATATGTTCCGGTGAAATTTGCAAATACGATAGCTGTTGAAAATGCATCTGCAGATGCAGGAAAGACAACAGTTACTATTACCGGCCTTCCAAAAGATTATGATGCTCAGTATACCGTAGAAGGTTTAAAAAATGTAGAGGTTAAAAATGGAACATTAACATTTGATAAGGATTCAGCTGCTCCGGGACAGTATACGTTGCGTGTTGCAGATAAAAATGCTAAATATGTGGAACTATCTGCAAGCTTTGAACTGACAACAGATAAAACAGTGGTCGCATATGATAATGCAAGTGACAGTCTGGTGGCAGCAGAGGGAGCTTCCGCAGATGAAGTAACGTCTTACATTAAAAATATAAAAACAGTAACTGTTAACGGAAAAGCATACAATGCCTCCGGAAAAGGTTCTGTAAAAATTGTGAATGAAGACGGAACGTTGAATGAGGAGGCAGCTCCATTTAAAGACGCAAAAGCAGGAGACGAATTTGAAATTTCTGTAAAGGCAACCGGATATGCAAATGATTTCTCATTTACCTATGTAGCACCTGAATATACTTATGTCTACGCATCTGTTCCTTACGCTGAGTATTATGCGAATGAAGATGTACAGAATGCGGGATCTGCAGCATCTTCCGATGTGATGGATACAAACGGAGAGTATGACAAGGGTGCATTTGATACCGTAACCCGTGCAACAGCAAACCATGGTCTGCACAGAGGAAGTTTCCAGCAGGATGTTGTAATCTATGATACGGATGGAAATACTTATGAGCCGATTTCCTGGACGGATGGAAATACTGCCATTTTATCAAATGGAAAAACACTGGTAAAAGCATCTGACAGAGCAACAGGAATCACGACTTTAACAGTCGATGGAAAAACAAGTACATATGACCATTATGTGATCAAAGGAATCAAATATGTTCCGGTAAAAGTGAAATCAAAAAATCTGGAAGCATTTAAGGCAGCATATAGTGTAACAGAAAACGGAGAGACACTGTCCGGTGGTTATTCTGAGAATAATCTGAAGAGTTATACAGCGGTTGCAGATGTAAACGAAAATACAAATGGTCTGAAGACAGTTTCTCTGAATGCTGATGGTACATTCAGTTTCAGTGCGGCACAGACAGGTACGGCATCCGGATTAAAAGATACCGAACTGAAAACAGCAGATGTTGCAAATATGGGTGTTGAAGTAGTGGACAGCAGTAAGTTTGGCGATTTCCTGCGTGTGGATCTGAAAAAGAACTATGGCGATCTTGGTTCCGCAATGCAATCCGTAGAGTGGACTTATTATGGAAGCGGTGATACAGCACTTGCAACTTACGGAACAAAATTTGCAGCAGATAACTGGATGCACAAATCTATGGGAATCCAGCTGGGACTGACAGATTCCCTGAGATGCCAGCTTCCTCAGGGAACGGATGGAACCGGAAAATGGGTACTTACGATCCATGCACTTGGTTATACAGATACAAAAGTAGAAGTCAATGTGACAGCAGATGATATCCATATTGCAACACCGGTCAGCGATACAAGCAAACTGGAGGCAGCGATCAAAGCAGCGGAAGCACTGAATAAAGAGGATTATACAGAAGCGTCCTGGAGCAATCTGGAAGCTGAATTAGCAGAGGCAAAAGAAGATCTGGCAACTGTTCCGACAGGAAAAACCAGTCAGGAGAGTATTGATGAGTCTACTGCACATCTGAACGCAGCCATTGCAGAACTGGAGAAAGTAAACAAATTCACGGGTCTTGCAAATGAGGCGGCAGCTGACGGCAACTGGTATTACTATACAGATGGTGATGTAGACGAAGAGATGACAGGGCTTGCAGCAAACGCATACGGCTGGTTCTATGTAAAAGACGGTAAAGTAGATTTCTCTTACACAGGTCTTGTACAGAACGAATCCGGCTGGTGGTATGTGCAGAACGGTGTGATCAGTTTTGCAGCAACAGGCCTTGTATATGACAGTAACTATGGCTGGTGGTATGTAAACGGAAGTGCCATCGACTTTGGTTACACAGGACTTGTATACGATAGCAACTACGGCTGGTGGTATGTAACAGGCGGAGCCGTGAACTTTGGTTACACAGGCCTTGTATACGACAGCACTTATGGCTGGTGGTATGTAACAGGCGGAGCCGTAAACTTTGGTTACACAGGTCTTATATACGATAGCAACTACGGTTGGTGGTATGTAGAAGGTGGTGCGGTCAACTTTGGTTACAACAGCCTTGTTCCGTACGGCGGAAGTTGGTGGAAGGTAACCGGCGGTATGGTAGATTTTGGTTTCACCGGCATTGTAAATTACTATGGCACAAATTATCGCGTTGTAAACGGACAGGTGCAATTTTAAATTCTGAAGTGAAAGGGGAAGTATAAAACTGTATCTGCCACAATAATAGTCAGAAAACTGACAGATTAAAAAAATAAAATAGAATCCATAAAAAAATAGAATAATTATAAAAAATCGCTCCATACTAACAGCAAAATAAAGTGACAGAACGTATCAGATAATTGTCATCAGGTCAGTGATATCTGAACAGATATGTATGATACATGAGATTGTAAGCGTTTCTGCACAGAAGGAGGAAATTTGCATGTGTTGTAAATTGATGAAAAAGTGTTGCTGTATAGTAGTGATCGCAATGATCACGGGAGCGGTTTTTTATTTTTTATGCGGATTAAAAGGCGAAGCTATACAGGAGAACGGGTATTTGGGGCAAAAACTTCGATCTAAAAGAGAAAAAGTTAAGCAAGCCTGTGAATGCATGAAAGCGCAGGGAGAAGATATTGCAAGGGAAGTGAAATTTGCGGCAGAGTATTCCGCAGATGAGATGAAGGACAGCTGGAAACATGCGGGTGAAGCAGTGCGTAATGCTGCCAGTGAGATTAAAGCAGATATGTCTGAGATGAAAGAATCTGCACAGGCAGTATTTAAAGAGGATGAAGAAACTTCGGAAGAAAAGGAATCTGTATGAGTGCGGCAGGACAGATTTTATATCTGAAAATAGAACAGAACTGTATTGTATACAAGCGGAGTGTAACGCTGCAGGATATCGCATCGGTGGAATGTACCGATGTGGGGATCCTCCGTCAGGTGTTGCAGGAACAGGTATATTATTTTTCCGGGAATGAGAAAAGCAGCTTGGTACAGGTTTTTTCGGTCTTAGATGTCATCCGGAAAATTCATGAAAAATATCCGATGTTGGAGGTTGAAAACATTGGAGAACCGGATTTTGTGATTCGTTATGTGCCGGATCCGGAGAAAAAATCCGTGCAATATTTAAAGACAGCGTTGGTCTGCGTGATTCTGTTTTTCGGTTCCGCATTTACCATCATGACATTTATCGAGGATGTTTCTGTCAATAAAGTATTTAATGCTCTGTATACAAGAGTCACCGGACAGGTATCCAACGGAGCGGGAGTACTGGAAATCTGCTTTTGTATCGGTCTTGCCATCGGTATCATGGTTTTCTACAATCATGTCGGAACGAAGAAGATCACAGATGATCCGACACCGATCCAGGTGGCAATGCGCAAATACGAGCAGGATGTGGATACCACTTATATCGAGACCAGCAGCCGGAAAGGGAAAAGTAAGAAAGTGTGAATGCATTCCTGAATAAAGACGGCAGAAAAAGAACGTGATATAAGATTGTTTGCATCGGAAAGGAGGTCAGTAAGATGGTCGCTTATCAGCTTCTGTTTGGCGCATTGGGATTGTTGTGTGGTATTGGTGTGGCAGCAGGAGTCTTTGCGCTGGTGGCAAGTCTTGGCATGGTGCCACGTATGGCGGGGAAAACCAGTGTGGCGGCCTATGTGCCTGCACTGGAAAACGCACTGATTGCCGGAGGAATCTTTGGCTGTGTGCTGGCTGTTTTCCCGGAGCTTCCATTTCCGGTTGGAACATGGTTCCTGGGGGTGTATGGACTGGCCTCCGGTGTATTTTCAGGCTGTCTGTCCGTTGCCCTGGCGGAAGTGCTCAACGTATTTCCGGTGCTGTTTCGCAGAATGGGAATCAAAACCGGTCTTGAGATACTGATTACTTTCTTTGCATTTGGAAAGGTTGCAGGCGGACTGGTTTATTTTTTCTGTGTTGCCAGATAAACGCTCCGCGAAGGTGCACCAAGTCACACGTGCGTTCGACTTGAGTGAAAAAGTTTGAGCAGAAAGGATGGAAAAGAAGATGGGACAAAAGAATGGACAGGAAAAACGGCAGAAGACGAAGGCGGAATATAAGAATATTTCCCGGGAGGAACTGATGCAGGAAATTTCCGGACAGGAGAATGCCAGAACCGAGGAAGAAAAAGAGGCACGGAAAAATGCCTATCATGCTTATGTCAGCCAGGTGACGCCGTCTTACAGTCTGACGCTGAATATGCTGAAAGCATTCCTCGTGGGCGGCATCATTTGCTGCATCGGCCAGGGCATTATGAATTTTGCCATGAGCCGGGGACTGGATCAGATGAACGCCGGGAAATGGACCAGTGTGATCCTGGTGCTGATCAGTGTAATCCTTACCGGGCTGAATATCTATCCTACGATTGCAAAATTCGGTGGTGCGGGCGCACTGGTTCCTATCACGGGATTTGCAAATGGCGTGGCAGCACCGGCGATAGAGTTTAAAAAAGAGGGGCAGGTCTTTGGTATCGGCAGTCAGATTTTTTCCATCGGTGGTCCGGTCATTTTGTATGGTATTTTTACCAGCTGGCTGTTGGGACTGGTGTATTGGATCTGGAAACTGGCATCGTAAAATTGTGCTGGATTTTCTCTCAGAAATATACTATTATGCTAAAGGGGTAATCATTAATAGAAATGTGGGGGAAATAATGTGGAAAGCAATTTTTTTGGGACAGAAAAAATAGCAAAGATATTAATGAAAATGGCACCGCCTGTGATGCTGGCTCAGCTGATACAGGCGTTATATAATGTGGTGGACAGTTTCTTTGTCGGCCGTTACTCTGAGAGTGGTCTGACGGCACTCTCAATTATTTATCCGATCCAGCTGCTGATGATCGCATTGGCAGTTGGAACCGGTGTGGGCATCAACACCGAGATGGCGTATAATCTGGGAATCGGCAAAAAGAAACGCTCGGATGATACGGCAGGAATCGGTACACCGCTGGCACTTGTGATGTGGGTTCTTTTTGCAGGGGTCTGCTTTTTCCTGATGCCGGCATATGCGAGGATGAATACGTCTTCAGAGGAAGTCATTGCGATGGTAGTCAGCTACGGAAGAATCGTTTGCGTGCTCAGCATCGGACTGTTTTTAGAGAGCGTATGGACAAAAGTGCATCAGGCAGAGGGAAATATGAGGGTGCCCATGATCGCACAAATTGTAGGTGCAGTGGTGAATATCGTATTGGATCCATTCCTGATCTTCGGATTATGCGGTCTGCCGAAAATGGGAATCGCAGGAGCTGCTACAGCTACCGTGGTGGGGCAGATCGCAGCGGCTGTGATCGTTATGAAAGGGGGATGTCGGAAAATACCGAAGTTAGTGGTATTTCCACATCAGATCAAACGGATTTATAAACTCGGTATTCCAAACATCCTGATGCAGTCGGCGTATACGTTTTACATATTTGGGCTGAATCTGCTCCTTGCAACTTTCTCAGATCAGGCAGTTACGGTATTGGGATTGTATTATAAATGGCAGGCATTTTTCTTTATTCCGCTTGGTGCGATGCAGACTTGTATCGTACCGGTGGTGAGTTACAATTTCGCCGCCGGAAAATATGAGCGTTGCAAAAAGACACTGAAGGTGGCCATTGGATTCGGTGTCGCCCTGATGATGATTGGTGTTGTCTTATTTGAAACAATTCCGGGACAGATGCTTCATGTGTTTTCACATGACCCGGAAGTTATCCGGATCGGAGTCGTGGCTTTCCGGTTTATCGGAATCAGCTTTGTGCCATTGGTAAGTTCACTGACATTCCCGGTATTTTTCCAGGCACTGGGGCATGCGGCGACAAGCTCAATCCTGACGATTATCCGGACCGTATTTTTATTTATTCCACTGGCTTATCTGTTTTCGAGATTCGGACTGAACTGGTTCTGGCTGACATTTCCGGTGACGGATTCCATCACGACATTGGCAGGATACCTGTTTTACCGGAAGTTCAACAAAAGCATGCCATCAGTTGCTGTGGAAGCGTGATGAAGTGGCAGAAAAATGGTTATGGACTTTTGGTATTATGGAATAAAGGATGAGAGAAGAACTGGGAGCGTAATCGTATGGCAAAAAGGATTGGAATTATATCAGATACGCATAATCTTCTGCGGCCGGAGGTACTGGAAATCCTGAAAGGCTGTGACTGTATCCTGCATGCTGGGGATGTGACGAAGGAATCTCTGCTGGATCAGATTCGTTTTCTGGGCAATCTGTATGTGGTGCGTGGAAACAATGATGGAGACTGGGCTAAGGGAATCGCAAAAGTTTTGACATTTCAGATCGAGGGCGTTTCTTTTGTAATGGCGCATGAATGGCGGCATCTGATCGGACAGACGGAAGGAACGAATGTGGCGGTATTTGGTCATACTCATAAATATTTTGCGGAACAAGCGGGACACCTGCTCTGGCTGAATCCCGGAAGTTGCGGATATCCCCGGTTTGGCGGTGCTGTCACCATGGTGGTGATGGAAGTGGACGGTGCGGAATATTATGTTGAGAAAATTGACTTTTCCAGTGGAAAATGATAGGATTTGAAATAAATGAAGAAAGAAGGAAACAGAGTATGATAAACCCGGCAGCAGCTATGAAAGTAATGAAAGCAAAAAATCAGTTTGTGAGCAACCATCCGAAATTTGCGGCATTTTTCAGAAATGTCTTAACCGGTGGGGTACAGGAAGGCACTGTGATTGAGATTACTGTCACGAGACCGGGAGAGGAGCCGATGACGACAAATATGCGTGTACAGCAGTCAGATATTGAGCTGTTCCAGAGCCTGAAAGATCTGAATGGCTGATCGATAGGAAACTTACAGGATTTCTACGAGTTATTTTTTGCCGGATTATAGGCGGGGAGAACCGGTTATAAGATATTGTACGAGGATGTGACGGTATGTATTCAATGGTGATACTGGATGATGAAAAAATCGTATTACAGGGAATCCAGAAGCTTTGTCAGAAGGAAGATTTTGGATTTGTGATCAAGGGAGCCTTTGTGGACTCTCTGAAAGCGTTGGATGCATTGCCGGATCTGCGTCCGCATCTAATCATTACCGATGTGCGGATGCCTCAGATGGATGGTCTGGAATTTGCAAGAAGGGCCAAGGAAATCCTGCCGGAGAGCGAGATTGTGATTTTGTCCGGGTATCGTGATTTTTCCTATGCGCAGACTGCCATGCAGATTGGAGTCAGTGACTATCTGTTAAAACCTATCAAAAAGACGGATTTTGGTGATATGCTGCACCGGATGTATGAACGTCTGGAGGCAAAAATCGGACAGGCAGCCTATTATCAGGTGCTGGATGGATATGCCAGAGGACTTGTGGGAGAAGAGGAAGTGAAACATGCCGTTTCTTCCGTACAGCCGGCCAATGTGGCGCAGCGCCCCGGTGTACTGGCGAAGGAAGGCGAGCAGTCGCCCACAAAGATCGTGCGGGATGCCCTGTACTACATCCGCAGACATTACAATGAGAACATTTCCCTGACGGACGTTGCGGAGCATATCAATGTGAATAAAAGTTATCTGTGCGATGTGTTCAAGAAAGAGCAGAAAGTGACGATTCTTCAGTATATGACAAATCTGCGTATTGAGAAAGCAAAAGAACTGCTGCTACATACAGATATGAAGATGTATGAGATTTCCGTGGAAGTCGGTTACAACGACTACACTTATTTTTCACAGATCTTCAAGCGGAATACAGGAGAAACCCTTTCGGAATTCCGCAAAAAGGCAGGAAGTAAGAAATAAACTGAAAAGATTATATACATAAAAAGCACCCACAGGAGGGGAAACTCAGAAAATGAGCAATGCTCCGTGTGAGTGCTTCTTTTATTGCAAATCCTCTGTCTTTTCTGATGGATCATGTTCAAGAACCGGAAGCGTCAGATCACACCAGGTACGGTTGTTTCGTATCTCGTAGGAAAGACCATAGGAAATTCCACAGAGGATTTGTATGCGGCGCTGTATATTTTGCACACCGTAGCTTTTCTGGTCAAAATCCAGCAGTTCCTGTCTGGAAGCATCAAAATCCAGCAACTTTTTCATCTGTTCCAGAGAGATGCGGGTGCCGTCATTTCCAATCCGGATATGCAGTGTATGTTCCCGGATAAAAATCTCAAGATCAATGGCGAATGGATCATCCGGGGAGATCATACCGTGTTTGATGGCATTTTCCACCAGCGGCTGCAGGGTAAAACGGGGAATGTAGAGTTCTGCGACTGTATCCGGAATCGTGATCGATACGCTCAGACAGTCTTCGTAGCGGAACTGCTGTA
>OLGF01003495.1_pt1 | contig 12913 bp, 15 predicted proteins | sample 1604971 | NCBI WGS metagenome assembly OLGF01 (sample SAMEA3888902, study PRJEB22519) | human gut metagenome | biome: human gut; feature: human-associated habitat; material: faeces | place: Denmark | collected 2011 | reverse complement strand
ATCCGTACCAACAACGTGATCGAGCGGCTGAACCGGGAGATCCGCCGGCGCACCCGTGTGGTGGGGACATTCCCTGATGGGAACTCCGCCCTGATGCTGGTCTGCGCCCGGCTCCGTCATGTGGTGGGCACCCTGTGGGGCAACAAAACATACATGAACATGAAGCACTTGGAGTCGGCTCTGTACGACGCCTCTATTGCCGGCTGACTTCACTCAGCCGGAGCCTGTAAACAAATTTGCGCATAAATCTTGACGGGACCATCCCTAACCCATCCCTACCCACCCACTGATGTAAAAATGCAGAGACTCGTGTACGATTTAGAGTGAAGGGGCACATTGTCCTACTGCCATCTGGAAGCCTGGCAAGTTGCTGCACCGTGGCGATATGAAGAGTTGGGCAGCGTCCCAGTAAGGCGCTGTACCCGCAGAGGACCGGCAGAGCCGCACAGGATGTAGTCACCTATGAGGCACTTTCAATAGAAGGTGTGAAAAGCAATGAAAAAAGAATTCCTCGCCATCTGAGACCAATACAGCGTCTCGGACGGCGAGGAATTTTTGTGTTTCGTCTGCGGACAGCGGAGGGAACTCAGGTGTGCTCCTCAGCGTAAGCGTCCAGGTATTTGATGGCATTCAGCAGGGTGCTCTTCTCAAAGAAGAACGGCTCGTTGGTGACGTTCCAGCGTTTGCCGTATACATTGTCCACCAGCTTTTCGAGAATCTCATCCCGTTGATTAGCAGGAATTGCAAGATCTGCTGTGCAGACAGGCAGACCGATAGCCTTATTGAACTCGAAGATCTGCGGGAAGCGCTCATCGTTCTGCACGATCAACTGTACCAGCGTGCAGTAGCCGACACCGGTGCCGTGGGGGAATTGCTTGGGCAGGACAGAGAAACCGGCCTGAAGTCCATGAGCGATGGACACACCGGTGTTTTCACAACCGACACCGGACAGCAGTGTGGCGGCTTCCACCACGTTTTCATAGGCGGGGGTGCGCAGCTGATGCCGTGCGGCGCGCATCGCGGCAATGCCGTCCTTCAGCAGAATGTCATAGCTCAGTTTGGCAGCGGCCATGCCCAGCATAGTGGGGCGATAGTCGTCCAGACCGGAGTTGCAGACGTTGTTGTTGGCGGAGGAGGCCTGTGCCTCAATGTAGGTTGCCAGAGCGTCGCCAATGCCGGAAGCCAGCATCCAGGCCGGGCTCTTGATGGTGATTTCTGTATCGACCACTACATAATCCGGATTCTTGAAATGGAACATCAACTCGTTCTGAGCACCGGGATTGTTGATGATAGAGTGGGTGAAAGTAGGCGCATCCGTGGTCAGTGCAGTGGGGAAGCTGATCCAGTTCTTGCGGTAGGTAGCGGCTACGGCCTTGTTGATGTCCATCGTCTGTCCGCCGCCCATGCCGATGAAGGTGTCGGGCACCTCCGGCAAGGTTTTTACGAAATCGATCATCTCGTTCAGCTCTTTATGGCCGATATAGCCGGGGAACTTTACGGTATATGCCTTCATGCCGGCAGCCTTGAACAGTTTGGGCACGCTGACAGAAAACTCGTCATAGAAGAAGGGATCAATAATCAGCAGCGCAGTTTTACCGAAATTTGCAGCGAATTTGGGCAGACGCTGAATCAGACCGGGCCCCTGCATATAGCGGGACGGAGATTGAAAACAACGGCATTCTTTTGCTTTTGCTTCAGGCATGGGACGTTCCTCCTCAATGTTTCTCTAAAGTCATGCGGAATCACAGGTTCCGGAAACTTTGGGGGTATTATTTCACGTTTTTTCCCGGAAGTCAATTACCGGAAATAGAAGGCGGACGATTGTTCCGGTGCAAAAGTGAGCGGAATTTGTGGAGAGGCATATGCCAAAATGGTGATAAATTTACCAGAAAATGGTTTGAAAACGATTTCTCTCAGGGGATGGAGCAGGAAACATGCCATTTGCGCGAAAAGCGGCTGACTGCATGGAATCCCGCAGTTTTTTCGATCCGGATTTTACTCCCGCGGATAGGCAGATATAGAGAGTTGTCTTCAGAAAAAGATGGGGTGAAAAATGATTACGGGGAGCATACGGAATATTTAGCAAGAATCACCAAAAAACCAGACAAAAGATTTACGTCATTCATGCAGAAATCCGATGAGAAGAGGCTTGCTTTTTTTAAAATTCGCCCTATAATAAGAATTGTGTACTGAATACTGTATATAGAATTCAGTACACAGTTCAAGAATGCGCTGAACCACAGCCGAATCTCAACTTTCCGAGGTAATTATGGGCATTGATTCTGTTGTCAAAAATCAGGCGTTGAATCAGCAGATTTACACGCTGCTCAAGCAGGAGATCCTGCACCACCAGCTGCAGCCGGGAGAGCGCATCGTGGATGCGCAGGTAGCAGCCAGGCTGGGGGTAAGCCGGACACCGGCGCGGGAGGCTATTTTCCAGCTCAGCCGCACCGGACTGGTGGAGAAGCGTGCGAACGGCGGATTTTACGTGGTGCTGCCGGAACGACGGGACATTGACGAAATGTATGAAGTGCGCAAAATGATTGAGCGGGAAGCAGTCCGCAAAATCATCAGCACCATGCAGACCGACGACGGCACGATGGCGCAGAAGGTGGCCGCATGGCGCGACCGCTACTTTGCGGATTTACAGAGCTGCCCCTTTTCCCAAGCGGACACGGAGATGCATGAGGGCATGATTGCGCTGACGGGCAATCGGCATCTGGTAAAATTCTACCGGGAGTGCTGCAATCAGATGGAGCTGTTCCGCCAGAAAACGGAGGAGTGCGAAAACCGCATTGAGAAAGCCAGAACGGTGCATCAGCAGTTGATCGAAAGCATCTGTGCCCAGGATGTCCGGATGGCGGAGTCCATTGTGGATGAGCATTTGAACCGAGCGGTGGCAGAGGCGTATGAGCTGCTCGACGAGCAGCAGGCGTAAAAGGTAAAAGCTGCTGCGCTGCTCAGCGGCCAGCAGGGAAATCTGAAGGAGGAACTTTCATTATGGCAGAGCAAAACAAGATTCTGGAGCACATCAAGGAGAGCAAAATCATCGCAATCGTACGCGGCATTCCCAGCACCAGCATTGTTGATTTGGTGGAAGCGATGGTCAAGGGCGGCGTGTCCTGCGTAGAAGTGACGTTTGACCAGAGCAGCGAGGAGAAATCCAAAGATTCTCTGAAGGCAATCTCCCTGATTCGTGAGACCTTCGGCGACCGCGTGGCTGTGGGTGCTGGTACGGTTATGACCGTGGAGCAGGTTCATCAGGCTGTAGAAGCTGGTGCGGAGTACATGATCTCTCCCAATACCAACGAGGCTGTTATCCGTGAGACCAAGAAGCTGGGCAAGATCTCCATCCCGGGCGCCTGCACACCCTCTGAAGCGGCGGATGCCTATGCCTGGGGTGCCGATATTGTGAAGATCTTCCCGGCCGGTGTGTTCGGCCCCGCTTATATGAAGGCGCTGAAGGCTCCTCTGAAGCACATCCCCATGACGGCCGTGGGCGGTATCTCCCCCGAGAACTGCGCGGACTTCATCAAGGCTGGTTGCATCGGCGTTGGCTGCGGCGGCAATCTGGTCAGCGCAAAGCTGGTCAGCGAGGGGCGCTTTGATGAGATCACCAAGACGGCAGAAGCTTACATCAAGGCATTGAACGGTTGATGGCAATGGCAGAACAGTTTGTTGTTTATTACGATTCCGGAACGTCGAATTCCCGGATCTACCTGTTGGACGACCAGTTCCAAGTGCGCTACACTGAGCGCGTCAACGTCGGCTCCAAGGATACCTCCATCACGGGCAGCAATTTGAAATTGCTTCAGGGCTTGAAGAGACTGTACGATGGGATGCTGTCCGCTACAGGTATTTCCGAATCCCAGGTGACTGGCATCTATGCTTCCGGCATGATTACCAGCCCCTATGGACTGCTGGAGGTGCCGCACAAGGTCATTCCCATTTCGGTAGAGGAGATGGCGGATTCCATCGTCTCCTTCTATGAGGATCAGTTGTTCCACCGGGAGATATGCCTGGTGCCGGGACTGAAGACCACCGGCAGCGATGTTACGATGGTGAACAATATGCGCGGCGAGGAGATTGAGATCATCGGCACACTGGACGCCCTGCGGGAGAAGTATCCCGGTCGAAAGGTTGCCCTGATTTTGCCCGGGTCTCACACCCATATTGCGCTGGTAGAGGGCGATAAGGTGACGGGTATTCTATCCAGCATGACCGGAGAGCTGTTTTATGCGCTGAAAACTTCCACCATTTTGTCTGCTGTCCTGAGCGAAAAAACAGAGGGATTGGATCCGGACATGGTGCGTCTGGGTGTACACAACCTGGACACGTACGGCTTGAACCGTGCCATTTACATCTGCCATGCCATGCGGCTGTTCGGTAAGGGAACGCCGCTTCAGCGGAAGTCTTATGCAGAAGGCGTTATCAACGGCGGTTTCGCCAAGGGCTTGGCGTGGTACTGCGAGCATGAATGGCAGGGCTGCGACACCGCGGTCATCGTCTCCAATGCCTATATGCATGATTTGTACAATACGCTACTGGAGAACCATCCCTATATCCACGAGATCGATTGGCTGCCCATCTCTAAAGAGAAGAGCTATGGAGTTGAGGGCTTGAAAAAATTACTGTCTTGCAAAAAGGAGCGTTGAACCATGTCTCAAAAGCTGCTGATTACCTCCCGCTCGTTTGGCCAGATCAATGAGGAACCCATGAACCTGCTGAAAGAGGCAGGATACGATGTGACGTTTTACCGGGATCAGTTCAACATGGAGACCTTTGCGTCGATGATTCCGGAGTATGATGTACTGATTATTGGCGGACATAAATTTCCGGCGGAGCTGATGGAAAAATGCCCACATTTGAAGCTGATATGCAAGCACGGAGCCGGTTTGGATAACCTCGATCTGGCGAAAGCAAAAGAATTGGGCATTACCGTGACCAATGCTGCAAGAACCAATGCCAATGCGGTTGCAGACCTGGCGTTCGGCATGATGCTCAACTGCGCACGGAAGATTTCCGTGGCAGAGCGGGATGTGCGAGCAGGGAATTGGCACACGCTGATTGGCCACGATGTCTATCAGAAGACCCTGGGCTTGATCGGCTTCGGCGCCATTGCCAGAAATATGGCGCGGCGTGCGGCTGGCTTTTCCATGAAGGTTTTGGCGTACGATCCCTTCATTGCGGAGGTGCCGGAGGAGTTCCGGAGTTACGTGACGCTCTGTGCGGACAGAGACGAAGTGCTCCGCAACTGCGACTACCTGTCTTTGCACCTCCAGCTAACCGAGGAGACCCGGAACAACATTTCCAAGACGGAGATGGACAAGATGCGCAGAGGTGCTGTCATTATCAACACCTCTCGCGGCGGCATTGTCAACGAGGATGACCTGTATGATGCGCTGATTTCCGGCCAGTTGTCTGCAGCGGCGATGGATGTGTCCGTTACAGAGCCGATGCCGAAGGACCACAAGCTGCTCACCTTGGAGCAAGTTCTGGTCACACCGCACATCGGCATGTACTCGGAAGAGGCAATCAATGCTGTCAGCCTGATTTGCGCACGGAATGCGGCAGCTTTTGCAAAGGGCGAGCCGCTGGAATTTGTAGTTTGCTGACAACGCAGCAAAGAAAGAAACGTATTTCTCTATTTTTGCCAAGAACCGCTGTGCTGCAACAAACTGTGAGAATGTATTCGACCAGACCTGCCGGGGGGAGGCCATGTGAAGTGAAGAAATTGAGATGCTGGGCGAGGTCGTTCAGCGAGGACGGAAATCTGTGGTGAACCGACAGATACACAGCCGGATGGGTGCAGCGGAATACATTTAAATCATAGAATTGGAAAGGACGTACGCTTTATGACGGATTTGTTTAATATTGAGAACTGGAAGGCAATCGTAACTGGCGGTACTCGCGGTCTGGGATACGGTATGGCGGAGGGGCTGCTGGAATCCGGTGCGGAGGTTGTAATTTTCGGCACGTCTGACAAGGTAGAGCAAGTAGCGGCGGATTTTTGCGGCAAGGGTTACCGCTGCCACGGCCTCAAGGTGAACCTGGCCAACGCGGAGGAGCGGGAAACAGGCTTCCATCAGGCTGTAGAGCTGCTGGGGGGCCTGGACATCATCGTCAACGCTGCCGGTATTCAGCGCCGCCATCCCTGCCAGGATTTCCCCAAGACTGACTGGGACGAGGTGATCGAAGTGAACCTGACAGCCCCGTTTGTGCTGAGCCAGCTGGCTGCCAAAGAATTCCTGAAGAAGGAGCGGCCGTATGGAAAGATCATCAATATTGCCTCGATGCTGACGTTCTTCGGCGGACAGACGGTTCCTGCCTATGCAGCGGCAAAGGGCGGTGTGGCACAGTTTTCCAAGGGAATGTGCAATGAGCTGGCCGGACAGGGAATCAACATCAACTGCATTGCGCCCGGCTACATGGATACGGAGATGAACACCGCGCTGACTGACCCCAGCAATCCCCGTTTTCAGGAGATCACGAACCGGATCCCGGCGCACCGCTGGGGTACGCCGGATGATATGAAGGGCACTGTGATCTTCCTGGCTTCCCATGCGTCTGACTATCTGAACGGAGCGGTGATTCCCGTAGACGGCGGCTATCTGGTCAAATAAGCTGGATCGAACGCCCCTGCCCAATCCGCAAGTCTTATTGGCTTGTTCGGATTGGGCAGGGGCGTTTTATGCTTTAAAAGCCTTGACATAACAGGGGGGTATGGGGCGTCACACAGAAAGCGGAAATGGGAGCCTACCTGCGCCAGCGTTGAAAATGCTGTTGACAACTGTAACCAACCATGATATGAACTGATTACGGTTGTAATCATTCCCTGGAAAGGATCAGACTGTCATGGAGCCGATCAATTTGACCTCCGCCGAGAGGCACATTATGGAATGTCTGTGGGAGGCCGCACCGCAGACGGGCCGGAAGCTGTCTGAAAAAATGGAAGTCCGCATGGGCTGGAGCCGCAGTACCACGCTGACACTTTTGCGGCGCCTGGTGGACAAGGGCATCGTGCTTTGCGACTCGGAGGGGACAAAAAATGCCTTTTCCCCCGCTGTACGGAGGGAGGATGCGGCCCGGCAGGAAACGCAGAACCTTTTGGACCGGGTTTATCAGGGAAGGCTGAGCATGCTGGTAAGCACCATGACGCAAAAGAAGGCCGTTTCCAAAGAGAAACTTGATGAGCTGTATGCGTTGCTGTGTGAGTTGGAGGAGGGGAAAGTATGACGGCCTGGGTGCTCTCGCCTTCTGTTTTGATCCTGACGGTGATTGCTCTGCGTTATCTTCTGCGGGGCAAAATCAGTCTGCGGATGCAGTATGCCCCGTGGCTTTTGGCGCTGGTTCGGTTACTGGTCCCGGTGAACTTCGGCGCCAGCTCCCTCAGCGTGATGAACGCGGTGCCGGCGCGGACACAGACTGTCCAAGCTAACACCGTACCGCTGAGCGGCAGTGCAAAGTATGTGCTGGACAGCGAGGGCGTTCCCCCGGCTTTTGGCGGACTGCGCCAATGAAGTGGAGGAGGCGGACTTCAACGGAGACGGCGAGACCGACCTGCGCTGGTATTACCATGGCGGCGCAGAGACCTACACGTATTTCCGGTATGGCGGAAGGCTCTATCTGGCCCATAGTCGTTCCTCTCTGGCTCAAGGCCTCTCTACGGATCCGCTGCCGGCCATCCCTGCGGGAGATGCCGTGGAGGATACTGGTTCCCCACAGCTTCTTCCAGTGTCGCCATTATCCCGAATTCAGGACAATGGAGATTATACCGAGTAAATTTCTATACCGAAAAATTTCAGAATCCTGTAAATAAGCAGATTCTACATAAGATTTTTCGGTATAGTATTTTCAATCCAGTGTATAGAGGGCTTGCTTTGCATTCTTGTTTTTCCAGAGTTTCTCAGTGCCTCCGATGATTGGCACTGACTTGTTGATGGCATCACTCATCATCTCCAATGTAGCAAAAGCATAGAAACCAGATGTGGTGGATATGCTTTCATGCCCAAGCAACTGCATTATAAATGGTAAAGGAATGCCGTTTTTATACAAATCCATTTTCTGCGCAGAACTTCTTGAATCTATTGCTGACTTGTTTGTAGTTTTCGATACTTTTTACCGCATAGCCTGCATTGGTTAAAGCGGCTAAAAAGGCCTCGCACAAATCATTAATATCTGATTTCATAGAAGACACCCTCCATTTGCCTGGTGCTCCCTATAATATCAAAAATATTATGCCGAAAAAAGTCTTTAAATTATTGCATTTTCAGCGCAATATAAAAGATTTCGGGATAATATTTTTTTCGATATAATCTCCATTATCCCGAATTCAGGACAATGGAGACTTCGGCGGTGTCTGGGATGGCGGCGATGCGGAGCAGCAGTGGCTGGACTGGCTGGAGACCAGGTCCTTTACCACGCTGTTCGTCAGCGGAAACCATGAAAACTATGATCTGCTCCGCAACTATCCAATCAGCCAATGGCACGGCGGCTTGGTACAGGCCATACGCCCCAGCGTCCTGCATCTGATGCGGGGCCAGCTTTATAACATCTGCGGAAAGCGGATATTTACCATGGGCGGCGCCAGCAGCCACGATATCCGGGACGGCATTCTGGAACCGGATAATCCGGACTATGAGCGAAAGCTGCGGCAGCTCAACGCCGCAGGCGCTCTCTACCGAGTCAATCACCGCTCCTGGTGGAAAGAGGAGCTGCCCGGCGAGGACGAATACCGGACCGCAAGAGAAGCACTGGACAAAACAGGTTGGGACGTGGACTACATCATCACCCACTGCTGCCCCAGTAGCATTCAGGACACATTCAGCGGTGGGTTGTTCCAACGGGATGCCCTGACAGACTTTCTCGATGAGGTTCGAGAGCGATGCCGATTCCAATACTGGTTTTTCGGACACTACCACGAAAACATGGTGGTAGAGAAAGAGTTCGTAATGCTCTATAATCAGATTATCCGACTGAAATGATGAGTGGAGGCGCACTGGCGATTGGCTAATGTGTCTCCACTTTCTATTTAAGTAAGTTTTTCACAAGCTCAGGCATAAATCTTTGTCCGGGTTCACGAATAGCTTTCCCGACTACGTTATGCCATTGTGTTGACGCAGGCTACGCCCAAGACAAAAAACAGGAGGAAACAAACATGACGATTGATAGCGCAAAGGATCTTCAAATGAAAGGCTCGTAAAATTGGTCTATTGGAATTGACGTTTTATGTATTTTCACGTATACTTAATTTACAGATTCACGCGCACATTTACAGATCATTCATCCGTCATCACAAGATGCTGGGGGTTCGAATTGCAAAACGGAAAATCGAGCCTCAAAAGCCCGCAAACCCTTGCGGCACAAGGCTTTGCTCCTGCATCTTTTTTGTCAACGCACTCCAAAAAGCATCGAAAACTTCGGTTTTCGGTGCTTTTTTGTTGCAAAAACGCTGAAAATGGTGTGGGTCAAAATGTGGGTCAACCGCCTGACCCACACCGTGACCCACACGCGAAAATGTGCGGATAGGTTCAAAGAGTACCGGAGAGGAGGTTTTGCCCCCTCTCCGGTATTTCGCATCCTTTTTCTGCTTACATCACTTGCGCCATGAAGCTGCCCATCGTTTGTGCGGCTTCGTCCTGCTTCTGCCTCGTAGCGTGGGTGTAGGTGCGGAGTGTGAATCCAGCGTCATAGTGGCCGAGCATACTGCTGACGGTTTTGACGTCCACCCCATTTTGCAGTGCCAGCGTTGCGAAGGTGTGTCTGAGGTCGTGAAATCTGATGTGCGGCAGCCCGGCGTCCTTCAGGATCTTCTTGTGCAGATTTACGACGGAGTCTGGGTAGTACATCTCACCGGTTGCCGGCGAGGGGAACATGTAGGGATTCTCGGGATGCTTGCCGTGTTCCGCTATCAGCAGGTCTACGGCATCCTGCGGGATAGATACTTTTCTGACCGAAGTCTCCGTTTTGGGACGGGACAGCGTCAGTTCGCCATTGGGATTTTTGACATATTGCTTGCTGACGGAGATGGTTTTGTTCTTTGCGTCGAGGTCGCTCCAGAGAAGCGCCGTAATCTCGCCCTTCCGCAAGCCCGTGACCAATTCCAGATAGAACATCGGGAGCAGTCCTCTCCTGTCAGCAGCCTCGAGATAGTCCTTGATGTGCTCAGGCGGAAGGATCTGCATTTCGATTTTTTGTACTTTCGGCGCGATGCAGTCCTCGGTCGGATTGCGTAGGATCAGGCGTTCCTTGACCGCCCGTTCCAAGGCACTGTGCAGCATGAGATGAAGACTCCGAACCGTGGTGCTGCTGAGCCCTGGATTGCCATGACCGCTCTTGCGGTCGATGCGACCGTTTTCCATCAGCTCTTTGTAGAGCTTTTGTAAGTCATGGGCAGTCAACTTTGTCAGCTTGATGCTGCCGATGCGGGGAATCGTGTATTGCTCGACCATCAGTTGATAGCGGTTTGCTGTTGAGATGCGGATATTCGGTTTTGCGTAGAGCTCATACCAGCTACGCAGCCAAGTTGCTACCGTGTACTCATCAGCGCGGCTGACATCGATTCCTCTGCTAGCCTCCATTGCGGCACTGAGCTTCGCCTTGCATTCCGCCTGCGTCTTACCCAGCACGTTTTTGATGATGCGCTTTCCGGTTTCGGGGTGGTAGCCCGCTGTGTAGCGACCCTCCCAGCGACCGTCTGCGCGCTTGCGAATGTTGCCCTCGCCGTTGGCGCGTTTTTTAGCCATTCGTGATCATCTCCTTTGCTTTTTCTTCCTCGTCGACATCGAAGGAGTAGGGCGCTCCCAGCTCTCCAGCGATGCCGGCTGCCAGCTTGAAGCCCGCCGTGAAGTTCATCAACTTGGCTTCGACCAGCAACGCGTTCTGCGCGTCCAGCAGCCGAAGCAGTTTTCTGCGGCTTTCGGCATCTATGCCATCGCGCAGGCCCTCACGGGCGGATTGGACGGCGTAGACGAGGTGCTCCGGCTGCTTTTCGTCGAATCGTTCCTGCAAGGCTTTCATGTAGTCGTACATGGTGGCCCCTCCTTTGGTAGCCAACACACATACCACAACTCTGACAGGAAAGCTATTATTTTTTCGAGAATCATCTTTATTTACAGCGGTGCGTTTTTGCAAATGTTTCTTTGACTATTGCGGCGCAAAAACTGAACACCTCGACCCGCTTTACATATGGAATTTCATTGAAAAGCCCTGCTGTTCCAACTCATGATCGTCCGGCTTGTGGCCGAGGGCGACGCGTTTTTGCCGCAGCTGCGCCAGCCGCTTGCGGTCGATTTGAACGCCGTTGGCAGCGGGAGCCGGGGCGTTGTCCCGGAAGATATTGCCCATGTGGTAGAGCAGCCGGGTGGCTGACAACAGGACGGAGGGCGGCTCCTGTTCGCCGCGCTCCATGCGTTTCATGAAAAATTCCGCGTAAGTGTGGCCGTTATCCCGCGCCGCCGCGAACCATTCGTAGGCGGCGTCCATGTCTTTGGGAACGCCTTCGCCCATGAGGGTCAGCTTGCCCAACAGGTACTGTGCGTAGGCACTGCCGTTATCTGCGGCCTGCCGCAAATATGACACTGCTGTTTCGGCATCTTTTACCGTATTTTTGCCGCTGAGATATTCCTTGCCCAGCCGGTAAGCGGCGAAATCGTTGCCGTTGTCCGCCGAGCGTTTTAGCCAATAGATGCCCTTGGCAGAATCGTGAACGTCGGCATCATCGGAGAGATACAGCTTTCCGAGGGCGTACTGTGCCGCGTCCAAGTCCTGCTTGGCCGCGCGTTCCAACAGCTTTTGTGCTTTGACCATGTCGGGTATCAGCAGGCCACCGTCGCGGTGCGCCGTGCCGATGATGTACTGCGCGTAGGCGTCACCGTCCTCCGCAAGCTGCTCCAACTGCTCCGCCGCTTCATCCCGTTCCTCCAGAGGGTAACTCTCATCGTTGGCCACGCTTTGCAGATCCTGACATTCATAGCTCATGCCGTAGGTACTAATCTGTTCGCCGTCATCCTGCATTTCCTCGTCCTCAAAGGAAAACCTGTTCATACGAAGATGCTCCGGATCTGTAATATGATTCGCCTTCATGTTCATTTCCATGCGTGCATTCATTTGCATAGAATCCGCTTTCGTACTCATATTAAAATCATAATACGCATTCACATCCGACAGTGTTTTCTGCTTTTCGTTCATTTCCTGGTATACTGCAACTGCATCCGCATCATTGGCATAAGCCGGCACTGCAAATACCATCATAAATCCCATTGTTGCCGCTGCTAACCGTTTCAGTTTCATGTGTAATCCCTCCTCTGATTTTGAATAAAGTCCCAATTACTGTTTCTGCTGCTGTTTTATATTTTCTGAATCACAATGGCCGAAGCATTTACTGCAGTCACCACTGCATGTCATATGCCCGGAATCCGTCTGGCTTTTGCCAGCTGCCCCATTCTGCGCCTCTTCCCGGTCCTTCTTCTTGGAATAAAGAATCAGTCCAACCAGGCAGATCACTCCAACAACCACCGCCACACAGGCCTTTACAAATATTCCCATTAATACTTCCATACCTATACGCTTCCTTTTATGAAAAAAGAGACCTTACGCAATCGCTCGCATAAAGCCTCTTTCTGAATTCTTATTCCGTATCTTGTGGATTACTCCATGGTGTAAGGCATCAGAGCGATGTGACGTGCTCTCTTGATAGCAACGGTCAGAGCTCTCTGGTGCTTAGCACAGTTACCGGTAATTCTTCTCGGAAGAATTTTACCTCTCTCAGATACATATCTTTTCAGCTTGTTGGTATCCTTGTAATCGATTACGCCGTTCTTATCGCCGCAGAATACACAAACTTTTTTTCTTCTACGCATGCCGCCTCTTCTTACCTTAGCGCCATCTGCTTTATCAGTCTTATTGAATGCCA
>OLGF01003494.1_pt1 | contig 12916 bp, 10 predicted proteins | sample 1604971 | NCBI WGS metagenome assembly OLGF01 (sample SAMEA3888902, study PRJEB22519) | human gut metagenome | biome: human gut; feature: human-associated habitat; material: faeces | place: Denmark | collected 2011 | reverse complement strand
CACCAGCCAAGGCTTCCTGACTGATGCCGGCCTTCTGGCGGAGCTGACGGATGTTGGTACCGATACACAGATTCATACGATTCCCCTCCTGTTATAAATTTGTAGTATTATTGTGACATAAAGGAGAAGGAAAGTCTATCAACCAATAATATAAGGCCATCAACCATTAGTTGATGGCCTTATATTTGAGAGTTATTTGGAGAACATGATACGTTCGCTGTTAAACATTTTGGTGAGGAGGAAGACCCCCATACCGGTATAAACCAGGTTGCTGAGTACCGTAGCCAGGATAAGGGCGGGCTCAATATCAAAGGAAAAGATTCCCACCATGCACTGCACACTGTTGTACAGGGGGATCAGATAGTAGAACCACTCTGTCCTGGCGCCGTCGCCGAACATGGCGGTGATGCCGATGAACATGACCACGATCATCAGCGGAATGACCGCTGTCTGCGCCTCCTTGATGGTGCGGGCAAAGCAGGAAACCAGAGAGATCAGCGTGATCAGCAGCAGGACACTGGAGAGGATTACCACCCCCAGCAGGGCATAGTCCGCCGGGGTATATACGTTGGCGTTAAGCTGGTCGGAGGCAGCCCCCATCAGCTTGGGAAGCGCCAGCACCGTTCCCAAGGCGCTGGAAATACCGCTGAGCAGGGCGATGAGCGCCAAAGCTAGGATCTTGCCAATAGCCAGGTCGCTGCGCTTCATGGGCGTGACTAGCAAAGTGGCGATGGTGCCCCGTTCCTTTTCACCGGCAATGGATTCCGGTGCCACAGCCATACAGCCGGAAAAGAGAGTTTGGAAAACAACATCATAGGCGGAGCGCACAGGCGAGCCATGCGGTCGGCAAAATCAATACCGATTCGTTTAGGGACCAGCTCACCCATACAACACTGCAGATAAGTGGCCACAACTACAATAATTGTTTTGGCCGTAAAATGAGCCGTTGAGGCATTCATGCCCCATGTCTGCAATACGGCTCCGAAACGGTCAGACAAAGCCGCTCCGGAATAAATTCCGGTAAGAATGCTGACAATGGTAATGCCAATCTGTGCCGTCGAAAGAAAACGGTCGGGGTCTTCCATCAGCAGCAAGGCCTGGCGGGCAGATCTGTTACCCTCACGCGCCAAGGCCTGCAACTTGCCTTTACGGGCGGAAATCAACGCCACCTCTGACAAAGAGAAAAAGCCATTGATTACCACCAGTATCAAAATAATAAGAATATCCAACATCTTATTTGCTTGGTTCTGAAAAAGAGTGTGCACTCATCGTCATGTTCCGGTAAGGATGAAGCATGCACTTATCCCACCGAACCCTCCAACGACACACTCAGAAGTTTTTGTGCCTCAACGGCAAACTCCATGGGAAGTTTGTTAATGACTTCCTTGGCATATCCGTTGACAATCAGATCAACGGCAGCTTCCGTAGGAATTCCCCGCTGATTGCAATAGAACAACTGCTCTTCGGAAATCTTGGAAGTAGTCGCTTCATGCTCAATCACGGCATTGTCGTTATGCACATCAATATAAGGGAACGTATGTGCACCGCTGGTGCTGCTCAAAAGGAGTGAATCACACGATGAATAATTGCGTGCTCCGCTGGCCTTGCTGCCCACCTTCACGAGTCCGCGATAGGAATTCTGACTTTTTCCGGCCGAAATACCTTTGGAAATGATGGTAGAACGGGTATTGCTGCCCAGATGAATCATTTTGGTACCGGTATCGGCTTCCTGATGATTGTTGGTTACTGCCACACTGTAAAATTCGGCCTGCGAATTATTGCCCATCAACACACAGCTGGGATATTTCCAGGTAATGGCAGATCCGGTTTCAACCTGCGTCCACGACAACTTGCTGTTGTCTCCCCGCAGCTGGCCGCGCTTGGTCACAAGGTTGTACACGCCACCACGGCCTTCGGAATCGCCCGGATACCAGTTCTGGACGGTTGAATACTTAACTTCCGCATTTTTGTTGACAACAATTTCAACAATGGCCGCATGAAGCTGGTTTTCGTCGCGCATGGGAGCTGTACATCCTTCCAGATAGGATACGTATCCTCCTTCGTCACAAACTATGAGGGTACGCTCAAACTGACCTGTATTAATAGCGTTAATACGGAAATAAGTGGACAACTCCATCGGACAGCGCACACCCTTGGGGATATAGACAAATGAGCCGTCGCTGAACACGGCACTATTGAGTGCCGCAAAATAATTGTCACGATAAGGCACTACCGTACCCAAATATTTGCGCACAAGCTCAGGGTTTTCTCTTACAGCCTCACTGATTGAGCAAAAAATAATGCCTTTTTCCTGCAACTTTTCCTTAAACGTGGTTTTTACCGACACGGAATCCATCACGGCATCAACGGCAACACCGGCCAGCTGCATACGTTCCTCCAGAGGAATTCCGAGTTTGTCGAAAGTCTTCATCAGTTCCGGATCAATTTCCTTTTTTCCGTTTCCCTTATTCTTTTGAGTCGGGTCGGCATAATAAGAAATCGCCTGATAATCAATTTGTGGCAAATTAACGTGCCCCCACGTAGGTTGTTCCAAGGTCTGCCAATACCGGAAAGCTTTCAGACGGAATTCAAGCAACCACTCAGGTTCACCTTTCTTGGATGAAATAAGACGTACCACGTCTTCGTTCAATCCCTTCTCAATGATTTCAGTCTGCACATCGGTGGTAAAGCCGTACTCATACTTCTTTTCGGCCACCTCACGCACCAACTGATTTTTCTCACTTTTTTGTGTTTCCATGATGGTCAGTGGTAGTTAAAGTATCTCCTTTTGCGGGTACTGCCTTGTTTGACTGCATATCTACCCAAATAGTGTCAGGCAACGTGGAAGATACAGAATCTGTACGTTCAACCGATTGAGAAGTAAGGTTTCCCATTACAGCCGTAACCGGCTTATACCAAAAGGATTTTTCCACACTGGACGTAGCCAGCATGTTCAGTCCTGTCATTACATTGAAAATACAGCTGAACAGAACGACATACTTAGCCAAGGACACGATTGCACCGACTATACGCTGAGGAACACGGACAGCAAAGCGATCAAACTTGGCAGTCAACACATTAGCCACATAGCCTAAAGCAATCGGAAGAATAATCCAAAGTATGGCAAAGGCTACAACATTTAATATCATATTGGTTTTACTGCCTGTCATAGACAGATAGTCACCCAACCACAGATACACAAGCGAAGCAATTACCAGTCCTACGGCAAAACCTATGGCCGAAAACAATTGTTTGATAGCTCCCATGCGCCAGCCACTATAAATGGCCCACACGAAAAGCAACGTTAAAATCACATCGATGTACATAATCTCTTTTCTTAATTATTTTATGGATAAAAGAAACAAAAGCCCGAACCCCTTGTATGCACCGGAATGCACGCACAGGATTTCGAGCTTTGTATCAGTAAATATGCTATTCTCGTATATTACAATTTCTGCTTAACTTCCACCTCTTTGAAGGTTTCGATAATATCACCTTCCTTGATGTCGTTACAGTTGGTCAAACTGATACCGCACTCGAAATTGTTGCTTACTTCTTTCACATCATCCTTAAAGCGCTTCAAGGCATTGATAGCACCGGTAAAGATTACGATTCCATCACGAATCAGGCGCGCCTTGTCTGTACGACTAACCTTTCCGTCACTGACATAGGCTCCGGCAACGTAACCCACCTTGGAGATATGGTATACCTGACGAACGTCAAGCGTAGCTGTTACTTCTTCCTTGATTACCGGTTCAAGCATACCTTCCATGGCTTTCTTCACATCCTCAATGGCATCATAAATGATGGAATAAAGACGAATTTCCACACCTTCCTTATCGGCCTGTTTACGAGCCATCTGACTGGGACGAACCTGGAAACCGACAATCACAGCCTGAGAAGCAGCCGCCAAAGTTACGTCGTTTTCAGAAATCTGTCCTACGCCCTTATGGATAACGTTTACCACAATCTTTTCGGTAGAAAGTTTAATAAACGAATCGCTCAAAGCCTCAACGGAACCATCAACGTCACCCTTGACAATAATGTTCAATTCCTGGAAAGAGCCTAACTTGATACGACGTCCCAACTCATCAAGAGTCAGCATCTTATGCGTACGCAAATCCTGCTCTCGCTGCAATTGCTCTCGCTTGGAAGCAATCTCGCGGGCTTCCTGCTCGGTTTCCATCACATGGAACGTATCGCCGGCCTGCGGAGCGCCATTAAAGCCGAGCAATGTAGCAGCCATTGACGGGCCGATATTATCTACGCGGGCATTACGTTCATTGAAAAGAGCCTTGACACGGCCGTAGTTGGTTCCGGCCAAAACAATGTCGCCCACTTTAAGCGTTCCGTTGCTTACGAGTACCGTAGCTACATAGCCACGTCCCTTGTCAAGAGAAGATTCAATAACCGTACCCGTTGCTTTGCGATTCGGATTGGCACGCAGCTCCAACATATCGGCTTCAAGCAGGACTTTTTCCAACAAATCGTTGACACCAATACCTTTTTTTGCCGAAATATCCTGACTCTGGTACTTTCCGCCCCATTCTTCAATCAAGAAATTCATCTGGGCCAGTCCTTCCTTAATTTTGTCAGGGTTAGCTCCTGGCTTATCGATTTTGTTAATGGCAAAGACGATGGGCACATTGGCTGCCACAGCATGGTTAATAGCCTCCTTGGTCTGCGGCATGATATCATCATCGGATGCAATGATGATAATCGCAATATCCGTTACCTGTGCTCCACGGGCACGCATGGCCGTAAACGCCTCATGTCCCGGAGTATCAAGGAAAGTAATATGTCGTCCGTTTTCAAGTGTTACATTATAGGCTCCGATATGCTGCGTAATACCACCGGCTTCACCGGCAATTACATTGGCTTTACGAATATAGTCGAGCAAAGAAGTCTTTCCGTGGTCAACGTGACCCATTACGGTAACAATCGGTGCACGGGGTTCCAAATCTTCTTCGTTATCTTCCTCCTCGGCCACAGCTTCTGATACATCGGCACTGATATACTCGGTTTTGAAGCCGAACTCATCGGCTACCAAGTCGATAGTCTCGGCATCCAGACGTTGGTTTATACTTACCATAATACCGACACTCATACATGTTCCTATGACCTTGGTTACCGGAACATCCATCATGGTAGCCAACTCATTGGCCGTCACGAACTCTGTCAGTTTCAGAATTTTGTTTTCAGCTTTCAACTCAGCCAACTGCTCTTCCTGTTGGGCACGGAACTGATCGCGTTTTTCCTTACGATACTTGGCACCTTTCATACCCTTGGTCTTACTGGTCAAGCGAGCCAATGTTTCTTTTACCTGCTTAGCTACAGCCTCGTCTGAAATTTCCGGCTTAACCACAGCAGGCGCCTTACGGTTCTGACGATCACGACGATCACGACGGCTGTTTTGTCCGCCTCCATTATTGTTTTTGTTGCGGTTTCCGCCATCTACGCCATCTTTGGCAGCAGCGCTTACATCTACACGCTCTTTACTGATACGTGCCCGTTTCTTCTTATTGGCTTCATTTCCTGCTGCTTGCTGACGAGCCTTATTTTCACGTTCCTTACGACGTTCTTCCTTCGTTTTTTTGTTGGGACGGGTCTTCTGGTTAATTTCATCCAGATTAATAGTGCCCAAAACCTTAGGCCCCTGCAAATTGATAGAAGAACGCCAAGCCGAAGCCTCTTCTGTCCCGGTTTGCTTTGATTCTGCTTGTTGAACAGAATCAGAAGTTTTTTCCGTATTTTCAGCTTTTTCCACGGCTGGTTCAACCTTTTTACTTACAGGATTAGACTGCGCATCAAGATTTATATGTCCCGTAGTTTTTATTTGCGGACGCATGGACTCCGGAATTTCCGTCTTGATCACTTCAGCCGAAGCCGCCGGCGCTTTTTTCGCCTTATTCTTTTCTTTCTGGCGGTCCTGCTTCTGCTTGTCCACTTCGCCTCTTAATTCCTTATCAGCCCCATATTCCTTTTTCAGCAGTTCATACTGCTCATTGGAAATTTTCTCACTTGGATTGGCCTCAACCGTTATACCTTTTGATTGCAGAAACTCCACAATGGTCTGCAATCCTACATTAAATTCCTTTATTACCTTATTTAATCGTATGCTGTTAGTCATATATTATTCCTCGTCCTCAAATTCTGATTTTAAAACACGCAACACTTCATCAACGGTACTCTCTTCAAGATCCGCTTTCTCTATCAGCATTTCGCGCGGAGCGTTGAGTACAGCCTTCGCGGTGTCGAGTCCGATACCTTTAATGGCATCAATTACCCATTGGTCTATTTCATCAGAAAATTCGTCAAGGTAAATATCCTCGGTTTCTTCGCCTTCCGGAACCTCACGGAATACATCTATGGTATATTCTGTAAGCATCGAAGCCAATTTGATGTTCATTCCGCCCTTACCGATAGCCAGCGAAACCTCTTCAGGCTGCAAATAAACCTCAGCCTTATGATTTTCCTCATCCAGTTTTACGCTTGAAATATTGGCCGGACTAAGGGCACGTTGAATAAACAGCTGAATGTTCGACGTATAGTTGATTACGTCAATATTTTCATTACGCAACTCGCGTACAATACCGTGAATACGGCTTCCCTTAACACCCACGCAGGCTCCTACCGGGTCGATGCGGTCGTCATAACTCTCTACGGCTATTTTGGCACGTTCGCCGGGAATTCGGGCTATCTTGCGCACCAAAATCAAACCGTCATGAATTTCGGGAACTTCCGTTTCCAACAAACGCTGCAAGAAGACAGGTGACGTACGGCTTACGTAAATTTTAGGATTACCATTTGTGTTATCCACCCGGTCAATCACGGCACGCACGGTGTCGCCCTTATGATAGAAATCACGCGGAATCTGCTGCGATTTCGGCAACAGAAGCTCATTATTTTCGTCATCTATCAAAAGCACTTCGTTTTTCCATATCTGGTAAACTTCTGCCGAAATCACCTCACCGACACGGTCCTTATATTTATTATAAAGCGAGTCATGCTCCAATTCCAGAATCTTGCTGGCCAGAGTCTGACGCAACGTAAGGATAGCGCGGCGGCCAAACTTTGCAAAATCAATGGTTTCGCTCACCTCTTCGCCCACCTCATAGTCAGGAGCCAGCGCCTGAGCCTCACTCAGCGAAATCTGTTTGTTTGAATCTGTCACTTCATCGTCGGCAGCTACCACACGATTGCGATAGATTTCAAAGTCACCCTTGTCCGGATTGACAATCACATCAAAATTCTCGTCCGAGCCAAACATCTTGGCCAACACGCTGCGAAAACTTTCTTCCAGCACGCTCACCATCGTGGTACGGTCAATATTTTTCAGCTCCTTAAATTCTGAAAAAGTGTCGATAAGACTCATCGTCTCTTCTTTTTTCTTTGCCATAGCTGTATTTCGTTTTATTTTTAAGCTTAATGAAACCATCAGGAAGCCGTGATACAATAACACGCTGCTTCATCCGTTTTTATTGGTCAAGTACGCCTTCATGCTTTTCAACAGATCATTCAGAAAAGCATTTGTTTCTCATCCAGTTCATGAACGTTGCATATCAAACCGCATTTAACAAGAAGTCCTAAGCAAACCGTTCATCATCAGATTTTGCGAATGATTATTTAAAGGTAATCAAATACTTGGTATACTTCACCTCGTCATAACCGAAATGATAGTCCACTTCCGTCAGTTTAGGCCGTTTTTCGCCTTCGGCCTTTACTTTTTCTTCCACACTGATCGTAAAGCCATTCTCATCAGCATCCTTCAGTATTCCCGTCAGTTTTTTTCCTGCCACAGTCAATACCTCTACCGGTTCGCCTACATTATTCTCATACTGACGCACAACCTTAAATGGCTGTCCTATTCCGGCGCTTCCTACCTCAAGTTCAAAATCCTCCTCATCGCGGTTCAATCCGTTTTCAATAAAACGGCTCAATTCCACACAATCTTCAATCCACACACCGTCCTTATGATCTATTTCCACCACGATGCGGTCATCTGCACTAATGGTCAGGTCGGTCATAAAATAATCCTTACCCTCCAGCCACTGATCCACCAATTGCTTTACTACGTTCTTTTCTATCATAGAAAAAATTTGCTGTGTTGTATATGAAAAACGAGTGAGGAACTTTTCTGTTGAAAGCCCCTCACTTCATCTTGCTGCAAAGATACAATCTTTTTCTCAAAAATCCAAGTTTTGCGCCCCTAAAATCACGTAACATCCGTCACTTCCCGTTATGAGGCTGTCAAACCAAGGACAGGGGTGGCCTCATGGCTGTCCGCCACCCGATACCGGCAGGTCTGTTTTCTCAGCCCGTCCGGCCATGCTCACCGGCAGCCATGCTCCGTTAAGCCTGTAAAAAAACAAGACGTATACTCCGTTTTTCAACGAAAATACCTACCTTTGTTGCAGATATATTCCTACAATTATGAAGAAAGTAGCACTGATTTCTGGTATCACCGGTCAGGACGGCTCGTACCTGGCCGAGTTTTTAATCAATAAAGGCTATGAGGTTCATGGCATTCTGCGTCGTTCCTCCTCGTTCAACACGGGACGTATCGAGCATCTCTATCTCGACGAATGGGTACGCGACATGAAACGCTCACGCCTGGTCAACCTGCACTACGGCGACATGACCGACAGCAGTTCGCTCATCCGCATCATCCAGACCGTACAGCCCGACGAAATCTATAATCTGGCCGCACAAAGCCACGTAAAAGTATCATTTGACGTGCCCGAATACACGGCCGAAACCGTAGCCCTGGGCACACTCCGCATGCTCGAGGCCGTACGCATTCTGGGCATGGAGAAGAAGACACGCATCTACCAGGCCTCAACCTCTGAATTGTTCGGAAAAGTCCGCGAAATACCACAACGCGAAACGACCCCGTTCTATCCCCGTTCACCCTACGCCGTAGCCAAGCAATACGGTTACTGGATTGTACAAAACTACCGCGAAAGCTACGGTATGTTTGCCGTCAACGGTATTCTGTTCAACCACGAATCAGAGCGCCGCGGCGAAAACTTCGTTACCCGCAAAATCACTCTGGCAGCCGCCCGTATCGTACAGGGCTACCAGGACAAGCTCTATCTGGGTAATCTGAGCGCCCGTCGCGACTGGGGTTACGCACCAGACTACGTAGAGTGCATGTGGCTCATGCTGCAGCACGAAACGCCTGAGGATTTCGTTATCGCCACAGGCGAATATCATTCCGTACGCGAATTTGCCACTCTGGCCTTTGCCGAAGTCGGCATCGAGTTGGAATGGAAAGGCGAAGGCGTTGACGAACAAGGTATCGACAAGGCTACCGGCCGCGTTCTTATTGAAGTAGACCCCAAATATTTCCGCCCCACCGAGGTAGACCAGCTTTTGGGCGACCCCACCAAGGCCAAGACCGTCTTGGGCTGGAACCCGCGTAAGACTTCGTTTGAGGATTTGGTCAAGAAAATGGTTAAACACGACATGCACTTTGTCAAAAAGCTCTACCTGCGTGAAGCCATGGACAAAGCCGAAGAAAATGCCTAACAACGGAAGGAATACGGAATATGGAAAAGAATGCTAAGATTTATGTAGCCGGCCACCACGGACTGGTAGGCTCGGCTATCTGGAAAAATCTGCAATCAAAAGGATACACCAACCTGGTGGGCCGCAGTCATCAGGAACTGGACCTGCTCGACGGCGTAGCAGTCAAGAACTTTTTCGACCAGGAACAGCCCGAATACGTCATACTGGCTGCCGCCTTTGTGGGCGGCATCATGGCCAACAGCCGCTTCCGTGCCGACTTCATCTACCGCAACCTGCAAATCCAACAAAACGTCATTGGCGAGAGCTTCCGCCACCATGTCAAGAAGTTGCTCTTCCTGGGCAGCACCTGCATCTACCCGCGCGAGGCACCACAGCCCATGAAGGAGGAAGTCCTGCTCACCTCAGCCCTGGAATACACCAACGAGCCGTATGCCATCGCCAAGATTGCCGGACTGAAAATGTGTGAGAGCTTCAATCTGGAATATGGCACCAACTACATTGCCGTCATGCCCACCAACCTCTATGGGCCCAATGATAACTTCCACCTCGAAAACAGCCACGTGCTGCCCGCCATGGTACGTAAAATTCACCTGGCCCGCTGCCTGAACGAACAGAACTGGGACGGCGTGCGCACCGACCTCAACCGCCGCCCGGTAGAGGGCATCAACGGCGAGGCTTCGCAGGAGGAAATCATCAACATACTGTCCAAATACGGTATCACAGCCGAAGGCGTCAAACTCTGGGGTACAGGCAAACCGCTGCGTGAATTCCTCTGGAGCGAGGAGATGGCCGACGCCAGTGTCTATATTCTTGAGCACGTGGACTTTAAAGATACTTACACGTCGGGAGAGAAGGACATTCGCAACTGCCACATCAACATCGGAACCGGAAAAGAAATCACCATCGCCCAGCTGGCTCAGCTGATTGTAAACGAGGTCGGTTTCAAAGGCAAACTCGAATTCGACTCCAGCAAACCCGACGGTACCATGCGCAAACTTACTGACGTCAGCAAGCTGCATCGTTTGGGATGGCATCACAAAATAGAAATCGAGGAAGGTGTCCAGAAAATGTATCAATGGTATTTAAACGACCTCACCCGCCCTGCCGACGGACGCCGGTAACATGATGTATCTTTTATAAATTATAAATCCCGTTTCCCTGACCATATAAAAAGAGGGATACGGGATTCTTTATAAATAATAGGAAACGCCACTGTTCAATAGAATAACATACTACTTAATTATGTACTGAAATCCGCACCCATATCCAACGCGGAATTAATCGCCACAAAAAGGTAACAACAGCATACCTCCAGTCAATAACCACCACCTCGCGCCTACGGCTCACGGCCCTGACAATACTGCATGCCACCTGGCGGGGCGACATCTGGCAGGGATAATGCCCCTGCCCCAACAGGTCAGTACGCACAAAGCCCGGTCGCACATCGGTAAAACGGATAGGCAGACGGCGCATGCGTGCCTGCTGTTGCAACGCCTCAATATAGGTATTCTGGAAGCGCTTGGTAGCCGAATAGGCCGGAGCCGCGCCCAAGCCCCGTGTTCCGGCAATGGAACTGACCACCGCAATATGTCCTCCGCCCACCGACTCAAAATAACGGAACGCCGCCGTCACCATACGCGTAAAGCCTGCAGCATTGGTAGCCACCGTCTGCAGTTCAATGGTTGGATCAAGTTGAGGATTTTGCCATCCTACCCCAGATATGAGATAGAACACATCAATCCGTCCCACGCGTTCCATCAATCGTTCCAGAAACCGAGGGGCCTCAGCCCGACAGACATCCAAAGCCTCAGTTTCCACCTGACCAGGGTAGCGGTCGGCCAGTTCGTGCAACCGTTCCAAACGTCGGCAACACACTCCTACACGCCATCCCTTTTCCAGCAGTAGCAAAGCCACTTCACGACCAATGCCCGAACTGGCCCCCACGATCAGAGCACAGGGATTTTTCTTCTCCACACTTCTTTTGGAGCATACAGTAGCAGTATTCTTCATTTTTCAGTCTTTTCCGGATTCTGATCAAACGGCAAACGGAAAGTACAACCTTGTTTCCATTCAGAGCAGCCATAAGCCGTACGTCCCTTGATAATCACACCCTTTCCACATGCCGGACAGGGTTTCCCAACCACGCCGTCGGCAGGTTCTTCCGCTTTGCTTGCCTTTTTTTTGCGTGAAGTTCCAGTTTTGCGTCCGGCCGCAGCTGTTTTCTTTTTTCGCTCGGCTTTCTTTTCTTCCTCAGCAGCCGTATAGGCCACCCGCCGATTGGTATTGTCCGATAGTACGGCAATGACTATTTCACGGACCATTTGCTTGAGTTCATCCAGGAACTGCCGGGCGTCGTATTTACGCGCTTCGATTTCACGCAATTTTTTCTCCCATATACCAGTCAGTTCGGCACTCTTCAGGAGGTCTTCACTGATAATACCGATTAACTCACATCCTGTGGCCGTAGGTACAATATTCTTACGCTCACGTACAATATAACGGCGCCGGAACAGGGTTTCAATAATGGCCGCACGCGTAGAAGGGCGCCCGATTCCGTTTTCCTTCATCACCTCACGCAGTTCCTCGCTGTCCACCATCTTACCGGCTGTTTCCATGGCACGCAGCAAGGTAGCTTCAGTGTAAGGTTTGGGCGGGTTGGTCCACTTTTGGGCCAAATCGGGACGATGAGGGCCATGTTCGCCTTTCTCAAAAGCCGGCAGCGTTTTCTCCTCATCGCGCGAGCGGTCGTCCTCGTCCTGCAGTTCCTCGCGTTTAAACACGCTGCGCCATCCGGGTGTAAGTATCTGCTTTCCCGATACCTTGAAACCGATATCCTCCACGCGTCCCTGCACGGTTGTTGTGGCAAACGTACAATCATCGTAGAACACGGCAATAAAGTGGCGTACCACCCGATCGTACACCTTCTGCTCATCTGCCGTAAGCATATTGGAAGTGACGCCTGTAGGAATAATGGCATGGTGATCCGTCACCTTGGACGAATCGAACACTTTCTTACTTTTTTTCAGCGGCCTTCCGCGCAAGGGCTCAAGCAATGATTTATAGGCCGTCAGCCCGTTGAGTATGCTGCCGCACTTGGCGTAGATGTCTTCACTCAAATAAGTGGTATCCACACGCGGGTAAGTGGTTACCTTTTTTTCATACAGACTTTGGATAATCTGCAGCGTTCGCTCGGCCGAGAAAGAGAATTTCTTGTTACATTCCACCTGCAGTGAGGTCAAGTCAAACAGACGGGGTGGAGCTTCAGTTCCTTTTTTACGGGTAACATCCGTCACCTCAAACTCCTTATCCGTCACCTTTTCCAGAAAAGCACGCCCCTCGGCCTCATCGGCAAACTTGCCCTTTGTGGCCGTAAACACGGTGTCAC
>OLGF01003475.1_pt1 | contig 12997 bp, 11 predicted proteins | sample 1604971 | NCBI WGS metagenome assembly OLGF01 (sample SAMEA3888902, study PRJEB22519) | human gut metagenome | biome: human gut; feature: human-associated habitat; material: faeces | place: Denmark | collected 2011 | reverse complement strand
TTCTTCCTCGACCAGAAGGAAAACCGCGCCTCCCTCGCCCCGCTGGTTCGCGGCCGCGAGGTGCTGGACTGCTTCACCCACACCGGCTCCTTTGCGCTGCACGCAGCCAAATACGGCGCGTCTCATGTCACCGGCGTGGATATTTCCGAGGACGCCTGCGCCATCGCCCGCCGCAACGCGGAGCTCAACGGCCTTAACAACGTTGAATTTGTGGCGGAAAACGCTTTTGACCTGCTGCGCCGCAGCTATGACGAAAAGAAGCACTACGACGTGATCATCCTCGACCCGCCGGCGTTCACCAAAACCCGCCAGGCGCTCTCCGGCGCGCTGCGCGGCTACAAGGAGATCAACCTGCGCGCCATGAAGATGCTGCCCAAGGGCGGCTATCTCGTCACCTGCTCCTGCTCGCAGCACGTCTCACCCGAGGCCTTTACCGATATGCTGCTGGACGCCGCGCGCGACGCGCACCGCCAGCTCCGTCTCATCGAGTCGCGCACGCAGGGCAAGGATCACCCCATTCTGCTGGCTGCGCCCGAAACCCGCTACCTCAAGTTCATGGTTTTCCAGGTATTCTAAACAACATCTGTACGGAAAGGAGTGTTTGCCATGCGGCATTGCGGCACAAAAGAAATCCGCACCCTGCGCCTGACGCTGCGGCGCTTTGTCCCGGAGGACGCTCCTGCAATGTTCCGCAACTGGGCAAGCGACCCGGAAGTAACTCAATACCTGACCTGGCCGGCGCACTCCTCTCAGGCCGTCACGGAATGGGTCATCGCGGACTGGGTTTCTTCCTATTCTAAGGCGGACTTTTACCAGTGGGCCATCGTACTGCGCGCGCAGGGCGAAGAGCCCATTGGCTGCATCTCCGTCGTCCATACCGACGACGCGATTTCCGCCGTGGAGATCGGCTATTGTCTCGGCCGTGCGTGGTGGCGCAAGGGCATCGTGAGCGAAGCCCTCTCCGCCGTGATGGATTTCTTCTTTGTCGAAACCGACGTGCAGCGCGTCTGCGCCCGACACGATCCCTCCAACCCGCATTCCGGGCAGGTGATGCGCAAGTGCGGCATGACCTACGAGGGCACGCTGCGCCGCGCCGACCGCAACAATCAGGGCATCTGCGATGTGAGCTGGTATTCGATTCTTCGGGAAGAGCGCCGCGTCAAACAGAGCGTCGAGCAATAGGCCAGAAGGCAGCAAGGGTTGGGTCATCATCGCCTTTGGGGAGCGCATTCCGTTTGCGCGGTCAGGCAAGACCGTGGTTTTCAAGCCGGATTTTCTTGAAATCTGTTTCACAAGCGTGGGCATCGAAGGTTCCCGCCCCACCGAAAAGGACAACATCGGCCGCTATTTTCCCGGCAGCCCGGTCGCGCTGCGCAAGGCGGAAATCATTAAGAGCCGCAAGAATTTCTGCGTTTGCTCCCTCCGCCGGTCATTCCACGACGGCGTGAGTCTCGGCAATCCCTCTCGATCAGGTGCCGGGCGCTTACGTTGCCCGCTTCGAGCGATAGATTTTTCATTCAAAACGAAAAGGAGCATCCCTTGCAAAAGGGATGCTCCTTTTTATCTTTTTACGCTTACTTTTCGAGGCTCTTGAGGTAATCGATGCAGATCTTGGCCTCGGTCAGGCCGTCGGGCTGGAGGGTTTCGCTCTCCACGACCATGGGTACGTTCAGCTCCACCGCCTTGGCGTAAACGGCGGCGACGGGCGCGGTGCCCTGTCCCAGCGGCTTGCCTTCGCGGTTGGACAGACCGTCCTTGATGTGAATGACGGGCAGGCGGTCTTTCAGCGCTTCCATCATCGCAACGGGATCCTTGCCCGCGGCATACGCCCAATAGGTGTCGATTTCCAGCGCAACGTTGGAACGGGCGACGATCTCATCATAGATGATCTGGCCGTCCTCGTTGGGCTTGAACTCATGGTCATGGTTGTGGTAACCCAGGGTGATGCCCTCAGCGGCCAGCTTGGGCTGGAACTCGTTGAGCATATCAATGAACGCGTCGAGCTTGGCCTTGGTGGTCAGATCCGCGCCGGGGATGATGATGCGGGTGTTGCCGATGGCCTTGTGGTAGGCGACGGTCTCCTCAAAGTGCTCGGCGATCTCGTTCCAGCCGGTGTGGGTGCCGGAAACCTTCAGGCCGTTGTCGTCCAGCAGCTTCTTGATCTCTTCTGCCGGAATGCCGAAGAAGCCCGCGAACTCGACGTTCTTGTATCCCATTTCGGCCAGCGCCCTGAGCGCGCCGGGCATATCCTTTTCGGTGATGTCGCGCACGCTGTACATCTGAATGCCGTATTCTCTCATGGTTTTCTCCTCCGTTTTTCTGTCAAAAAGGGCGGGCGCAGGGCCTGCCCTTTTATGATTTTCTTACTCGTTGTCGCAGAAGTAGTAGGGCTGGCCGGTCTTGGCGGAGGTGTAGATGGCCTCCAGAATCTCGGACACAACGCAGGCCTGCTCCGGCAGCACGACAGGATCCGTGTTGTTGTACAGAGCCTGATACCAGCGGCGCTGCTCGGTGATGGGAGCGGTTTCCGCAACGCCGTCGTAGAACGCCGCGCCGCCTGCCTTCATATCGGGCACAATATCGACCAGGCGGCCGAATTCGTCCTTGTTGATGGTAACATTCTGCTCATAGCCCTTGATCTGAGCGCCCGCCTTGGAGCCGCAGATCACGACGCTGCCCTCCGGAATGGGCTCGGAGGTATTCAGCGCCCAGGACGCCTTGAGGATGATGGTCGCGCCGTTCTCCATCACGATGAAGCCGAACGCGGAATCCTCCATGGTGTGCTGTTTCTCGTCCCAGGGGCCCCAGGGGTTGGCCTGATCGGGATTGGTCAGCTTCTTGAAGGTGGTGCCCACGACCATGCGGGGTTTGTAGTTGTTGAGCAGATAGAGCGTCAGGTCGAGAGAGTGGGTGCCGATGTCGATCAAGGGACCGCCGCCCTGCTCATACTCGTTGAGGAACACGCCCCAGTTGGGGGTGCCGCGGCGGCGGACCGCCAGCGCCTCGGCATAGTACATATCGCCCAGATCACCGCGCCCGATGATGGACTTGAGGTACTGCGCAGACGCCTTGTGGCGGTGCTGATAGCCGATGGTCAGCTTCTTTCCGGTTTCCTGAGCGGCTTTGACCATCAGGCGGGCATCTGCGGCGCACTTGGCCATGGGCTTTTCGCACATGACGTGCTTGCCCGCGTGCAGCGCGTCGATGGAGATTTCCGCGTGAGAGCGGTTGGGGGTGCAGACGTGAACCACGTCGATCTCCGGATCGGCCAACAGTTCCTTATAATCGGTATAAACCTTTGCGCCGGGCACGCCGTATTCCTTGGCGGCCTTCACCGCGCGCTCCTCGATCAGGTCGCAGAAGGCAACCATGTCCGACATATTCACAGCCTTAATCGAGGGCATGTGCTTGCCGTTGGCGATGCCGCCGCAGCCGATGATACCGACTTTCAATCTTTTCTGTTCCATGAAAACGATCCGTCCTTTCATTTAGGTTGATTTCATGTAAATTAAGGATAGCATATTTTTCAGCGAAGTGCTATAATAATTCTGTCAGAAAATATCAATTTTTTGCACGCGGAGGGTTTGGCATGACCTATTACCGAGAGGAGCGAAGGCCGCCTCAGGATGCGGAAAGCCTTTTCGAATGCGATCTTCAGTCCTCAATGGGACGCGAAACCGTGGTTTATCCCCATGTTCACGATTATTTCGAGGCGCTGTATTGCTTAAGCGGCGGATACGAGCTGTATGTGAGCGGTGCGGAGCATCCCTTCTCCGCGGGCGACCTTGTGCTGATCGATCCCAACGAGGTGCACCACACCCGTTCCTCCACCGACGGATTGAATCAATACCTCGTGGTCAAGTTCATGCCGGAGGCGCTGCTGTTTGCCGAGCACCCGGTATTTGAATTGCAGATGCTGCTGCCCTATCTCTGGTCGGGGCCGGATCACCGCAAATTTTTTGAAAAGGCACTGCTGGAGCAGGATGGCGTCGATATTGTGCTGCGCGACCTGCTGCGCGAAACGCAGACGCGCGCACCCGGGTTTGAAATGGCGATCCGCGCCGACCTCTGCCGCTTGTTCCTCTGGGCAGCACGTCAGGCGCTTCGCTCCGGAAACCAAACCGAATTCCGCAACATCGACGATGCCGCGCTGATGACGCTGCGCCGCGCCTATTCCTATATCGACGCCAACAGCGCCCAGCCTCTCTCCATGGAAGAGGTCGCCGCGCACTGCGGCATGAAATATACCGCTTTTTCGCGCGATACACGCAAAAAAGCTTTCCCGAATACCTGACGGAGGTACGGCTGAAAAAGGCGACGATTCTGCTGACCACCACGCAGGATTCCATCACGGAAATTGCGCTGACCGCCGGTTTTTCCACCAGCAGCTATTTCATCCAACGCTTCCGCCGCAAGCACGGCGTTTCCCCCGGCCGATTCCGCCGCCAATTTCTCTCCGGCCTCACGCCTAACGAATAAAAAGCACCCCCGCCGCATGAACAGCACCCCATTTGTCAGACAAGTATGATAAAATACTTGTCTGACAAATGGGGTGCTTAACTATGCCAAAGGGAGTACCGAACAAACGGTAAACGCTGGAATTCAAGAAGCCGGTCGTGGAAACCATGCAGCAGGAGAAGCTGAGTTATCGAGAAACGGCAAGGCCGTTTGAAATCAACAATGACAAGCGGGTTGCCGCGTGGGAACGGATCTATCTGACCGAAGGTCCGGAAGGGTTAGCCATCGAACGACGTGGCCACGGCAGTAAGGGCTGTCCGCCAAAGCAGCTGCCCAAAGAGACAGAAGAAGATCTGCTGGCAGAAGTTCAGCGTTTGCGTGCAGAGAATGACTACCTAAAAACCTGCAAGCCTTGGCTTTGGAAGACGAGCGACGCCGGCACAAAAAGCGCCGGTAGTTCAGAAGCTGAGGCAAAAACACGCACCCAGTATTCTGCTCTCAATCGCTCAACTGCCCCGTGCAACTTTCTACTATCATTTGAAGCAGATGCAGAAAGAAGACAAATATGCATCTGTTAAGGAAGAAATCACAACGATTTACCACGAAAACAGGGGTCGGTACGGCTATCGCCGGATCACGGCAGAACTTCGCAAGCGTACATTCTCTGTGAACCACAAGACTGTCCAGCGGCTTATGAAAGAGTTGGGCTTAGTTTGCCGTGTCAGGATGAAGAAGTATCGCTCTTATAAGGGAGAAGTGGGCAAAATCGCACCAAATCTGCTAAATCGGGATTTCCATGCCGAAAAGCCGAATCAGAAATGGGTCACGGATGTGACGGAGTTCAGCCTGTTTGGAGAAAAGCTCTATCTGTCCCCGATTCTCGATCTGCACAGCAGCGATCTGGTCAGCTATACCATATCGGATCGTCCTGTACTCAGCATGGCAACCACCATGCCGGACGAGGCGTTTGCATGGAGCATTTCAAACTGAAACTCGTTGAATATCTGGATGACTACAACAACCGCGGGATCAAAGCAAAACTGAAGGGGCTTGCCGCCTGCAATTCACAGACGGCAAGCCCTTTTGGCTGCTTGAACAATTTCTATTGAGAATATTTGTCTAACTTCTGGGGGTGACTTCAAATACTTCGGCCCTTTTTTTCTTAATTAGTACGACCCTTCCGTGTTGAGGGTGATGCCCTTATCTTCCTTCGCTCTGGAAGTCGCGCGGCGCTTGTTCAGCTCCGCCAGATAGAGATCCTCGTCAAAGGGAAGATCCACGGTCTTGTCCAGCCACGAGGACAGGTGCATCGCATTGGACAGCGTCAGGCCGTTGATGCCTTCGCGGCCGTTGGCCACGAGCGCTTCTCCGCGCAAAATCGCTGCCGCAAAGCGGTTGAGCACTTCGACGTGCTGCAAATTGCGGCCGTCGGTTTCCACCTGCACGATCTCGCACTCCGGCTTATCAAATCCGGCCGTTGCGCTCTTGCAGAACTCGATGTCGGAAACCTTGTTGTGGTAGAAGGTCAGCTTGTCGTTTTCGCAGACGATCTTACCCATCTCGCCGCTGATCTCCAGGCGGTTGGTGCCGGGGGCGTCGCCGGTGGTGGTGATGAACACGCCGGTTGCGCCGTTGGGATATTCGAGATAAGCCGTCACATCGTCCTCAACCTCGATGTCATGCCACTTGCCCTCATGCAGGAAAGCGCGCACGCGGCAGGGCATGCCGCACAGCCACTGCACCAGATCGAGCTGGTGGGGGCACTGGTTCAGCAGCACGCCGCCGCCCTCGCCGTCCCAGGTGGCACGCCATGCGCCGGAATCATAGTAGAACTGCGTGCGGTACCAATCGGTGATGATCCAGTTGACGCGCTTGAGCTTGCCCAGCTCGCCGCCGTCGATCATCTCCTTGATCTTGCGGTAGACGCAGTTGGTGCGCTGGTTGAACATCATGCCGAACACCAGCTCCGGGTGCTTGTCGGCTTCCGCGTTCATCTCGCGAACCTGCTTGGTGTAAACGCCCGCGGGCTTTTCGCACATGACGTGCAGATTATGCTTAAAGCCGTCAACGGCCAGCACCGGATGCTGGTAGTGCGGCACGGCGATCAGAATCGCGTCCACCAGGCCGCTGGCGATCAGGTCGCTGCCCTCGTTGAAAATCGCAACCTTGTCGCCCAGGTTTTCGCGCGCCCAGTCGCGGCGATCCGGACGGCGATCCGCCACAGCGACGATCTCGATCTCCGGCAGCAGTCCCTTCAGATAGTTGCCGATGTGACCCGAACCCATGTTGCCCGCGCCAATGATGCCCAGACGTACTTTTTTCATGTTCTATGCCCTCCCGAAATCGGTTTTTCACGCAATGTAACTACTTACATTATAGCTTAGCGGCGCGATACGGTCAACCCGTAATCTCTTCTCCGCTCAACAGTTTCTGAATCCTGGGCAGCAGTGTCTCCTCTTCCGCGGGAACCTCCGCCGTGCGCGCGGCGAGAATGGCCGTCGTCCACGGACGCAGCTGCTCCTCGGTTTTCCCCATTTCTTTCAGATAGGCAGCCGCAGCTCTGCGGCGGATTTGCTGAAACTCCTCGCGCTGTGCCTGAGGCATATCTTGGGGCAGCGCAGAATCGCGCATCAAAAAGCAGGTGCGCGCGATGTCGCACTCCGGGCAGCCGCGCGCGAGGTTCATCCAGGCGATCACCATCACGCGCCCCCCGTCGAACTGGACGTTGTCGGGATGAAAATCGCCGTGCAGCAGGGCGTTTCCGTCCGGCAGTGCATCAATGACTTCCAGCGCCCGCTTTTTCAGCGTGTCCTCCAGCAATTCGGACCTTTCCGTCTGCCAACGCAGCCATTTGCGGATGTCCTTCCCGCCGGGATAGGCGCACCCAAGGATGCGCCGATGCGCCTGCGCCATGCGCGCCATGTCCCCTTCGATTTCGCCGGTGCGCAGCATATGCCGCCGCAGGCTCTCCCCCGCCGCCAGGTCGTAGACCAGGCCCTTGCGCCCGCCCATTTCCACGATTCCATAGCACTTCGGCGCAGGGAGGTCAAACTGTCCGACTTCCTGTGCGCAATGCAGTTCTTCCTGCAATTCCTTTTCCGGAAAGCCGGGCAGCAGCAGCTTGACCACGCGCCCGTTTTCCAGATCAAACACCTCTGCCGTGCGCCCCTGACCGATCTTTCTCACAGAGTGCCCCTTATTTCAGCTCTTCGAGCTTTTCGTCAATGCGGGCGGGATCTCCGTGATAAACCATGGCGTTCATGCCGACGCGCATCGCGCCCAGCACGTTATCCTGACGGTCGTCAATGAACAGGCATTCCGCCGGGACTAGATTGAAATGTTGGCAGAAAGCTGAGAATATCGCCGGTTCCGGCTTGATCAGCTTCCACTGATAGGACACAAATTCGCCGCTGAAGCGATCCAAATGCGGAATGTTGCGGCGCATCACGTCATAATGGCGATTGACGTTGGAAAGGACGTAGAGCCGATACCCCTTGTCCAGAAGCTCGCTGATTTTCTCCCCCATCTCGGGGTAGGCGGGCATATCGTAATACCAGTTGCGGACAAGCTTTTCCACCTGCGGATGCAGACGCTCGGGCAGATGGCGGCACGCCGCGTCAATCAGCCCCTCGTCGTCCCCGGTGCCATAATCGCACATCGTCCATTCCACCGCGCCGAACAACTCCGCCTTGACCAGCGGGCGATCCTCTTCCCTCTCGATATAGGTTTCCAGATAGCGTTCCGGATTGTAGTCGAGCATCACGTTGCCCATGTCCAACACAACATTGCGAATCATCTTATGTTTCCTCCCAGCTTTTTGCCTTGAGTATAACACAAGATGCCGCGCCGCAAAAGAGAGAATTGACACCGCGCGCATTTTGCTGCATACTACCTTCAAAAAAGGAGGCCGCCGCATGAGCAGAACCATCTATTCCACCCGAGCCGAAGCGCTGACGGCGTTCGGTCAGCAGGCGCTGCCGCTGACCGGGCTTGACGGCCGGGAGCGCTGCGCCGCGCTGCACGCGGTTTCCGGCGGCTGGCGGGTGGGGCGCATTTTTCGCGGCACGCACAACAATGTGATCCTGCCTACGCTCCTGCTGGCGCTTTGTAGCCTCTTTTCCGGCCCGGCGGAGCTTGCGCACACGCATCCCTGCTGCGCCTGTCACGCAGGCGAAGTCTTTTCCGGGCGACGGCGCGCGCCGGGGCAAAAGGCCATGCCGGGCGATGCGCTGGTGCCGGGCTTAGGCCGGCTGCGCGCCATCTGCCTGGTTGCGCCGTCGGGAACGATGCTGCGGATGGACAAGAGCGGCCGCATCGAACCGCTCGGCCGCCTGACCGATTCCGACGGCCGGCCGATGCGACTGACGCGCCGCTGCTCCAGCCGTTTTCACGGGCAGCTTCCCGTGATGAAAGACCCCGTCGTCAAGAAGAGATAAAACAGCCCGCTTCCGAAGCTTTCTTTCGGAAACGGGCTGTTATTTATTCTATGGACACATCGGGAACCTCGTCGTTCCGCGCGCGGATCTTCTTCATCAAATGGAAGTAGCACGGGAATAAGAAACCGTTGGCGGCGATCCACGCAGCGGGATTGGCAAGACTCGCGCCGGTAAAGCCCATGCGCGGCACCAATATCAGTGCCACCAGGATGCGGGCTACCATTTCAAACAGTCCCGCAAACAGCGCATAGTTGCTGTAGCCGATGCCCTGCACGATATAGCGCACAATCATCAGCAGCGCCAGCAAGAAAGATGTTGCGGCATTGATGACGAGGAAGGTATGCACATCGGCCAGAATCGCCGTCTCTGACGCGCTGACGAACAACAGCGCCACGGTTGTGCCGAAGAAATACAAAACAACCAGCGATACGGCGGAATAAACGAACATGGACAGGATGCCGAAACGCATGCCCTTGTCAATGCGAGAATACTTGCGTGCGCCGAGATTCTGTCCGGCGAAGGTAGCCAGCGTCATGCCCATCGAATCATAGGGGGCGGTAAAGATGAACTGCACCTTGCCGGCGGCGGTCATGGCGGCGACCGCGCCGGAGCCGAGGGTGTTGACGGCGCTGGAGAGAATGACGCTGCCGATGGCGGTAATGGAGTTTTGCAGCCCCATCGGGAAGCCCATATAGCTCAGATTCTTGAGATGCTCGCCGCTGAGCTTCCACTCTTCCTTGCGGATGTGCAGAACGGGGAGCTTGAAGGCAATATAGATCACGCACAACACGCCGGAGACGCCCTGCGAAATGACGGTTGCCCACGCCGCACCCGCGCATCCCCAGTGGAAATTGATGATGAACACCAGATCCAGCACGATGTTGAGCACGGAGGACAGCAGCAGGAAATACAGCGGGCGCTTGCTGTCGCCCAGCGCGCGCATGATGGACGAAGCCAGATTATACAGAATCATGGCGGGAATGCCCAACAGCACAGCGGCAAAATAAGCGTAGGCTTCGTCGATGATGTTGGCAGGCGTCTGCATCCAGACGAGAATCTGCCGCGCCAGCGCGACGGTAATCGCCGTGACGATCAATCCCATCGCCGTGGAAAGCCAGACACTGTTGGCCACATATTTGCGCAGATTCTCCTCGTCATGCGCGCCGAAGCGCTGTGCAATCGGGATGGCCAATCCCGCGCAGGAACCCATGCAGAAGCCCAAAATCAGGAATTGCAGCGAGCCCACCGAGCCCACTGCGGCCAGCGCGTCCACCCCCAGATACTGACCGACGATGATGCTATCGGCCATGCTGTAAAGTTGCTGGAAGAGGTTGCCGAAAATCAACGGCAGCGCAAAAGCAAGAATATGCTTCGACGGACGGCCGAAGGTCATATCTCTGGTCAACGTTCTATTCGCCATCACAACCCACCCTTTAATCTGTTTTTCGGGAAAAAACTCCCTGCCTTTCGTTAGAACACGAACTTTAGCATAATCAAAACTCTGTTAAAAAACAAGGTTTTGCCGCGCGTCCATAGGAATTTTACCTGAATTTACGTTTCAACGGGAATCCTGATGCATTCTCCTCTTCCATATTGTGCATTCTGCACAGAATAAGTCTTGATTTTCATGATATGAAACGGCATGATAGAAGGGAGAAAGACGACCGTTTCTCCATTCCTATTTACACAGGAGGTTGAAACCCCATGAAGTACGGCTATTTTGATGACGCTGCCCGCGAATACGTCATCACCCGCCCCGACACGCCTTACCCCTGGATCAACTATCTGGGCGAAGAGGACTTTTTCTCCTTGATGTCCAATACCTCCGGCGGCTATTCCTTCTATAAGGATGCGCGCATGCTCCGTCTGACTCGCTATCGCTACAACAACGTTCCCACGGACGCCGGCGGAAAATATTATTATATCAACGAAAACGGCGACCTCTGGACGCCCGGCTGGATGCCCGTCAAGGCGGATCTGGAAAAGTATGAGTGCCGCCACGGACTGGGCTACACCGTCATCACCGGCAAGCGCAACGGCCTTCTTTGTGAGCAGACGGCGCTGGTTCCCCTGGGCTGCACCGCCGAGGTCACGCGCGTCAAGTTCCGCAATGAGACTGACAAGAAAAAGGAATTCACCTTCTTCTCCTTTGTGGAGTTCTGCCTGTGGAACGCGCTGGACGACATGACCAATTTCCAGCGCAACTTCTCCATCGGTGAAGTCGAGGTCATCGGCTCGACCATCTACCATAAGACCGAGTACCGCGAGCGCCGCAACCACTACGCGGTGTTCTCCGTCAACGCCAACATCGACGGCTTCGATACCGACCGTGAGACCTTCATCGGCCTGTACAACGGCTTTGACGATCCCGACGTACCCAAGGCAGGCAAGTCCCGCAACTCCATTGCCTCCGGCTGGGCGCCCATCGGCTCCCACAGCATCAAGTTGGAGCTGGAACCGGGCGAAGAGAAGAGCTTCATCTTTGTGCTGGGCTACTGCGAGAATCCCGAAGATCAGAAGTGGGAATGCCCCGGCGTCATCAACAAGGCGCCCGCGCAGAAGCTGCTGGCCGCCTTCCGGACCGACGAACAGTTTGAAGCCGCCATGCAGGCGATGCACGCCTACTTTGAGGAACAGCTCTCCAACTACCAGGCCAAGACCCCGGACGAGAAGATGAACCGCATGGTCAACACCTGGAACCAGTATCAGTGCACCGTGACCTACCATATGTCCCGCTCCGCCTCCTACTTTGAGAGCGGCATCGGCCGCGGCATGGGCTTCCGCGATTCCACGCAGGATCTGCTGGGCTTTGTGCACATCATCCCGGAGCTGGCGCGCGAGCGCATTCTGGACATCGCCGCCACCCAGATGGAGGACGGCTCCGCCTATCACCAGTATCAGCCCCTGACCAAGAAGGGCAACAACGACATCGGCTCCGGCTTCAACGACGACCCGCTATGGCTAATCTTCGGCGTGGCGGCCTACATCAAGGAGACCGGCGACGAATCGATTCTGGACGAGATGGTCGCCTATGACTGCGACGCAAGCAAGGCCAAGCCGCTGTCCGACCACCTGATCCGCTCCTTCCATCACGTGACGGACAACCTCGGCCCGCACGGGCTGCCGCTGATCGGCCGCGCGGACTGGAACGACTGCCTGAACCTGAACTGCTTCTCCAAGACCCCCGGTGAATCCTTCCAGACCACGGCCAACTTCGAAAGCGGCGTGGCGGAATCCGTGTTCATTGCGGGCATGTTCGTCGCGGTGGGCGAGGACTACCAGCAGCTGTGCAAGATGCGCGGTTTGGACGATGAGGCAGCCTTTGCGGATGTGGAGTGCAAGAAAATGTACGACACGGTGATGAAGGACGGCTGGGACGGCAAGTGGTTCCTGCGCGCTTACGACGCCTTCGGCAACAAGATCGGCTCCCACGAGAACCGCGACGGCCAGATCTTCATCGAGCCGCAGGGCTTCTGCGTCATGGCGGGCATCGGCATCAAGGAAGGCCGCGCCAAGGAAGCGCTGGATTCCGTGCGCGATTTGCTCGACACGCCCTATGGCGTATCGCTGCTGTGGCCGACCTACAAGGAATACCATGTGGAGCTGGGCGAGATCACGTCCTATCCCCCGTCCTATAAGGAAAACGGCGGCATTTTCTGCCACAATAACCCCTGGATCACCATCGCCGAGACCATGATCGGCCGCGGCGACCGCGCGCTTTCCACCTATCAGCATATCTGCCCGGCCTACACGGAGGATATTTCGGAGCGCCACCGCACTGAGCCCTACGTCTACCCGCAGATGATCGCCTCCGTGGACGCGCCCCGCCAGGGCGAGGCCAAGAACAGCTGGCTGACCGGAACGGCTGCATGGACGTTCCTTGACGTCTCCCAGTATATTCTGGGTATCCGCCCGGATTATGACGGACTGGTGATCGATCCGTGTATTCCGTCCTCTCTGGATGGCTTTACCGCCAGAAGAGATTTCCGCGGTACGACTTACCATGTGACTGTCAAGAACCCGAACCATGTGGAGAAGGGCGTCATTTCCATGATCGTCGACGGCAAGGATGTCGATGTATCCGGGATCTCCGGCGGCATGAT